>Ga0172368_10007702_pt1 | contig 11164 bp, 9 predicted proteins | sample Lak11m_FD_114540 | JGI IMG/M metagenome (GOLD analysis project Ga0172368, IMG submission 114540) | Freshwater microbial communities from Kabuno Bay, South-Kivu, Congo - kab_022012_11m | ecosystem: Environmental > Aquatic > Freshwater > Lake | place: Democratic Republic of the Congo: South-Kivu...
GCTGGTTGTGTCGGTGATTTATGGATGAAACATCATTCTGCATTTGCTAATTTTATTGCTTTTTACCGACCCAAAAGCATCTTAGAAATTGGTGGCAGTCACGGTATTTTATCAAAAGAATATAAGAAAAAAGCTATAATTGATTGGACAATAATCGAACCCAACCCTTCACCAATTGAGGGAGTTGACGCAAAATTTATAAAGGGTTTTTTCGATGATAAATTTGCCTTAACTAAATCATTTGATACCATAGTACACTCTCACGTTTTTGAGCATATTTATGATCCTAATATGTTTATGGCACATTTATCAAATTTTTTGGAAAATGAAAAGCTTTTAGTTTTTAGTGTTCCTAATTTGCAAGTTATGCTTAAAAGAAAATATAGTAATTGCATAAACTTTGAACACACGATTTTTTTAACAGAACCCTATATTGAATTCCTTTTACAGAAATATGGTTTTAGGTTAGATAAAAAAGAATATTTTATGGATGATCATAGTATCTTTTATGCTGCTTTCAAGGATTTGTCTGTTAAATCCGGAAAGCTTGCAAGTGGACTATACGAAAAGAACAAGAAGTTGTATAATGATTATGTAGTTTATCATAAAAACTTGATCTCCGAATTAAACAATAAAATGAATTCCGCAAATCTAAATATTTACTTATTCGGAGCTCATGTATTTGCACAGTATTTAATTGCGTTTGGTTTAAATACAAATCGAATTATTTCGATATTAGATAATGATCCACATAAGCATGGAAAGAGACTTTATGGTACCGCATTGATTGTTAGTTCACCAAAAATATTGAAAGATGATAAATCGCCAATCGTAATTCTGAAAGCAGGTGTCTATAATGATGAAATTAAAAAGGATATACTTGAGAATATAAACCCCAATGTTATTTTTTGGGAATAGATTTATGATAACAGCATTATGTAATGTTTATCTAAATTCAATTTTAAAACTCAACCTTTTCAAAGAAACCTTTCCGAGAGTATTTAATGTTAGCGATAACTGGTTAATTTATTTTAGAGGGAAATATAAAAAAGACGCTGAGCTATTTGTTACTAATGTAGATGTATCTAAACACACAATTATATTTAATAATTTAGAAGAAAAATCTTGGGCATTAAGTGTAAAAGAAATGCTCAAATACTCGAAATATGATTATATATATATATACATTGAAGATCACTTTTTAGTTAATAGTTCAGATTTCTTTAAAGAAATTATTAAAGAAGCTGTAAAAAATAATATTGATTACTTTTCTTATTCATTTTTTAACGCTGATTTTGATTTCAATACATTAGAGTATTCATACCCGGAATACTCAAAACATTTTGCTTATTTTGACCTTACAAAACAAAATGTGGATTTTTTTAAAGTTAGCCATAAACAATTATTTCCATTTTCCTTAGTGAGTGTTGTATCTAAAGAATATTTTTTTAAGGTACTGGGTAAGGATTTTTATCATAATTGGATTCTTTCCCCTTTTATTCAAAAAATAATGTGGAAATTGCATTTAGGCTATCCCAAAAATAGAATATTGCTTTACAAACTAAATAGATTGTTAAACTTACTGAACATTAAGATTTCACTATATACTCCAGCAAGCCCGCTAAACTTGGAAAAATCTATTTACGAAATGGACAAAAATTTATTGCCTGTTAAAATTGGAGTAGTGAATGAAGAAATATTCGCAAATTTTGATGATGATAATGGGGCAAAAAGTGTTTCTGTAATAAAAAGAGGAATGTATCCCTCAAAATTAAAGGTCGAAGATTTTACAAAGCATTTTGGAACAAATGAAATGAAACAATATAAATTGGATGCTAATGAGACAATAAATAGACAATTTTATACTAATTCCTCAAGACAATCTTCAATCTACCTAAAATTCATTTATGTGAATGACGGGAAAATAAGGATTCAATCCAGTTCTGAAAATTATGTTGTGAACAAAAATGAGTACATATATTTATACGCAAATATCCCCCATACTATAATAGGTATAAAGGACTCTATTTATTCAGTAAAAATAATCCCAGATGAAAATTGGAAGATTGGAGATTATTATTAGCCCAATTAAATTATAAAAAAAATGTTTGTTTGAAGGTAAATCAAACCTAGAATGAGTTCTTTATATAAGAAAACAACTAACTCTTTAAAATGGTCAGCTTTAACAGTAATTGCGCCTAGAATAATAAGCCCTATTGTTACTATTACTTTAGCCCGTATTTTAGCTCCAGAAAGCTTCGGTTTAGTTGCTATAGCAATGATTGTAATTAGTTTTTCTCAAATGTTTTGGGAAGCCGGTTTATCGCGTGCACTTATCCAAACTGTTGAAGATGAAAAAAAAGTTGCCAATATTGTTTTTTGGTCTAATGTCAGTTTAGGCATAATAATTTATTCAATAATTTTTATTACTGCGCCATTACTCTCGATTTACTTTAAGAGTCCGCAATCTCTACCTGTTTTACGTTTACTTAGTGTTCAAATTGTTATAATGTCCTTTACAACCGTACAAGAGGCATTGTTTACTAAAGACTTAAATTTTCGTCCATTATTTTGGATTAGAATAATTGTAACAACTTCATCTGGTTTATTTTCTGTACTCTTGGCATTATACGGATTAAATGTATGGGCACTAGTATTTGGTACTCTTATAGGTTCGTTTGTTAACTTATTTATGCTTTGGTCAAAAAGTAACTGGCGTCCAAACTTTAGAATAGATTGGTTGCTCGCTCCTAAATTATTTCGTTTTGGTTCATGGATAGTGGTATTAAGTATAATGGGGTGGTTAATTAATTGGTTTGATAGTCTTTTAGTTGGTAAATACTTAGGAATGACCGACTTGGGTATTTATAGAACCGGGGTAACTATGGTCTCAATGTTATTTTCTTTAATAATGGGTCCAATTTATGCAGTAATGTTTCCTTCGTTCTCAAAGCTACAAAACAATAAAAAAGAAATTACAAAACATTTTCATGAAATAAATAAAATCATTATTTTTTTAGTACTCCCGATAGGAATTGGTTTACTTTTAACGAGTAAAGATTTTGTGCCATTAATATTTGGTGAAAAGTGGGAAGGTATGAGTAGTGTAATCGGCATTTTAGGATTAAGTGAAGGTTTAGCTTTATTTGTTGGTATAAATCCGACTATTTTTGAATCAATTGGTAAATCAGATTTACAGCCAAAACTAAGTTTTTTTTTGCTTCCTCTATTTGTAATTACTTATCTATTAATTGCCCCGTTAGGTATTAAGCCATTGTTGATGGCAAAGCTTGGACTTACTTTACTTTCATTGCCTCTTAATATGGCACTTGCTGTTAAAGTTTTAAAAATCTCGCCATTTTACATATTTAAACAAGGCAAGTTTATCTTTATTTCAACTATATCTTTCACTGTTTCAGTACTTGGGTTGCAAATGATACTTGGATTTTATAGTTGGTCCAGCCATTTGATCGTTTTATTAGCGTCGATATCAGTTGGGATTTTTGTTTATTTGGGAACTTTATGGTTACTGGATAGACAATTTATAACCAATTTACTAAAAGTAATTAAATCAATTTTTCAAAGAACAGCAAATCTAACTTATGAAACTCAAGAATGAATATGCCAATAAATAATTCAATTTTAACCATATCAGTTATCATTCCAACTTATAACAGAAGTAAATACATTATTAAGACTTTAGAAAGTTTCGTTAACCAAAATTATCCCAAAGATTCATATGAAATTATTATTGCTGATAATAATTCAACGGATGATACTTTGAAAATTGTAAATGAATTTATTAATTCTATTCAGCAAATTAGATGCACATACTTATTAGAACAAAGACAAGGGGTGCACTATGCCAGAAATACTGCTGCTAAATGTGCACAAAATGAAATATTATATTTTACCGATGACGATATGATCGCTGATCAAGATTTACTTTTAGAGATAATAAAACCTTTTCAATTTGATGATTTAGTAGCGGATGTAACAGGAAGAGTATTACCGATGTGGGAAGCTAAACCACCAAGATGGATATTAAATCATTGCAATAATTACTTATTGAGTTTGTTAGACCCGCCTGATGAATTCCTAATTACTAAAGATATAACATTCTTATATAGCTGTCACCAAGCAATAAAAAAAGATGTTTTCTTTGAATCTGGAGGATTTAATCCCGAATATACCAATAAAGTATACTTAGGAGATGGTGAAACAGGATTAAATATTAAAATAAGGAATTTAGGATATAAGTTCGGATATAATGGAAAATCAGTTATATATCACATGATACCAGCACAAAGAATGACACAAAAATATATTAATAAAAGAATTAGCAATTCTGGCAATGCTCACTCATATTCAGAATACCGTGAAAAGAAACCTAAAAACATTAAATTTTTTTTTATGATTATTACACGCACACTTTTTAGAGCGCCCTTACATTTAATAAAGCTATTTTTCAAATCAGTGGTAAATTTTGATTTTGATTACTTAAGGTTTTTTCTTGCATATTGGTTTTATTATTATAATAGGTTAAGATATGACCTTAAAATTATATTTAGTCCTTCTTGGAAACGTTTTGTCCTTAAAAGGGATTGGCTTTCTGAGTAATAAACCTTGTGTCGAAATTTCTTAAGAATAATAACCCCATAAGAATGAATATAAAAAAGGAAAAAATAGTTCAAAATGAAAGTTAGAATAGTATGTTATGAAAATCTAGATGGATGGATCTTGGGTAAATTTGCGACAAAATTAAATTCGGCATTACAAAGTATTGGTATTGATTCGGATATTGGGAATACACCTGATAATACTGCTGATATTAACCATCATATAATTTATCTTGATTTTTCAAGAAGAAGTACCTTAGATACAGTAATGGTAACACATGTTGATTTTGTAAACAAACTCAAACTACTACGAGATAAAGTAGATGCTTTTGAAATGGCAATCTGCATGTCTAGTGACACTATGCAAAAACTAATAGGTTTTGGTTTGCCAAAAGAAAAAGTTAATTACGTGAACCCGGCTCACGATGAAACACATAAAGCAAAGAAATTAAGTGTTGGTATTTTTTCTAATGTTTATGAAGATCATAGGAAGAATGAAAACATTATTGTTGATTTATCAAAAAAGATTGACCCAACCATTTTTTCTTATACAATTATGGGTTCTGGTTGGGAAGGAATTAGAAAGCAACTTAGTTCTCTTAACTTTGATGTCTCATATTATAGTAAATTTGATAAAGATTTATATAATAAGTTGATTTATGAAATCGATTATCTGCTATATGTTGGTAACGACGAGGGTTCTATGTCTGTTCTTGATGCGCTTGCAGCAGGTAAATCAACAATTGTAAGCAAGCAGGGTTTCCATTTGGACTTAAATGATGGCATAGAGCATTTTTTTAATAGTCTATCAGAACTTGAAATAATTTTTTTAGATATCGAAAAAAAAATAAAAAAAAGAACCGCGGCAGTTTTTGCTTGGACATGGAAAGATTATGCATTGGAACATATTTATTTGTGGAATCAAATTCTTAATAAGAATCAATTACGTAACAAAACATTTGATATATCAAAAGAAAAATTTAGAAGAATTAATAAAAAAGAAAAAACTTCAAAGTATTCAAATTTAAAAATATTCAAGCATATAGTAATTTTAGTTAAAAATTCCTTATTAAGGAGAATTAGGCTTGGATGATTTGATTAGTACTAAGAATAAAATTATTAGAATTCTATACATTTCACCCCATGTGGATGGATATGGGGCCGATAAATCATTATTAAATAACGTACTTTATTTAAAGGAACAAAATTTGATTTACCCCTTTTTTATTGTACCACGTGAAGGATTACTAACTGAATTATTAAGAGAAAATAATATTGACTTTTTTGTAACAAATTTTAAAATGTGGGCAACTGGACGAAAGAAAAACTTATTTTCTTTTGTTAAGTCCATTATTAAATATTTATATAATGGTTTACAAATATATAATATTCTTTTCGAAATTAAAACATTAAACATTCAATTAATACATACTAATGATTTAATAACAGATATTGGAATAAGATGTGCAAATAAATTAAAAATACCTCATATTCATCATTGTCGTGCTTTACTCTTAGAACTTGGAATTACTTTCGATTTCAGTGAGAAAATATCGCTTAAGTATATTAATAAACACTCTTCGATAATTATATGTAACTCCAAAACTATAATTAAACGCTATTCTAAATACTTTAGCAAGGATAAGGTTAGATTAATTCATAGTGCTATCTATTCTAAAAATAAAATCTCTAAAAAAATCTTTGATGATAATAAAAATAAAATTAAATTTTTATTTGTTGGAAGAATTGAACCAGCCAAAGATCCACTTACACTAGTGCATGCTGGAAATATATTAAAAACTATGGGTTACACTAATTTTGAAGTTCATTTATATGGTGGCAGTAATATAACTTTTTATAATGGCTACGCAAATCAATTAAATAACTATATAATTAATAATAATTTGGTAGATTTAATTTTTGTTCATGATTTTGATAAAAATATCGGCGCAAGAATGCAACATTTTGATGTTGGAATATTTTGTTCGCCTAATGAAGGTATTGCAAGAGTTCTAATAGAGTTTATGATTAATTCATTGCCAGTAATTGGTCCAAATTCTGGTGGCACATTAGATTTAATTCAAGATGGGTTGAATGGTTATTTATATAAACCTAAAAACATTGACGAATTAGTTAAATTAATGGTAAAGTTTCTTAATGATAGAAGTTTAATAAAAAAAATGGGGGCATATGCTTATAATTCAGTAAGCAAAACATTCTCAACAGAGGAAACATCAACAATGATTTTACAACTTTATAAAGATTGCCTTAAATAATGAAAATTATTGTTTATGATCCATTGTATTCTTCAATAGGGCACTATTACCGATATAATAAGTTTATCCTAGAAATGCTTTCTGATATAGGGTTTATAAAAGAAATTATCTATATCGAAAGTGAAACTGAAGGCAAAGAGTATACATCAATTTCCAGCAAAATAAAAATACACAGCCCAAGTTTAAAAAATCCTTCCTTTCAAATAAGAACAATGCAGGCTAAAGGTATCCTTAATAAATTATCTTTGCATTATGATGCTTTAAATAGCTATAGAACCATAGTTGATTATATTAATAAAAGCGATTGTGATTATGTATTTTTTACTTCGAATGGTCAAATATCTTTCTGGTATAGTGTATTAAAATTAAAATTCCCTTATATAGTATCTGCAATTTCAATAAAATGGATATACGACAAGTTTACGATAAAGCATCTAATATATTATATCTATAATAAATATTTGACTAATTCTTCTTTGTTATTAGTAACTGAAAAATATTATCAGAATATACTTAAACAAAGAAATTTTAAAAGAGTTGAAGTACTAAATGATCGGTATTTGCGTCATAAAATTAAGATAGTGAATAATAGTCAGCCCCAATATATATCAAAGAATAGATTGTTGCTAACTACGTTAGGTACGATTTCTAAGAATAAAAATCCAATTGATTTTATTAAAGAGTTAATTGCAATAGGATTTCAAAATAAAGATGCAATTTATAAAATATGTGGCAAATCTATTGACGCTACAAAATATATGGTTTATAAATTGATTAAGAATTGGCCTAATATATATTTTAATGATGATTATATTTCAAATGATGAATTTGAAACTCTGGTTGAAGAAGCAGATTTCATTGTAATTCCTTATAATTATAGTTATACTAAATTTGCCACATCAGGCATAATGTGGGATTGTTTAGAAAGACAAAAACCCTTTATATGTCCCAATGTTGCGCCCTTAAGTGATTATATTACAAATTATAAAATTGGTTATCTCTATAATTCATCTAATTTAGATAGCTTATTAGATTTTTTAATAACAAATAGAAAAAATATTAAAGAAAAAATGCATAGGAATTATATAAGCCTTATTGAAAATAAAAATTACAAAAATACTCTTAATGATTTTGAAAAAGCAATAACTACTTTAACAGTAAAGACTAACAAATTATAATATACCAATTGAAAGAACCATTGACCAGAAATAAAATAGAGAAAAAATATTCTATTCTTATTTCAATACTTATTATTACTTCTTTCCTCTCAGCAATTAAATTTGATATTTATAATATCCACATGAACTTTAGTCAAATAGTGGCCATCCTAGCGTTCATAGTTTATTTGTTTCGTCAAAATGCTATTAAGAACATTAGTATTGAATTGAGAAATAAGTTTAGTGTTTTAATCACACTATATTTCCTATTGAATTTTATTAGTTCATTATTCGTTTCTATAGATAAATCTCAAGCTCTTAAAGGTGCTACCGTAATTTTTAGTTATGTTTTGATCTATTTTGTCATAAGACTTTACATTGTTGATGTTCATAAATTGCATTATAGTCTAAATGATTTGAAATTGTTTAATAATTTGTCAGTATTGTTTGGTCTATTGTCTTTAGTTTATTCCTCAATTTTGGGTGGAAAAGAATGCATTGGTGTTTCAATTGCACATGTAGAACTCGGAGTGCCATCTATTCGGTCATTATCGTTTGAACCTAACTTATTTGCAGAAATTACAGCGGTGATAGGCTGCTTTTACTTGTCTGAATATTTCTTAGAAAAAAAAATTTTTAGAAATAAATGGCAATTATTAGCGACAGTACTTGCCATATTATTTTCATTCACAAGATCAGTTTATGCATCCTTTTTTTTTGTTTTAGTTATTTTTGTGTTGTTGACAAAGGGCAACTTAAGAAAGTTTTCAAAAGTAATAATAATTTCATTTACAATTATTAGTATTTCGCTTTTAACTAATATTAAAATTTTAACTGAATTATCTAGTAATGTGCTAAGCAAAATTATTAATATTGATGAATTCAATGAAGGGACTGGTTTAGTGCGCTATAGCAATTTATTAATTGGTTATAAAGGATTTTTAAAAAGCCCACTATTGGGTAACGGTACGCTCTCGGCAGACACTAAATCATTTAATCCTTATACTGGCAATATTGAAGATTATTTTAAAGGTTATTTAGGTAACTCCGTGATTCAAGAATTGAATGATACTGGTGTGATTGGTGTAATAGTAATATCTCTAATATTGATATTGTCAATAACCCAAAATTTAGAGGTCTATAAAAAACACAAACAAAAAGAAATAAAAAAGATAGCTCTTGGATTTTTAGGTGGTAATATTATAATTGTAATAACTTCACTAATTACTTCTAGTTTATGGATTTCTTTCCCTTGGATTTACTGGGGTATAAATCAGGCATTTTTAACTTACATAAATAAAGATCATTTTAGGGTACATTAAATGAAAAAAATTATCATAATAACTACTATTAACTTACCTTTAAATCTATATGGTTTTAAAAAGATAAACAAAAAAGATGAATGGGATTTTTTAGTAGTTGGTGATCTAAAAACAGAACATGAAGCTGTTAAAAATATATGCAAGGATGTTGGCGGCTTATACCTATCACCATCAGATCAGACAAAATTAGGATTTACACATTCAACGGCTATTGGTTGGAATTGTATTGAAAGAAAAAATATAGGCTATCTTTTTGCATTAAAAGAGAATTATGATTTAATAGGATCTTTGGATGATGATAATTATCCAACAGAAGATTGGTTTAATACTATACAACTTGGAAAACAAAAAATTGAAGTAATAACATCAGATAATGGATGGTATAATACTTCTGAAGGAGCAGATACACAATACAAATTAAGAGGTTTCCCTATCAGTAAGTTTCATGAAAAACCTAAAATAAGAATAGAAAAAAGAGAAGTTAACATAGGTATTCAAGCTGGATTAGTTTTAGGAGATCCTGATGTTGATGCTGTTTCTAGAATTGTAAATAAACCAAATGTTAATTCATATAAAAAGTTGAATTTCTGTCTTGCTGAGGGCACAATGTGCCCCTATAATACACAAAATACAATAATAACAAGAAAATTACTCCCAGCGAATATGATGTGGGGAAGTTGTGGAAGATATGACGATATTTTTGCATCATATGTCGGGCAGAAAATTGCTTGGAAATATAACTATCTTGTTAAACATGGCAATCCATTAGCTATGCAAGATAGAAACCAACATAATTTAATTCTTGATCTTGAACAAGAGTTGCTTGGTATGAAAATTCAAGAACAGTTTTTCAAAGCTTTGAATGAATTCAAGCTGATAGGAGAATCACCCTTAGCCGATTTAAAGAATTTGGTTTATTTTCTGTTAAATAAAATCCCATTATTACCGCACAATTTGAGGACACAGATTGACACATGGGAATATGATATCAATACAATACTCAACAAAAAAAAACAATATGACTAAAACACGGGTAAAAGTATTAAACCACTGGTTGTGCAAAAATAGAAATAATGTCAATTTTTTTGAATTATTAAATTTCTTTTTTGATAAATCATATGCTTTTAAAGCAAAAGCAAAAACAAAAGAAATCATTTTGGAAAATGATTATTATGTAGTTTATTTAAATGATTTTAGTAGTCCAATTTACTATCCCCAAAATTTTTCGTAAAAATCTCTTGAGCAGGTTACGGTAGAATCTTTATATCCTAATAACTGGCATTATTATGAAATACCTCAAACTAAAGTCACAAAAGAGGATGTTGTTGTCGATTGTGGTGCCGCGGAAGGATTGTTTGGACTCTCGGTGGTTGATAGATGCAAAAAACTTTATTTAGTGGAACCATTACCTACATTTTGTAAAGCAATGGAAAGAACTTTCGAAAGGAATAATAATGCAGTTATATTGCCGGTTGCTCTATCTAATAAAGAAACTACCTTAAGAATATTTGAGCATGATATTTCTTCAACTCTTTCTGATGGAAAAGGCGGGTTTGAAGTTATAGTAACAACTTTAGACAAACTTTTTTATGAGCTAAGAGAAAAGATTACTTACATCAAAATAGATTTAGAAGGTTATGATTATGAAGCTTTACTTGGCGCTGAAAATCTTATTATAAAAAATAAGCCCAAAATAGCCGTTACTACCTACCATAACATTAATCACGCAAACCAAATTAAAGAATTCTTATTAAGTATTAATCCCAATTATAAAATTCTTACCAAAGGTA
>Ga0172368_10007705_pt1 | contig 11159 bp, 7 predicted proteins | sample Lak11m_FD_114540 | JGI IMG/M metagenome (GOLD analysis project Ga0172368, IMG submission 114540) | Freshwater microbial communities from Kabuno Bay, South-Kivu, Congo - kab_022012_11m | ecosystem: Environmental > Aquatic > Freshwater > Lake | place: Democratic Republic of the Congo: South-Kivu...
AGATGGGGGCATCCCAATCCACGATGTACAGCCCGGTATCGTCCGGCAGCAGCACGTTGCCCGCGTGGACATCGGCGTGACACAACACGAAGGGGGGCGTGCGCGCCAGGAGCGCCTGCGCCAGATGTTCCGTGCGTTCGAGGAGATCGAGAACCTCACCCCGCTTCGTTTGCAGGAACGCGGCCAATTGCGCGGCCACGGGTTCCGTGAAGGTCTCCGCCGCGATCCGCGCCAGGAATGCGCGCGTCGCTTCGCGCCAGCGCGGGGCGAAGCGCTCGCGCGGGATGCGCTGCGCCAGCGCGGGCGGCAAGTTTGTCGTGTGGATGGCCTTGAGCGCCGCGCCGAGCGTGACCCATTGCCCATCCGACAGGCGAACCTGGTAGCCGTTGTGACCCGCCACGAAGGGGTAGAGGATCGCGCTGAAGGGCGCCAGGTCGGCCCACAAGCGGCCTTGCCGGGTCATCAGAGGCGCGATGATCTGGCGGATGCCCTGGTCGGCGAGGAATTTGGGCAGCGTCACAACGATCTCGTCGAAGTCGCCGCGGCGCAACTTCAGGAAATACGTCGCGCCATCGGCCGCGCGGACGCGATATACGGCCGCGTTCACGTCCACGCCGAGCGGCAGGAATTCAACCTGCGCGCCGGCCAGCCCATAAGCATCGGGCAAGCAGGCGGCGATCCGCTGCGCATCGAGATCAGGGGCTTCAAGCATGGGCGAAAGTTATCGTAAACACGCTGCCCTGCCCCGACTGGCTTTCGACCGTGATCGCGCCGCCTTGCGCTTCCACCAGCTCCTTGGCAATCGCCAGCCCCAGCCCGGCGCCGCCGCCAGTGCGTGAGGCTTCTCCACGGAAAAAACGCTCGAAGATGTGGGGCAGCACATCGGCGGCGATGCCGGGGCCGCGATCGCGCACGCTCATTTGCACCCGGCCGTCTGTGGCCGACGCCGCCAGGATGACGGGCGTGCCCGCGGGTGTGTGCGCCACGGCGTTGTCGGCCAAGATCAGCAAAACCTGCTTGAGCGCGTCGTGGTCGCCCAGGATCATCAGCTCGGTGTCCGCGGGTGCGTCACAACGGATCTCCGCGCTTGCGCTCAGCAGTTTCGCTTGTCGGCAGACATCTTGCACGAGCGCGGTCACGGGGATCGGCTCCTGGCGCAGTTTTTGCCCGGCATCGGCGCGCGCCAACACCAATAACTGGTTGACCAGCCGGATCAGCCGATCCACCTCCTCGGTGGTGTCGGCCAGGATTTCGGCGCGCTCATCCGCGGCGACCGGTGGGGTGCGCCCCAGTAGTTCAATGTTGCCGCGCACCGTGGTCAGCGGCGTGCGCAGCTCGTGCGACGCGTCGGCCACGAAGCGGCGTTGGGAACTGAGGGCCTCTTCGATCTGCCGATACCCCGATTCCAGTTCCGCCAGCATGGCATTGAAGGTGAGCGCGAGTTGCCCCACCTCGTCTTTTGGCCCGTGGTGCGCCACCCGGCGGCCGAAGTTGCGTTCCGCGCCGATGGCCTGCGCGGTCTGGGTGATCCGGTGGATCGGGTAGAGCGCAGCGCCGGCCAATGCCCAGCCCAACGCCAGCGCGGCCACGATCGCGAGGGTGCTGCCGCCCAACAGCATCAGGCGCAACGTCGCCAGATATTGCCGCGGCTGGCCCACCGGGAAGGCGGTCTGCACGATGCCGGTTGTGCTATCAGTCCGATTGAACCGCTGGCTGTAGACGAGCAGCGGCTCATCTTGCACGATCACCGTCTCGAACCACTTGGCGCCGCCCTGCACCGCCGCCAGTCCCGCGTCGCTCAACGGCAAGGTTGTCCCGCTCAGATCGAGCGTCTGCCCCGTCACCTCGCCGGCCAGGCTGCGCGTCTGCGTCCAGCGGCCCGGCAGCGTACCGCTGGGCAGGTCGGGCCTGGTCGGCGCATTGCTCGGCTCGCCGTGCGGCGCGAACGGCTGCGGCTCCGGCCTGTTGCCGCCATTGACAAAAAAGTCGGCCTGCCGCTCCAGGTTCGCCTTGATGCCAGCGAAGGCAGACTGTTCCTGCGTTGCATAGATAAAAACGCTGAACGCGATCACCGTCAGCGTCAGGATGGCGGTGTAAAGCAGCGTCAGCCGCAGCCGGATCGAGATGCCGCGCCTCACACGTCCTCCCGCAGCACATAGCCCACCCCGCGCACGGTCTGGATCAAGCGCGGCTCGCCGGCCGCCTCCGTCTTCTTGCGCAGGTAACCGATGTAAACTTCCAGCACATTGTCCTCGCCGCCGAAATCGTAGCCCCACACCTCCTGGAGAATTTGCTCCCGGCTCAACACCTGGCGCGGATGGCGCATGAGGAACCGCAGCAGATCGAACTCCTTCGTGGTCAACTCGAACGGCCGCGCCCCGCGGCGGGTCTCACGCGTCGCCGGGTCGAGGCTAAGCCCCGCGTAGGCCAGGGTTTCCTGGTTGGCAGCCACGGCTGGACGGCGCAGCAGCGCGTGGATGCGCGCCAGCAGCTCCGCGGGCGCAAACGGTTTGACGAGGTAGTCATCGGCGCCGGTTTCCAGCCCCTCTACCCGGTGCTCCACCGCATCGCGCGCCGTGAGCATCAGCACAAGCGTCTTGTCGCCGGATGCACGGAGGCGCGCCAACACATTCAGGCCATCCAGCCCCGGCATCAGCCAATCCAACACCATCACGTCGGGCCGGTGCGCCTGCACCATCGCCAATGCCTCGTGGCCGTTGGTCGCGCTGAGCACGCGAAACCCTTCATACGCCAGGGTGCGCTGCAGCATTTTTAGTAGTTTCGGGTCATCATCTACGATCAGGACGGTCGCCATATCACAACTCGCCAGCTATTTGTTCCTATGTGCGCATTATATCATAGCGCGGCTGTGTCCAGGCTGAATTGAATCTGAGCAATTGCTGAGAGCATCTCGAACTGTACTTCTCCCCGGCCCGATGATATGATGCGTATTGAGATGGATGTATTCAAATTCAGTTCGCGACCTCCGAAGCGAAGCATTCTGAGCGGAGTGGCCGGCTGTTTCGGCCACGCAGTCGAAGGATGCGCAGCGGGCGCCGAGCAGGATCGCATCCTTCGACTGCGTCCGGCACACGACGCCGGCCTACGCTCAGGATACTTGTAAGCGCAGAGGCCAGTCATGTTCGACTTACATCGTTTTGGCCGCGTTGTGATCGCGGTCATTTTTATCCAATTGGCAATCGTTCCGTCAAGCCGGGCGCAGACGATCGCACCGCCGCCACCCCTCTATCTGGTGACGCTGCCGGCCCTCGACCGCGAGGCGCGCTCCGCGTTAGCGAGCCAGGGCATCGCGATCGACGCGATCGGCCCCGGCACGATCACGACCGTGGTAGACGCGAGCCGGGCGCTCGATTTCTACCGCCGCGGGTTGGCGCCGCTCGCCGTCACGCCCCTCGACTTCACACCTGTGGACAGCGCCTATCACAATTACGCCGAGATGACCGCCGCGATCTGGCAGATGGCCGCGGCGCATCCCGCCATCACGCGCGTCTACACGGCCGGAGTCAGCCTGGAAGGCCGGCCGATCCTGGCGGTGAAGATCAGCGATGCGCCGGACACCGACGACCCGACCGAGCCGGCCGTGCTCTTCTTCAGCCTCACCCACGCCCGCGAGCACCTGACGGTCGAAATGGCGCTGGAGGTTATCCGCCTGTTCACCGAAGGCTACGACGCCGACCCGGCCCTGACCAACCTGGTGAACACGCGCGAGCTTTGGGTGATCCCCAACGCCAACCCGGACGGCGGCGAATACGATATCGAGGCAGGCGCCTATCGTTGGTGGCGCAAGAACCGCCGGCTTAACACCGACAACACCTATGGGGTAGACTTGAATCGGAACTATGGTTACAACTGGGGGTGCTGCGGCGGATCGAGCAGCGTGCCCGGCAACGACCTCTATCGCGGCCCGGCCGCATTCTCCGAACCGGAGACGCAGGTTGTGCGCGACTTCGTGCTGGCGCATCCCGATATCACTGTCGCCATCACCTTCCACACCTACGGCGAGCTGATCCTCTATCCGTTCGGTTACACCTATACTGACCTGCCGACCGACCTGCCCCCCGCGGATTACCAGACGTTCGTCGCCCTGGCCGGGCGGATGGCGGCGACCAATGGCTACACGCCGCAGCAAGCCAGCGACCTCTACATCACGTCGGGCGACGCCGTGGATTGGCTCTATGGCGCGCGCGGCATCTTCGCCTTCACCTTCGAGATGTACCCGGTCGGCAGTTATCCCGGCTTCTATCCGCCCGCCAGCGTGATCGAACAGCAGACGCAGCGCAACCGCGCCGCGGTGACCTATCTGGCCGCGGCCGCGGACAACCCGCGCAAGGTGATCGGGAGCGGCGGGGATGTCACCGCGCCGGCGGTGAGCATCGCGCTGGCCGGCCCAGTCATTGCGGGCTGGCCGATTACGGTGACGGCGACCGTGACCGACGACGTGGGGGTGACGCTGGTCGCGTGGCGGGCGGACGGCCAGAACGTCGCGCTACAAACGCAGCCGCCTTTCAGCCTGACCTGGACGCTGGCGACGACCGGGACGCACATCGTTCAGGCATTCGCCTGGGACGCGGGCGGCAACTCCGGCGCATCGGCGCCGGTCACGCTCACTGCGGTCAGCCCCTGGCGCACGTTCTTCCCGTGGCTCCGCGCCGAACCGGCGCCGGCCGGGCAGCTTGACGGCTACCGCCGCCAACAACCATGACAGAGACAGCATGACGCAAACCCATTTCATCCTGGTGCGCCACGGCGAGACGACCTGGAACCTGGAAGGCCGGCGCCAGGGCCAATCTGACAGCCCATTGACTGCGGCCGGCCTGGCCCAGGCGCGCGCCATCGCCGAACGGCTGGCGGCCGGGCCGGCGCCGGCCGACGCGCTCTACAGCAGCGATCTTTCCCGCGCCCGGCGCACCGCCGAAGAAATCTCGGCCGCGTGCGGGCTGCCGGTCATCCCGGACGAACGGCTGCGCGAAAAGAGCTTTGGGGTCATCGAAGGGCTGCGGCAAGCCGAAGTCGAGGCGCGTTACCCCCAAGTCGCGGCGCAGATCGCGAAGAAGCTGCCCGACTATGCGCCGCCGGGCGGTGAGAGCCTGGCTGAGGCCCAGCGGCGCGGGATCGCGGCCCTGGAAGACCTGGCCGGGCGTCATCCCAGCGGCCGCGTGATCGTCGTCTCCCACGGCGCGCTGCTGGGGATGTTCCTGCGCCACGTCCTCGGCCTCAGCCTGACCGCGCCGCGGCGCTTCACGCTGGAGAACGGCAGCCTGAGCTTCGTAGCGTATCGGCACGCGGCCGGAGCGTGGCATATTACGTCATTCGGGGAAGTATCGCACTTGTGGAAAATTGGGGCCATGTGAGCAGAGTTTGTTTCGCATTGACTTTTCGCGGAGCCGGTTGTAAGATGTTGCGCAGAAATGGAGAGGTCGGAATATGCTAACCCAAACGATTGACGTTCGCGAAGCTCAAACACGCCTACAGGAGTTGCTTGGAGCTGTGGCGGGGGGGGGCGAGATCACGCTGACAAGCGGCGATAAACCGATTGCGCGTTTGGTGCCTTTGATGCCAGCCCTTAGACCTCGCGTGGCCGGACTCCACACGGGTACGATTTGGGCCAGCGAGGATTTTGATGAACCCCTGCCAGATGTCTTTTGGGTGGGGGATGTATGAAGTTCTTGCTCGACACGCATACATTCATCTGGTGGGACAGCGAACCGGCCAAGCTCTCTGCACAGGTCTTGACGCTCTGTCAGAACCCGGCGAATACGCTCTTGCTGAGCGTTGTAAGCGCCTGGGAAATACAAATCAAGCTCCAATTAGGTAAGCTGTCGCTCAAGCTACCTTTGGAAGTCGTGATCGAGGGGCAACGACAGGCCAATCAGATCGAGATTTTACCTGTTACGTTGCCCCATGTTCTAGCGTTGCACGACTTGCCTATACCCCACAAGGATCCTTTTGATCGCTTGTTGATCGCTCAGGCAAGGGTCGAAGGAGCCACGCTACTCAGTTGCGATCCGATTTTTGCGGAGTATCCGATCACAGTGCTGTGGTAGAGGGTATGCGCCACACAGACTGAACCGCTATACTATTTCCCCTACCACTCCTTTCGTAAACACGATCCGTCCGCTCTCTACATCCGCCACTACTGTATCTCCGCGGCCGAACTTGCCTTCCAACAGCGCCAGCGCCAGCGGATCCTGCACGTGCTGCTGAATGGCCCGCTTGAGCGGCCGCGCGCCGTAGGCGGGATCGTAGCCCGCCTCGGCCACGAAGTCGCGCGCCCGGTCGGTCAGGCGCAGGGTCAGCCCGCGCTCGGCCAGCATCTTGCCCAACCGGCGGAGCTGGATCTCCACGATCTGGCCCAGGTGCGCCCGCGTCAGGCTGTGGAACGTCACGATCTCGTCCACCCGGTTCAAGAATTCCGGCGGGAACGCCCCGCGCAGCGCGTTCAGCGCCCGCTCCGAACGCTGGCTGTCGCTCAACGCCGGGTCGTTGATGAACTGGCTGCCGATGTTCGAGGTCATGATCACCACGGTGTTCTTGAAGTCCACCGTGCGGCCGTGGCCGTCGGTCAGCCGGCCGTCGTCCAGCAGTTGCAGCAGCGTGTTGAACACCTCGCGGTGCGCCTTCTCGATCTCGTCGAAGAGCACGACGCTGTACGGTTTGCGCCGGACCGCTTCCGTGAGCTGGCCGCCCTCGTCGTAGCCCACGTAGCCGGGCGGCGCGCCGATCAGCCGGCTGACGGTGTGGCGCTCCTGGTATTCGCTCATGTCAATGCGGATCATGGCCGCTTCGTCGTCGAACAGGAATTCGGCCAGGGCGCGGGCCAGCTCGGTCTTGCCGACGCCGGTCGGCCCCAGGAAGATGAAGCTGCCGATGGGCCGGTTTGGGTCTTGCAGGCCGGCGCGCGCGCGGCGCACCGCGCTTGACACCGCCCGGATCGCCTCATCCTGGCCGATCACCCGGTCGTGCAGCCGATCTTCCATCTTCAACAACTTCTCGATCTCCCCCTCCAACAGCTTGCTGACCGGGACATGCGTCCAAGTTGACACGACTTCGGCCACTTCTTCGGCGCCGACCTCTTCCTTCAGGAGCATCCCGCGGGATTGCATGGCGCCCAGCTCGGCCTCGGCCCCTTGCAGATCGCGCTCCAGCCCGGCCAGTTTGCCGTATTGCAGCTCGGCCGCCCGGTTGTAGTCGTAGCGCCGCTGTGCGGTCTCGATCTCGTGGCGCGTCTCCTCGATCTGCTGCTTGATGGCCGCCACGCGTTCGATGACTGCGCGCTCGCGGCCCAGCCGGGCATCCAGGCTGGTGCGTTCCTCCTGCAGGTCGGCCAGCTCGCACTCCAGGGCGGTTAGCCGCTCCTTGGACGCCGCGTCGCTCTCCTTCTTCAATGCCTCCCGCTCGATCTCCAACTGCATGAGCTTGCGCTTGATTTCGTCCAACTCGGCCGGGTCGGAGGTGATCTCCATGCGCAGGCGACTGGCGGCTTCGTCAATCAGGTCAATGGCCTTGTCGGGCAGGAAGCGGTCGCTGATGTAGCGATGCGACAGCGTGGCCGCAGCGATCACGGCCGCATCGGTGATGCGCACGTTGTGATGCACCTCGTAGCGCTCCTTTAGCCCGCGCAGGATCGAAATCGTGTCCGCGACGGTCGGCTCGTCCACCAGCACCGGCTGGAAGCGCCGTTCCAGCGCCGGGTCCTTCTCGATGTGCTTGCGGTACTCGTCGAGCGTCGTTGCGCCGATGGCGTGCAGCTCCCCGCGGGCCAGCATGGGCTTGAGCATGTTTGAGGCGTCCATCGCGCCCTCGGCCGCGCCCGCGCCGACGACCGTGTGCAGCTCATCAATAAACAAGATGACTTGGCCGGCCGCGTCGGTGATCTCTTTGAGGACGGCCTTGAGCCGCTCCTCGAACTCGCCGCGGTATTTCGCGCCGGCGACGAGCGCGCCCATGTCCAGGGCGACGACGCGTTTCTCCTTCAGCCCCTCGGGCACGTCACCGCGCACGATGCGCTGCGCCAGCCCCTCGACGATGGCGGTCTTACCCACGCCCGGCTCGCCGATCAGCACCGGGTTGTTCTTGGTGCGCCGGCTGAGGATCTGCACCGTGCGGCGGATCTCCTCGTCGCGGCCAATCACGGGATCCAGCTTGCCCCCGCGCGCCATCTGGGTGAGATCGCGGCCGTACTTTTCAAGCGCCTTGTAGGTGCCTTCGGGGTTCTGGCTGGTGACGCGCTGGCTGCCGCGGATCGCGGTCAGCGCGGCCAGGACGCGGTCGCGCGTGATGCCCAGCCGGCCCAACAGTTTGGCGGCCTCCCCGCCGTTCCCGCCGAGCAGCGCCAACAGCAGGTGCTCGGTGCTGATGTAGTCGTCCCGCATGGCGTTGGCTTCGCCATAGGCGTCCTGCAAGGCGCGCGAAAGCTGGCCGCTCACGCCTGGCTGGACGTTGCTGCCATAGGCCTTCGGCCGCCGCGCCAGATCGGCCTCGAGTTGGGTCTGCAACGCGGCCGGTTGCGCGCCGACCTGGGTCAGCACCTCCGGCACAACCCCATCCGATTGTTGTAACAGCGCCAGCAGCAGGTGCTCCGGCTCGATCTGGCTGTGGTTATAGGTTTGCGCCAGCTCTTGGGAAGCGACGATGGCTTCCTGGCCGCGTTGGGTGAAGCGATCTAGTCTCATATGACACCTCTGTTGGTAGATTGGTAGACTGGTAGATTGGTAGACTGGTAAATTGGTATTTGATGGACCGGGCGCCGCACTGGGCGACACACCAATCTACCAAGTTACCAATATACCAATCTACCATCCCCCCGTTAGCGCAGCGTTGGCGTTGCGTTAGCGGAATGTGAGAAGGCACGATGTTGTTTTTGACATTGACCTGTTTGTGGGTATAATTCCTGATTGGCGGCTGAACGTCGCTCAGTGCTTATCCTGGAGGAGCAGAAAAGTCGTGGGGCAGGAAGAAAGTGCTCTGAACATTCCACCGCGCAAGGTCGTCAAGACCCTTGCGGTCGGTCAAGCGGTGGAAGGTGTTGTCAAGCGCGTGACTGATTTTGGCGCTTTTGTGGACATCGGCGTGGGTCGCGATGGCCTGGTGCATGTCTCAGAGATGGGCACCGGCCGCGTTGCGAGACCGGCGGACGTTGTCAACCAGGGCGACAGCATCAGGGTGTGGATCAAGGAGCTGGATCGGGAGAAAAACCGCATCAGCTTGAGCATGATCGCACCTGGCACGCTGACCATGCGTGATCTCGAAGAAGGCATGATCGTACCGGGCAAGGTGACGCGCCTGGAACGCTACGGCGCCTTCATTGATATCGGCGTGGGACGTGATGGGATGCTTCACGTCAAAGAGATGGGGCATGGGTACGTCCAAAATCCGGAGGACGTGGTTCAGGTCGGTCAGGACTTGCAGGTGCAGGTTGTGGGCCTGGATCGGCGCCGGGGACGTATTGACCTGAGCATCAAAGAGCTGCTGCCCAAGCCCGAGCCGCAGCCTGTCGTCGAGGCGTCCGCGCCGTATACCGCGCCCGCCCCGGCGGAAGAAGCCTTCCCCGTTTCGGAAGACGCCTTCGTCTCACCCTTCGAGCTTGCGCTGCAAGAGGCGAATGATGGCCGGCGCAATCAACGCCGCGATCGTCGCAAAAAGGCGCGCTCGTGGGAAGTTATCGAAGACGAGGAAGACATCATCGAACGCACGCTGGCGCATCACCGCAAGAACCAGTAGTTTAGCGGTTTTTCAGCGCGTTTGATCGTAGACATAAGGCAACGGTGTGAGTTGTGAAGCTCACACCGTTTTTCGCGCCCGGAAATCGGTTAGCGGGGATCCAGAAAAACCGTCACGATCGAATCGGCCGGCAGCCCATTGCTGTTCAGCGGCACCTCCACCACCCCGTTCGACCGCACCAACGTGTAAATCAGGTTCGACTTCCCGAAGACTGGCACGGCCCAGGGTTCGCCCGCGCGCTGCTCCAGGCGCACACGCACGTAGTCTGCCCGGCCGCTGGCGGCGGGGATGTTGCGCGCCAGCCGCGCCCGCACTGTGGGCGTCGGCTCGGCGGGCGCGCCGAGCAGCAGGCGGATGGTCGGGGTGACGAAGCGCTGGAAGATATTGATGCAGGAGACCGGGTTGCCCGGCAGCCCAAAGACCGGCTTGCCGTGGCACAGCGCCAGGATCGTCGGCTTGCCCGGCCGGATCGCGACGCCGTGCACCAGCACGCCGGGCGCGCCCAGTTTGTTGATGGCATTCGCGGTCAGATCCCGATAGCTGACGGAGCTGCCGGCTGTAATGACGGCCAGATCGGCGTCTTCGTGGGCGCGCTGAACGGCGGCATCCAGCGCTTCTTGTTGATCCGGCGCGATCGGGTAGGTGAGCGGGACCCCGCCGGCCCGGCGCACGAACCCGGCCAGCGTATAGCTGTTGATATCGCGCACCTGGCCAGGGCCTGGCTCCTGATCGGGCGGCACGACTTCATCGCCCTGGCTGACGATCCCGACGCGCGGCCGACGCGCGACCTGCGCCTGGGTGACGCCGACGGCCAGCAGGCCGCCGATATCTTGCGGCCGGATGGTGTGCCCGGCCGCCAGGATCAGCTCGCCAGCTCGCACATCTTCGCCGATCTGGATGCAGTTTTCGCCGCTGGCGGTTGGCCGATAGACCTCGATGGCGAACGGCGTCCACGCGGGCGCTGGCGCCGCGAGCGCGACCGGCGTCAAAGGTTCACCGATCGCATGGGTGTGCTCCAACATGACCACCGCGTCGGCGCCGGGGGGCACATTGCCGCCCGTGTGCACCAACGCCGCCTGGCCAGGGCTGAGGGTGAAGTCGGCGCGCGCGCCCATCGGCACTTCCGCGATCACATCCAGATAGGCCGGCAAGCCGTTCGATGCGCCGTGTGTGTCGGCGGCGCACACCGCATAGCCATCCACCGTGCTGCGGACAAATGTGGGCAGGTCGTGCGGCGCATAGACGGCCTGCGCCAGCACACGGTCGAGCGCATCCACGACGGGGCACGGCTCGTCGTGGACGACGGGCAGGAAATTCGCTCGGAAGATCTCCCATGCTTCTTCAGCGGTGCGGAGCTTGAGAAATTCGGTCATGGTATCTGCGCGCGCCCTCACCTGGCGCCGGACATGCTGATCGCG
>Ga0172368_10007707_pt1 | contig 11155 bp, 7 predicted proteins | sample Lak11m_FD_114540 | JGI IMG/M metagenome (GOLD analysis project Ga0172368, IMG submission 114540) | Freshwater microbial communities from Kabuno Bay, South-Kivu, Congo - kab_022012_11m | ecosystem: Environmental > Aquatic > Freshwater > Lake | place: Democratic Republic of the Congo: South-Kivu...
CAAGGTCCTTGATATCAGGCAGGTTTTTCACTTCGCGGTTTTTTCTATCCCTTCATTCATTCTTCCGCTTCTAAAGCCTTCCATATCAAGCACGACAAACCTGTATCCGATGGATTTAAGTTTCTCCGCGATTGATTTTCTTATTTCAGGTTTAAGCGCAGCATCAATGTCTTTTTCATTAAGTTCAATCCGCGCAATATCTCCGTGATGCCTGACGCGAAACTCAACAAACCCCAGAGACCTCAAAAACCCTTCCGCTTTTGCAACCTGCTTTAACGCGCCTGTTGTTATCTTCTGGCCGTAAGGAAATCTTGAGGCAAGGCACGGAGAAGACGGCTTATCCCATGAAGGAAGATTAAGGCTCTTTGATATTTCCCTTGTCTCTTTCTTATTCAGCCCTGCCTCTATCAAAGGGCTTTTTATGCCGTGATTAACAGCTGCCTTTCTCCCGGGCCGCCAGTCCGCAGTGTCGTCAAGATTGCTTCCGTCAAGCACAAACTTATATCCCTCAGCGCGCGCTATTTCGCTTAGCTTGCTGAATAATTCATCCTTGCAATAAAAGCACCTGTCAGCGGGATTCTTTGCAAAACTCTCTTTTTTAAGTTCCTCTGTCTTTATTATCATCTGCCTTATCCCTATTTCCTCGCACATCTTTTTTGAAAAGGAAAGGTCGTTTTCAGGCATGGTTTCTGAGACTGCCGTTACCGCAATCACGCGAATACCGGAAAGCTGAAGCGCCTTTAACAGGAGCGTACTGTCAACGCCTCCCGAATAGGCAAGCACAGCGCTTTCCATTTGCTTAAGGATTTCGATGAGCTTTTCAAATTTAGAATTTAACATGATTGATATTTTAACGCATACGGAATATAATATTTTTAATTTTTTAGGCGGTAGGCGATTAAGGGTCAGGATAATAACATTTCCCTTATTTGTGCCAATATAGTTCCATAAACTATTTATAGTGTCTCATCGTGTCTATGAAAAAGTATGCTATAGGTGGGGTATGAATGAAACAGTTGCTGCCATAGGTAGTGATCCTGTCAAGAATGCTCTCCTTTCACTTGCCGTTGAATGCTGGCGGTTTACGCGCGCATACCTCAGATTAGTATCCAAATTGGACGCTGGTGATCAGAATCGATTTGCAAGCCAGTATCGCTATTTCCAAAAACAGTTGGAAGATAAGTTAAGCACGGTTGGTTTGCGACTCGTGAATGTAGAGGGCTTACCCTTTGATCCAGGAATGGCAGCAACAGCAATCAATATAACCGACTTTCTTACCGAGGACAGGCTCATTGTCGAACAGATGCTTGAGCCAATAATTATGAGCGAGGCCGGTGTCATTAAGATGGGTACGGTTCTCCTGAGGAAGGTGGAATAATAATGGCAAACTTCGTAGGGATTGATCTTGGGACAACAAATAGTGCTATCTGCACGTATGATGGAGAAACCGTAAAGATTTATAAAAGCCCCGAACAAAATGACATAACCCCCTCGGTCATATATATTGATCGGCGAAGCAGATATTTTGGACGCCGCGCCTATGATCTTGCAGCACGTTCACCTGAAAATGTTGCGATGAACTTCAAACGCTTCATGGGGACAAGCACTCCTATAAAAATCCCAGCAGCCAATGTCACAATGACCCCCGAAGAATGCAGTGCTGAAATTCTGAAGGTTCTATTCAGTTATCTGCCTGAAGAGCTTCGCAACAGCAACGAGTCTGGCACAGTTATAACCGTTCCAGCTGCATTTAACCAGATGCAACGTGACGCAACCCTTTCATCTGCCGAAATGTCAGGGATGGGAAGTGTTGCGCTAATGCAGGAACCTGTCGCGGCTGTCATGAGTGTTATGAAAGCACGCAGTTCAGACGGCATTTTTCTTATTTACGATCTCGGCGGAGGAACATTCGATATAGCCCTTGCCGAAAGCATCTCGAAACGTGTCAGCCTTCTTGAGCATGGCGGCATCGTCATGTGCGGCGGCAGAGACTTCGACCGGATTATCGTTGATAATATCGTTAAGCCGTGGCTGCTTGATAATTTCGATCTTCCAGAAAACTTTTCTTCTGACCAGCAATACTCGAAACTGCTCAGGCTTGCAGCCTGGGCCTCAGAGAGAGCAAAGGTTGAGCTTTCAATGAAGGCTGATAGCCATATCCTGCTGAATGAGGACGAAATAAGGCTGCAGGACAAATCAGGCAAAGACATCTATCTGGATATCCCATTTGAACAGGCTGATTTCGACCCGCTGGTAAAGCCGAAGATCGAGGACACAATAAATGCGACGAGAGAGGTGCTTGAAGCGGCACACCTAACACCTAACGATATTGACAGGATCGTGTTTATCGGCGGGCCTACACACTACAAGCCGCTGAGAGATATGGTCTCTTTTGAACTCGGGATAAGCGCCGATACGCAGGTAAATCCGATGACAGCGGTTGCGGAGGGTGCCGCAATATTCTCCGAATCAATTGACTGGAAATCTCAAAAGAAAGATAGAAAATCTTCTCGTGGCTCAGTCGCTGCCAGCAAGAAGTTCGATTTGAGCTTTGAATATACAAGCAGAACTTCTGACATCCGGTCTCGCATCGCTGTTAAATGTGGCGGTCAGATATTGCAGGGCTCAACATTCCAGGTAGACAACATGGAGACAGGCTGGTCATCAGGTCGTATAGACTTGAAGGATGGAACAACGCTGAATCTTGATTTATCAAAGAATGGAGAAAACAGGTTCAAGATATTTGTGTTCGATCCTTCAGGCGGGCCGATTGCGATTGAAAACAATACTATCGTTATAACGAGGACTGCCGCTACTATCGATGCAATACCTGCATCCCATTCCATCGGCATTCAGGTAAAAGAAAAGATGACAGGCAGCGGGACTACCTTAAGATATCTGATTAAAAGAGGCGATTCTCTGCCGAAGAAGGGAGAAGAGAAATTCAAGGCAGCCGAGGCGCTAAGGGCAAAGGGACCTGGGTCTATTAATTTCAAACTGTGGGAAGGGGAGATAGAAAGCCCTATTGAGGACAATGAGTTTATCGGCTATCTCAAGATTACTGGTGCTGATTTTGACGCAGGCGTGATAGAGCCAGGCGCTGATCTTATCTGTGAATATGAAGTGTCTGATGCAGGACGGGTTTCTCTGTCCATATCCGTGCCTAGCGTGGGTGGGACGTTTACGCGGCATGATTTCTATTCAAGGCAGGAAGGTCAGATTGATTATTCAAATGCAGGGAATATTGTTCTTACAGAAAGCGAAGCACTCATAGAAAGAGCCTATAATATGTCTGAAAAGGTGGACGATGATCGGCTGCATGTTGCCAGGGAAAAGCTGCAGGAGTCCCAGGAGCTTGCACAAAATGAAAATGAGCCCGAATCAGTTAAGCAAGCTATGCAGAATGTCCATGAGGCAAAACGCATCATTGCCAATGTTCGGAAAGAAAATCTTTCGAGCATGCGTCAGCTTGATTTAGATAGCGTTACAGCATTTTTTCAGGAGCATATCAAAGAACATGCAAAATCATCCGAGGTTACGGCATTTGATAATATGGCGAGAAGCGCAAAGCGCGCGATTAACGCTACGTCTTCAGAATTTGAGAACATCATAGACCAGATGAAGATTATGAACTGGCAAATTCTCTGGCGACAGGACTGGTTTGTTGTAAACGAATTTAAGCGTTTCTCGACCGGCGGCTATTATGTTACAGACAAGACCCTACTGGAGCAGCTTGTCAAGGCCGGAAGCGAAGCTGTTAAGAGAGACGATATAAACAAATTGCGCGAAGTAGTGGGAATGCTCTATAGCATAAAGATATCAACCCATGGTGAACAGGACCTGAACTTGCAAACAAATATTTTATAGTCATGTACAACGATCCTATATTCCCGCTTAAGTATGAACTTGTTGCCGGTATAAAGACAGGCCCTGTTCTTTCATCTGGAAGCGGATGGCAGATTATACGAAGCACAGGCCTTGCAAAGAAAGTCCTTGTTGCGTCGCTTGAGCTTTCCGAAAAGTGGCTTGACGCTGGACTGCTTGATAATTCTCAAGTAGAGCATGTCCAATTTGGAAATGAAAGATATGATCTGATTCTGAACGATGACAGAATTATTGCCCCGACCTTTGCATGTCCGGAGCCCAGTGACAAATCTGAAGCAATAGGATTTGCAACGGCAATGCGGCGCACTCGCGAGAAAGAGAAAACCGCAAACCTGAGCGGCGGCATTTATTGTGAAAAGTATGCGCTCATCCTTCCTGTTCCATTCACGGAAGAGGTTCTTGAGGATAACATTCTGCTGGGGTCTTATTTGACCGGCGGAGTATCGGTCTCTTGTTTTTCAGAACGCAGATTGCTGTCGTTAGTGCGATGGGTCACTAAAGATGATCTCAAAGAAATATGCAGTGCCGCAAATCTTCGATCACCAGCACAGAGAGAAACAGACGAAGGAATTGCAAGTGGCAACAAGAAAAAACCTTTTCAGTTGATTGGACGGCCGGAGCTTGAAGCCTTCTTCCGCGATCATATAATTGACATCATAGAGAACCGTGAACGATATAAGAAACTGGGAATTGATTTCCCCTCAGCGGTAATTCTCCACGGCCCCCCTGGCTGTGGAAAAACATTTGCAGTAGATGCGTTGGTCGAATATCTCGATTTGCCATCTTTTACAGTCAGCTCAGGCAGTATCGGCAGTCCATATATTCATCAGACAAGCGTGAAAATCGCCGATATTTTTGAGGATGCCATTAAGCAAGCACCTTCAATAATAGTTATCGACGAAATGGAAGCATATCTTTCAGAGCGCGCAGGAGAGTTCCACAGCCATAAGGTTGAGGAGGTTGCTGAATTCCTTCGTGAAATACCTGAAGCCCTAAAGAACAATGTCTTGATCATCGGTATGACCAATATGATTGATAAGATCGACCCTGCAATTCTTAGGCGGGGAAGATTTGACCATGTAATTAAAATCGATATGCCCTCAGAATCAGAAGTCGAGTCACTTCTGAAAGGACTATTTGCGGAAAGGCCCTGCGATGACAATATCAACTTGCAAAAGGCGATAGCACTGCTAAGTGGTCGGCCGTTATCTGATGCCTCTTTTCTTGTACGAGAGGCCGCGAGAATCGCTGCAAAAGCAGGAAAAAACAAAATTGACAATGCGAGTGTCGAGCAGGCCCTGAAGTTGGTTGCCAGAGAAGAAGACGCACCCGAAGAAAGAAAAATCGGATTCGGGAGAGACATATGAATCTCTTCCAAAATCCCTTCTTTATTATCGGCGTGAGCACCAGGGATTCTAAACAGTCTATTGTTGATGCGTGCGATGCAAAGAGTCTAACTGTCGATGCTGATGTTTGCACGCGATCACGTGCCGCTTTAACACAGCCGCGCAATAGGCTTTCAGCGGAGCTTGCCTGGTTGCCGGGCTATTCTCCTGTTGGCGCAAAAGTGTTAATTGAGAAGATCCAAAAGGAACCGACCGCTTTTTTATCTTCGTTGGATGGGATGGCTCCCTTACCACGATGCAATGCCCTGGCGACATTTCTGGAGCATCACAAACCAAACACAGAATCGCAAATTACGGGTCTTTTGATCGACGTAGCTCAAAGCTTTGAGCGGATAGATTATTCAAAACTCATGGCTGCAATAAATGAGGACCGGCAAATTGCTAAGATTCCGGCGGTTCAAGATGTTGAAAGCATTAAGCAGGAAATGCAGGCCAGACGTGAATATATCATCGGCGTAATGAAAGGTTGTCTGAATAACACAAAAGCCCCAGACAAGGTTCTTACTAAAATTGTTGAGACAACTACGTCAGAGGGAACACAGCATCCGCCGATACTTGTTGACGATTTAACGGAGAAATATACACAAGAGGTTAAAAAATACCTTGACCAGCTTGCAGGCCAGATAAGAAATGTCATTGAACGGATTCAAGAGAAACCAAAGCAATCTTTTGAACATCAAATGCCAACCTTATACAAATATTTAAAGACATGGGATCAAATAGCTCAGCCGATTCAACTTGTTCAGCAGAGCAAAGGACTGGATGATCCCCATAGTAAGGAATTAGCACAAGACCTGAGAGGTCTGGCCTTAGAGATTGCGAATACCCACGATATGCATTCAGAGGCAAAACAAATCACCAAGATAGTTGCTAAACTCTTTAAGGAGTTGCCTCAATTTGCGGAGCGTGTCGCTGAAGACCTTACAGCGTTAGATAGTTTGCTTGAGCAGAAAAGAAAATCTGATCAAGTTAATAAGATTATCGATCCAATTATACAGAAAATAAAATCGGGAGAATCTGAACAGGCGTTGAGGGAAATAAATTCTGTGCTTTATAACACTACGACAGATCCGGAATTAAGAAATACCCTAAAAGAAATAAAAGAGTCGCTGGAAGAAAGAATCACGAAACACGGGAAGCCAATTGATTCCGCACCAAGCTTACATACGATAAATGGTGTCGGAACAACAATTTATGGTGATACGCTATATTTTGTTTTCCTCTTTATACCAATTATCCCGCTTGCTCGATATTCGCTGGAAAGTCAGGGTGGAGGGAGTTATAGATTTTTCGGTAAATTGAAGCTCCATAAGTGGCAGAAGTATTGGCAATACGCCTTAATCGGACTCGTTATATTCTGGATTTTGAAGTGAACTAAATTAAGAAATAAGATATTGCTGAATAGCCTGTGCAATAGATGACTGAGAACGCTACGCATAAATATCGCCTGATCATAAAGACAGCGGGGCCTCGCCTGTTGTATCCCATCACCAATGCCTTTTGCAGTGATTCAGGGATGAGCTTCAATGATGCAAGGAGTAAATTGACTACAACAGGAGCGATACTGGAATTAGCAAGCAAAGAGCAGGCGGACAATGCTGCGGCAAAATATAAGAAACTTGGATGCTCTGTTGTCGAGGCGGATTTTGAAACTTTTACTGATGAAACAGTAAACACAGAGGCTGGCCCTTTTCCGTTTCAAGAAGACAATGAGCACCTAGGTGCCTTCACTGAGACTAAACCTTCTGACGAAGAAAACACAGGGTTCGCTGGCATTGGTAAACGACTTGATGACTTAAGGACAGGCGGTAGTTTTGAAGATGCAAACGCTTGGAAACAGGCTGATTCAGAGCCACAGCAGAAGAAGAAACCAGAAGCAGTAAAGCGGGACTCCCAACCAAAGGTATATACGCCCAAGAAATCCAGCTCTTCCTTCAGGCTCTCTTTTGCTAAAGTATTCTGGGGTATCATCGGGCTTGTTATTATTTTTTCAATATTTTCAGAAAATAGTAAAAAGACAACGACAAACTACAAATCCAGCAGTCAACCTACTAGACAATATTCGTCACCTGCTTCTGGCAATGACTTAATTTCTGTTGGTCAGTATAGGTGTACTCGATATCATGATAATAGAGCACAGGAATTGAAACCGCGCGACTATGAGAAGCAGTTTATCGAAAGCGAACAAAGCGCCCTAGCTTCATTGAAGATGCAGATTGAGGCTGATTATGTAGATCATTCTTCTCAAGTTTCCGTTGATAGCCACAACATGCTTATCGACGGTTATAACTCAAGATTGCAGCGCGTTCAGTGGAGCATAGATAGCTATAACAACAAGGTCAATACGTACAATAATTATCTTATGAATAACTGTAGCAGAGCGTATTAACGCGTAGTAATGGCTATGGCATTCAAAGCGCCGTTATCTCGTATTTCTCCTGATGAAGCACATTGCTCTCTTTAATAATCACCTTAACGCCGTGCCTGTTTTCAATCTCCTCAAGCCCGAGCCTCTCCTCGTCAGAAAGAAGCTCTGCAACGGACGGATGCGCGGTGACCACAACCTTCTCGCTTCCGTGCAGCGCAAGCTTGCTTATCTCCCTGAATATCTCATAACAAAGCGTGCGCGGAGATTTCACAAATCCTTTCCCCTCGCAATAGGGGCACGGCTCGCATAAAGTCCTGCCGAGGCTTTCGCGCACCCTTTTCCTTGTCATCTGAATAAGCCCTAACTCTGATATATGAAGGATTGTGTTTTTCGCCCTGTCTTTTTTCATCGCGTCAATGAAAGCGTTAAAGACCTTTTCCCTGTTTTCCTGTTTTTCCATGTCAATGAAATCAACGATGATTATCCCGCCGAGGTTCCTGAGCCTTATCTGATATGCTATCTCCTTTACGGCCTCAAGGTTTGTCTTTAATATCGTGTCCTCCAAACCTTCTTTGCCGACAAACTTTCCTGTGTTCACGTCTATCACTGTCATGGCCTCTGTCTGGTCAATCACGATATAACCTCCTGACTTGAGCCATACCCTCCTGCCGAGGGCCCTTGAGATATCAAGTTCCACTCCGAATGCGTCAAATATAGGCTCCTGGCCTTCATATAAAACTATCTTGTCAAGAAGCTTCGGGAAATAGGTCTTAACAAATTCCTTTATCCTCTCGTATTCTTCAACAGAATCAATTACAAGCCTTTCAACATCCTGAGTGAGCAGGTCTCTTACGCTTCTGAAAACAAGGTCCAGGTCGCTGTAAAGAAGCGAAGGCGCAGATACTTTTTCTTTCTTCCTCTGAATGTTTTCCCAGATCAGGATAAGAAAATCCAGGTCCTTTTTCAGTTCCTCTTCGCTGCATCCCTCGCTGGCAGTCCTGATAATAAGCCCGTAGCCCTTGGGCTTTATCGTCTCTGCTATTGATTTTAACCTTGCCCTCTCCTGCTCATCCGCAATCCTCCTGGAAATGCCCACATGCTCCACATTCGGCATAAGAACAAGATAGCCTCCCGGCAGCGTGATATATGACGTCACGCGCGCGCCCTTGCTTCCGATAGGGTCTTTTGAGACATGAACGAGGATTTCCTGTCCTGTTTGGATAAGCTCTTCTATGGAAAGGTCCGACCTGCCTTTGCGCGTGATAAATTCAACAGAATCTCCTTTTTCTTCCTCTTCAAGAAAAGGCGCGTATTCTTCTAGGTCAGCCCTTATGTCCGCAACGTAAAGAAACGCCGCCCTTTCAAGCCCGATGTCAATAAACGCGGACTGCATTCCCGGAAGAATCTTTATGACCTTTCCTTTGTAAACATTTCCGACCAGGCTTGCGTCGCGCTTGCGCTCAACATAGAATTCAACCACCTGCCCGCCTTCCAGCAGGGCTACTCTTATTTCTTCGTGCATAGCGTTAATCAAAATTTCGCTGACCATTATCTATTCCTTTCAAGAGGCGGCAGCCATCCGTCTTTCCATCCGAACATGGCAGTCCTCGTTATATCAAGCTCTCTATATGATACACCGAATATTCCGGTAAGTATCTCGCTGAGCTTTGCCTTCTTATCTTTTGAGTCAACTAAGGTAAGCCTTAAAGTTTTGCTGTCAATGATTGAAGCCTTTTCCAATCCCGCGATTTCCGGCCTTTGCTCCAGATATTTTTCAGCGGCAGACGTATCGTAAATTATTTCGTATTCATATCGCGATATGAAACTGCTCAGGGATTGCTCTTTTTCTGATATTAAAGCAGCATTGTTTATTTTTAAGCCCTCAGACAAAACAGAATTCATCTTTTGCATGAAATAGTTTATATCATACGGCTCCGTTATCTCCATATCAAAGTATTCTTTGAGACCTGCGATTCCCACGCTCAGCGCGGGCCCGAATCCCACCTTTGGCGAAGGATGAAATCCCTGCGAATACCTAAGCGGAACCTCAGCCCTTCTCATGGCCCTGAAAAAGGCTGTAACAAGCTCAAGATGTGAGAGATACCTCAGCCTCCCTATTTTTGAGAATTCAACTCTTATCCGGTGAATCGGTGGGGACTGTCCCAGATTTACGGGCGAAGCCGTAGAATCGGGACTGTCCCCTTTTTGCGATTCACCGATTGACCGATTCACCAATTTACCTTCCTCTTTGCATTTCAACCCGCACACATGGCAAACTCTTCTGCAGTCAGATGTTTTTTCGCAGGAAATCGCCCTCTCATATTCCTTTCGGAGAAAGTCTTTTTTTATTCCGATGTCAATAATATCCCACGGCAGCTCTTCATCAATGCCGTATTTTTTTTCAGCATATGCCGCGCCGTTTATTCCTGTTTCTTCCATTGCGCGAGTCCATTTCTGGAAATCAAAGGTATCTCCCCAGGCATCAAGCCTGCATCCCAGGGCCCAGGCCTTTTCTATCAAAGGCGAAAGACCCTCGTCGCCCCTTGCGAATATCGCCTCAAGAAGGCTCATGTCTTCCCTGTGGCCTTTAAACTCAAACTTCTTTTTCCTGAATGCCTCCCTCAGAAACCGCATCTTCTTTTTTATAGCCTCAATGTTCTCCTGCCCGTGCCACTGAAAAGGCGTATGCGGCTTGGGCACAAATGGAGAAACACCGACATTTATATTCACAAACCTTCCTGTCTGCGCCTTTCCTATCCTCAAGGCCTTTGCAATCATCTCGGGTATCGCCTGTATGTCTTCTTCAGTCTCCGTGGGAAGCCCTACCATAAAATAGAGCTTTAGCTTCTGCCAGCCTTCTTCAAAGAGTACGGTCAGGCTTCTTTTGTAATCTTCGTCCGTGAAGTCCTTATTTATGACATTCCGCAGCCTGGCGCTTCCGGCCTCAGGCGCTATAGTGAACCCTGTTTTCCTTACGCTTTTAATCTCCTTAAGCATATCCTTATTAACAGCGGCAACCCTTAAAGAAGGAAGCGAGAGCGAAATCTTTTTACCGGAAAACCTGCGGTTGAATTCCTTAAGCAGAGGCAAGAGGCATGAGTAATCCCCGGCGCTCAGGGACGTGAACGAGACATCTTCATGTCCCGTGTTCTTCAGGGAATTTTCAGCTATGCGAAGCACGTTTTCAGGGCTTCTTTCGCGAAGCGGCCTGTAAATCATCCCCGCCTGACAGAACCTGCATCCCATGGTGCAGCCGCGCGAGACTTCTATATTCACCCTATCATGGACGATTGATGTAAACGGCACAACCGGAGCGTCGGGATAGGGAGATGCGTCAAGGGATTTTATGTAGCGGCGTTTAATCCGGTGAATCGGTGAATCGGTGAATCGGTGAATCGAGGGAATAAAAACGCCTTCAATTAAAGAAAGCCCTTTGAGTAAGGATTCCTTCTTATCATCGTCTTCTTTTTTCCAGCTTTTATATACATTCAGAATC
>Ga0172368_10007708_pt1 | contig 11155 bp, 7 predicted proteins | sample Lak11m_FD_114540 | JGI IMG/M metagenome (GOLD analysis project Ga0172368, IMG submission 114540) | Freshwater microbial communities from Kabuno Bay, South-Kivu, Congo - kab_022012_11m | ecosystem: Environmental > Aquatic > Freshwater > Lake | place: Democratic Republic of the Congo: South-Kivu...
AATATGAATTCTTACAGGAGTACTCCAAGAATTAATTTTGCATAAAAATATTGAGGTGAATGGTTATGGTTTTTTTTGGTAAGCGTGGTCAGGCGGCTATGGAGTTCCTAGTAACTTATGGTTGGGCATTCTTGGTCGTGTTGGTTATGGTTGGTGCTTTAGCATATTTTGGTGTTTTGAATCCACAGAATCTTGTAAGTGACAGATGTATTGCTCCTCCCGGTTTTAGTTGTGAGGATTATCAGGTTTCTGCAAATAGTGGTGTTACTGTTAAGTTGAAGAATGGTTTGGGTTATACTATGTATGTCATGAATGGTATTGCGAATAATTATGTTTTATCTCCTAGAGGTAATAGTTTTAGTTGTAATCCTACATCAGGAACATCTTTGGATGGTGAGTACATAAATATTGCTTGTAATTCTGCTAACGCGTATGGTATGGGTGTTTCGTCTGGTGAGAAGGTTAAGTTGGATTTGACTTTTAAGTATTATAAGCGTGATAGCGGTGTTAGTTTTAATAAGCCTGCTAAGATTCAGATTGTTTCGACAGTACAATAAATTTTTATTTTTTTATTTTTTAAATTTTATTTGAGGTGATTTTTTACGAAAAGGGTTAATATTTCTGTTGTTATTCCTGTTGTTAATGCAGAGAAGTTTATTAAAAAAAATATTGAACACGTAGAGAATTACTTAAAGAATAATAAATATATACGAAACTATGAAATAATTGTTTCTGTTCAAACTTCTAATGACAAAACTTGGGATGTTGTTAAAAAGTTAAAAAGTGCTACGATTAAGCCAATCTTTTCTGAAAAGAAAGGGAAATGGTTGGGGCTCAAAAAGGGATTTTCTATTGCAAAGTATGATTGGGTTGTGATGTTGGATTCAGATTTAAGTTATCCGATTGAGTTCCTAGAGGATGCATTAAAACATGCTGAGTTTGATATTGTTATTGGATCAAGATATGTGCAAGGAGTTAAAAGGCATAATATTCCTGCGGTTAGAAAGTTCTTTAGTTGGGGATATAGGACTTTAGTCAGATTTTTATTTGGTTTGAAGGAGAAAGATATTCAGGTAGGATGTAAATTAATAAAAAAGCACATATTTGATAATATTGTTATAACTGATGATTCGTGGGTAGGAGATACTGAGTTGTTGTACAAAGCAAGAAAGCTCGGTTTTAAATCATATGAAGTTCCAATAGATTATGGCTACGCCTTGAATGAGTTAAATGTTGGTAGAGCTGCACCTAGAATGTTTTTTGCTATATTAAAACTCAGGTTAAAATTATGGGGTTTACTTTAATTTAATTCTAAGAATTTAGTCTTATCTTCGCAAAGTAACACTTGTCCAATTCCGCCAATATTTTGTGTATTTTCTATTACGATATTTAATTTGTGGTATCCTGGTTGTAATTTTTCTTCAAAACGTAAAAATCTTATGGCGTAATTTGATCCTACAAAGTCTATATTGGGTAAATACTCTTTATTATCTAGGGTTACTTTTTGTATAAAGTCGTCAGCGTAGGATATGGATAGTACATCAACAGGAACGGGTGTAAAAAATGTTGTTGAATAAGAATATGTTGTTCTTGTTGGTTGTGCAAAGTATGGGGGAGCAACATTTTCTCCTGTTTGAATCATAAAATCTTTAAGTTCGATGCAGTTATTTGGAATGTTAAAAAAATAATTATTTTCTTCAAACTCAGGAAGTTGGGGAAGCGTAACTATATTTATAATTAAAAATAAAGACAAAATTATTAATCCTAAAATTTTTAGACGCTCTTTTTGTTTTATGATTGAAATTGAAATAAGGGGCATAATAAATATGAAAAAAGGAAATAAATGTCTAGGAAACAAAATGGTTTTAGAAACAAATAATAACAGAATGTATGAGAGTGCGAGAGTAGTCAGAATTTTTTCTTTTTCTTCTATTTTGTAAAAGAAAGCTGTAAATAAAACGAGCAATACGAATGGAATCGTAAAATAAAATATGGCAGAGATTACAAAAAAGACGGGATCAGGAAGTATTTTAGTATTTTCTATTGCAACTTTTTCTATTAAAAATTTTCCTTTTGTTAGCAAAAGATAAGGGATAAGACTTGCTAAAGAGATAATTATAGTTGTTAGAAATTTAAATGTGAATTTTTTAGGTGTATATGCAAGAATATAGAGCGTAAATGCTATGGGCAAAACTAGATTAGTTATTTTTGTTTGAACTGCTAATATTAACCAAAAACCAAGTAGTACATAATTGCGCGGAGTATCTTGTTCAAGTGTTTTTATGAAATACCATGTTGCTGCAAATGCAGTTAAGACAAATAGCGGTTCTGTTAATATAAGTGTGCTAGTTTGTACAGAAAATTTAGCAAGACCTGCAATCAGGATTGCTAGTAATCCTGCAGAGTTATTCGAGAAGTGTTTTGTTATTTTGTATATGAAGTAAAGTCCTATGACAAATATTAGTGCATTTATTAGTCTAAGAATTATTACATTAGATGTTCCCATCCCCGCGAGCAATAAGGGAAATGCAAATGGTTGTGTATTATCGAAGTAAGAAAGAGTTCCGTATTTAAGATTTTGAGCTTGATCATAGTAAAATAATTCATCTCCTGTTAATACATAAGGTGTTTTAATAATTATGAAGACGTACATTATAAATAAAAGTCCTAATACTATCCAAGGATTTATTTTCTTAATAAATTCAGGTTCTTTTAATGGTTCAGTTGTCATTTTTTTAGTTTATATAAGTAATGGGCTAACCAAAGTGTTGTTAATATGCTTATTATGGATGAAATGTTATCGATTAGCAATGGTTTATATCTTAAGTTTATTTCACCTTTTCCATATATTAACATCATGTTGGGCGAAGCTCTATAAATTTTCAAAGACTCTTCGTTTGAATATGCTTTCCAATTTGGGAAGTAGGATATTTTTATAAGTATTGGAACTGTGTTTGCAGAATCGACAAAAAAGTCTATTTTGTCATTAAGAGTAGATATGTTCTGAATTGTAATCTTTTCTAACCCTGTTCCAACAAAATTTTGAACGTCTTCAAACACAATGATTCCATCTTTTATATCTTCAGTCATGAACCAATGGACTGATGCGTTTAACCAATCTCCTTTTACAATTTTCGGGGAATAATTTAATGTTTCAATTAAGTTAGTCTTTTCCAGTTCGTATAAATAGAAGTCATTGTATGTTGTACTAGATGTTTTTGTTGTAATTGTTGTTGTAATATTTTGAGTTTTGTTTCCAATACCGGTTTTATTTTCAGTTGAAATTATTCTATTAATATTCAGATATTTAAGTTGGTACGGTAGTATTTCTTGAATAACCGTTTTGTTTTTCCATAGTTTATCATCTATAAATGTTCCCCAAACCATTGAATTTTCATCAACTTCTTTTTCGAGGTAAGATATGAAAACAGATGTTGGAGAAGATTCTACATAAAGTCCTTTAAGTCCATTAATTTTATAGTCTAGGGAGATTTTATGCTGTAAGATATGAAGATCTGTTTGTTCATTTGGATTTGCAATAATATAAGTTCGTTCTCCAGGACCAGAAGTTGAATTTTGGAGAGTCGCAGTCATATTTGCCTGTCCTGCTGTGTTGATGTTAGGAAATACGAGAAGTGAAAAGAGTAACACGCACACAAGGAAACCATAAATAAATACATTTTCTTCTTTAAACCATGAAAATACTAGAAGAATAAAAAGAACAAGGCTCATAAATAACAATCTGTAATGATGAAATGGAAAATCCGTAAAATGATACAATAATAAAACAAATATGGATAAGATTGAACTAACAAATGCAATTTCCATATTTGCATCTTTTTTTGTGATGTATGATCCTAGTATTAAAATAATTGAACATCCGAGAATAACATAAAATAAAAATGGATTTAAGAATGCTTTTACTGTAACAGTATTATTAATTTTAAAAATAAAAGGCAACGTCCAAAATGCAGTTAATCCAAACGTCAAAAGATAATGTTTTATCCCGAATCTAAACATCTTTTTATTCTTCAGAGTTCTGAATAATATGAATGCCCCGCCGACAATCAAACCGAATACTGCACTAAATATGTGACTCAGAATTAATAGAGAAAAAAGAACTGAAGCGAGCACAAACCTTTTCTTTTCAAATCCTTTGATAAGTGCGCCTAGATAGAAAAAAACTAATACTAATCCCGATGCGTTAGTAAATAATCCTACATTAAATGTAGAGAAAAAATCTCCTCCAAAGTGATTGTACTCGGGACGCACAAAGTAAAAAGCAGAATAGGATATTAAGGTTAACAAAGATGATTTTTGTGGGGATATTTTAAGCGATCTCAAAAAATAATAGATTGAGATGGGTGTGAGTATTATAATTATGCTGATTACCAATTTTACTGATGTTTCGATACTAAATATGAATGAAAGTGTTGCAGAAATGTATGAAAATAAAGGTGTGTAAAACTGGTTTTGAGGGAATCCTCCAAAAAAGAAAGGATTCCATCCAATTATTCCAGGATATAAATATTCTTTTAAGAACCATGTTGAAAATAATTGTCCGGCCATATCCCAAGTGTATAAGTTATTATATTTCCAAAAGGGTATAAGTAATTTTATGATACTAAAAAGTGTCAAAAGTATAAGTATTCCAGGATAAATTAGCTTGCCAAGAGTTTTCCTGAGAAATTCATAAGTCAATTTAAGTTCATAGTCCCAATCAAATTTCATTTATCCACCAAATTCTATTAGAAATATTTTTAAACTCGGAGTTTTTAAATATTTTTATGATTTTGTTAAGAAAAAAGAAGGGACAGGCAGCAACCGAATTCTTAATGACTTATGGTTGGGCAATATTAAGTTTGGGCATAGTTATAGCGGTATTAGTAACAGTGTTTTCTTGGAAACCCGCTGATTCTATTGCGGATTCGTGCACATTTATGGATTCTTTTACATGCATTGATGCTAAATTAAATGAATCAGGAGTCATTAATATGTCTCTTAAGAACATCGTAGGGTCTCAAATTAATGTAACTAAGATTTCTTGTAAAGTTGACAACGAGACTGTTGATAATACTATTGGTGTGATTGTTGCTTCTGGTGAAACATTTTATGCTGATTGTGCTTTGACGAAACCTTATTTTCTTGGAGAAAAAATCAGAGTTAGTGCATCAATACAATTTTTGAAAGAAGGGAGAAGTTTTCCTGCAACTTCTGAGGCAAATATTATAGCTACAGTTAGTTGATTTTCGGTTTAATATTTTTAACAAATGCTGCATAATTTGTATGTGTGCTGATTTTTTAATGAAAATATTTATATAAGAGGAGCTTTTGCATTTAAACTCTAAGGTAGTGAAGTAAATACTAAGAGAATATAGGGGGAAATAAATTTGTCTAGATCAGATAAGGAAAAAGAACTCGTTGAGTTTTGGGAGAAAAATAAGACTTTTGAGAAATCAGTAGACTCTCGTCCCTCAAGTAAGCAGTATGTTTTCTATGATGGGCCTCCATTTGCAACAGGACTTCCGCACTATGGTCACATTCTTGGATTAACTAGTAAAGATGTTTTTCCTAGATTTTGGACGATGAAAGGATTCAGAGTTGAGAGAAAGTGGGGTTGGGATTGTCATGGTTTGCCAATTGAAAATATTGTTGAGAAAGATTTGAATATTCAGAATAAACGACAAATAGAAGAGATGGGTGTTGATACATTTAATGAAACATGTAGATCTAAAGTTCTATTTTTTGCTGATGAGTGGAAAAAGACTGTAAGAAGGATGGGTAAATGGATTGACTTTGATAATTCTTATAAAACTATGGATGATACGTACATGGAGTCTGTTTGGCATATTTTCAAAAGATTATATGATGAAGGGTACATCTACGAGGGAAAAAAGGTTTTACTTTACTGTCCAAGATGTCAGACACCATTATCTAATTCAGAAATCGCAATGGATAATAGTTACAAAGATGTTACGGAAAAATCGTTGACAGCAAAATTCAAGGTTAAAGGAGAAGATAAAACATATTTACTTGCTTGGACGACAACTCCTTGGACCCTTATTGGTAACGTGGCTCTCGCAATCAATCCTGACTTAGTATATGCAAAAGTGGAATTGAACGGAGAATACTTAATCCTGGCTAAGGACAGAATTTCCTCGATAAAGTATGATGTTGATATTGTTTCGGAAATGAAAGGAGAAAAATTATTGGGACTTGAGTATGAACCTCTTTATTCTGTTCCTTCTGATAAAAAAGGATATTATGTTCTGAGTGGGGGAAATGATGTTTCTGCGGAAGAAGGTACTGGTATTGTTCACATGGCTATTTATGGAGAATTTGACTATCAGATGATTAAGAAGTATGATCTTCCTATAATACAGCATGTAGGTAATCACGGAGGGCTAACTTTAGGTCCTGAAAAATGGATCGGAATTTGGTTTAAGAAAGCGGATGCTCACGTAATTGAAGATTTAGATGATAGGGGATTACTTTTTGAAACGATAAATTATACTCACTCTTATCCTTTCTGTTATAGGTGTGAGACTCCTTTGTTTTACAATGCTGTAGATTCGTGGTTTGTTGACATTCAGAAGATAAAATCCAAATTATTGGAAAGAAATAATCAGATTAACTGGTATCCTGATCACCTTAAAGAAGGACGGTTTAAGAATATTTTAGAGACCGCGCCGGATTGGAGTATATCTAGAAATAGATTTTGGGCAACTACTATTCCTGTTTGGAAATGTGATGATGAAGGTTGTGACTCAATTTCAGTTTTAGGAAGTGTTGATGAATTAAGAAAGCAGGCAATTGGAAAGGTTCCTGAAAATGTGGATTTACACAAGCACGTTGTTGACAAAATAAAATTAAAATGTAACAAATGTGGAAAGTCCATGACTAGAATTCCTGAAGTTTTAGATTGTTGGTTTGAGTCTGGTAGTATGCCTTATGCAGCAAAGCATTATCCTTTTGAGAATAAAGAATGGTTTAAAGACAATTTCCCTGCAGATTTCGTTTCAGAATATATTGCTCAAGTTAGAGCATGGTTCTATTATATGCAAGTCTTATCTGTAGTTCTTTTTGATAAAGCGCCATTCAAGAATGTTGTTGTCAGTGGAACAGTTCTTGCAGCAGATGGTTCAAAGATGTCAAAATCAAAGAATAATTTTCCTGACCCAAATAAATTGTTTGAGGAGTATGGTGCAGATTCTTTAAGATTCTATTTGATGTCTTCTCCACTTATGCGAGCTCAAGATTTGAATTTCAAAGAAGATAATGTTAAAGAGATTTACAGAAAAGTTATCTTACTATTAGAAAATGTGCTGAAGTTTTATGATTTATTTTCAGAAAAGAACAGTGAGTTTAATGATTCATCTTCTGATAATCTGCTTGATCAGTGGATTATAAGCAAAGTGAATCTACTAGTAAGAGATACGACTACTGGTTTAGAGGATTATGACACGGCGTTAGTCTGTGCTAAAATAACTCAATTTGTTGATGAGCTGTCTACGTGGTTCGTAAGAAGAAGTAGAAGTAGATTCAAAAGTGAAGATAGTGTAGAAAGAAAGCACGCGATTAGAACTCTAGCGTTTGTTCTAAAAAATATTGCTCAAGTAATGGCGCCTGTAACTCCCTTTATTTCAGAAGAAATTCACCAGTTGTTAAGAAAGGATAATAATTCTGCTTTGAAAGAATCAGTTCACTTGGAAAATTGGCCGTCATTTGATGAAGAAAAAATTGATGAGAAATTACATTTACTTATGGATGAAGTTAGAGTGATTGTAAGTAAAGCTCTTGATGAGAGAGAAAAGGTAAAAATTCCTGTACGTCAAGCTTTAAGCAAATTAACAATAAGAGAGAAGAATTTAAGTTTGGCTGATGAGTATTTAGACATAATAAAAGATGAAGTGAATGTTAAAGAGATTGTTATTAAAAGTGAAGGAGAAGAATTAAGCTGTGAACTTGACACGAATATGACTGAAGAACTTTTACAAGAAGGAATTATTAGAGATTTAATAAGAAAAATAAATGGTTACAGAAAAGAAATGAATCTGACTGTTAAAGATAGAATAATCTTATTTGTTGAGTCATCTGATGTTCTTGTAAAGAAAGCTATAGTTGCATTTAGCTCTGATTTGTTAGCTCAAGTTCAGGCAGATAAATTATTTGAGAAAGTTGAAGGCGTAGAAAAGAAAGAAATAGTTGTGAACAAAATTTCTGTAGTTATCGGAATAAAAAACATTTAGATTATTTGCTTTCTAGTATTTCTTCAATTATATTATATACTTCTGGATATTTTTCAGGATTTACTAATTCGTTGTGGAGTGGAAAATTTGTAAGAGGACAAGTTCCATTTACAATGTGTTGTTGACTATTATTCAGACTTGCACTTTCAATTGTGACTATTCCATCTCCTTGGGCATCATCGTCCATTCCGCAGCCAGTTCCTATTATTGTATAAATTTTTTTTAAAGATGGTTGGTTGTTTGGATCATTAAGTGTTTTCAACAACGAGCTGTTATAATGCATGTCTTCACATTCTTTTTCGTATCCAAGAAGTTTGCAATATTCATAGATTCTATCATTTAATCCGTGGTTTGGTGTTCCAACAAGTATTGCTTTGTTTATACTTTCATCTCCGAATAATTGCATGTATCTTCTAAGAACTAGACCTCCCATTGAATGAGCGACAACATCTATTTTTTGTTTTCCAGTAATATATTTTAATTCATCAATAACATCTCTTAATCTTATTGCATATGTGTCAATATTTTCGCTTTTACTTATTTCTGGGATATAGTCTACTCCATCATAAAGGGTTACATAATAATACGTTCCTTTTGCAGCAAGTGGGACAGGATTTTTTCCAAACTCTGCTTTTGTTAATGTGTATGGAGATTTATCAGATGAAATACTTCCTCCTGGAATATATTTTTCATCAGTTTCTAGTTTTGTCAGCATATTGCTGAAAATGTTTGTGGAATAATCAGGCGTGTGTTTTGTATAAAATGAATGTCCGTGTAATAGCAAAAGAGGAACACCTTCAAGATTATCAGACTTGCTTGAGCAAGTATAACAGAAATTGTATGCACAGCATATTGGCGGAATGTCTTTTATGGTGTAATTAGCGTTTTTGATTTGAACAGGTTCAAGTAAGTCTATAACTTGTCCGTGATTGTTTAAGAAGTCTAGCTTGATTTCATAAGAATCATCACAAAGATCGTTCATTTGAGTTAAGTTGTTTTCAAATTCTTCTGTGAGTGGAATAGCTAGAGTGGCGAGAGTGTTGTTGTATTTATCTGGATAGTAGTCGGTTGAAATAAATATGGATGTGTTATAGGTATCATTAAGTTTTTGAATGATTGTGTTTTTGTATATTTGAATGTTTGTTGGTAAATTAATTGATCTAGTATTTGTTTCCCGAGTAAGAAATTGAATAAGTGAGTAGTCTATGAATAATTTTTCAAGGTCAATTTTTTCTAACTCTGATTCTGACAGTTCTTCTCTTTTCATATCTTGTATTTCCTTAGTTATTTTATTATTTGATGTTATATTTTTTATTAAGGCGCACTGATTTGAGTTTAGCAATACGTCATTTGTTAAATCTGACTCATTAGTTGTTGTTGGTATATTCGAAGAATTGAGCGAAATAATAGTTCTACAGTCTTCAATTTGATTATTAACTATGCATAATTCTGTCTCTAAAAATTTAAGTGTTAGAAGTGTGCTTACATAATTTGATTTAAAGTTAATTGTGTAATCATTTTTTATTTCTTGAATGGTTTTTAAAATAGTTTGAATTTCTTGTATTGTTTCATTATAGCTATAAATAGAATTATTATTGAAACTTAGTATTATTTTGTTGGTTTGGTTTTCTATGAATAAGTAATGATTAAGATTGGTTGTTTTATTGGTGAGTTTGTTGATATTTTCCGTTAAACTCAGTTCATCTAAGAGCTGTTTTTCTTTTGTAATGTTGCTCAATAAATTTAAGGCGTAGTTATGCTCGTTTATTTGTGTCAGGAGTTCTTGATTTAATGAGTTTGCATCTTGTTTTAATGAGTTTGTTCTGCTAAGAAGATTAGCAGATTCTATTTTTTGATTTGTTTTAAGATAATCAGTTGTGTCTTTGTTTAAGTTATTGATGAATTGCTTGTATACACTATATGCTTTTTCAATCTGCGTATTTTGTTCAATGAATTTTGTTTTGTTTTTAAGATTTAACTGGGTGTAATATTCTGTGTTTTGAGCAGTTAGACTTGAGGTCGTGATTAAATTGTTTATTATTTTAGCTAAGTTTTTTTCTAATTGTCCCTTTGCTTCTAGTTCTAAATCATTTGGTGCATAGTTGAGACTTATTAGTGCAGTTTTTTTTACTATTGCATCTGGTGCGGGGCAAATATTTGAATACATGTTTTTACAAGATATTTGATAAGAGTAAAGCTCTTGTCCATAGCCAAGCTTGTCTGCAGTAAAATTTAATGGAGAGATTACTTCGTAGGTGTCTTTTACAATTTCTGTGTGAGAATAAACTACTTCATTGTTATCGATTCTTTTCAAGCTTATTGAACATTGTGCTTCACATAGGAAAGTAGTAGTTATTTCATTTTTTACTAGAAGCTTAGTCGTTTCTCCATGTTTTAAGTTTAACGCAGAGTATGTGATGTTTGTATTCACGATTATATCTTCATCTACTAATAGTTTTGCCTTTAATAATCCCCATGCGCCGATGATTATTGTCAAAATAAGGAGAACTATTATGATTGTTATAATAATCTGTTTCCTGTATTTAGATAATTTTGGAGTATCCGAACTAGGATTAGTTATCTGCTCCTTCTCTTTTTTTGATTTCATTTGCGGTTTTTTGACCATCATTTTCTATTTTTATGGTTGAATTATTATTTTTTTTATTATTATTATTATTATTGTTGGTGTTGTTGTTATTATTGTTATGTGGTGGTTATTGTGTTGCTGAGGGGGATTGCGTATATTCTTTGGTGTCTTGGGCAGTGCTATGTTTGAGTATAAGTTGATAAGTATTGCTTAATTCTATTTAGAAATATTTATATATTTTTGTAAGTGTTTTAATATTTATGGCAAAATTAATTTCAAGAGACACCCCTTTGGGGGAGATTACGCTCAGGAAGTATGA
>Ga0172368_10007709_pt1 | contig 11154 bp, 8 predicted proteins | sample Lak11m_FD_114540 | JGI IMG/M metagenome (GOLD analysis project Ga0172368, IMG submission 114540) | Freshwater microbial communities from Kabuno Bay, South-Kivu, Congo - kab_022012_11m | ecosystem: Environmental > Aquatic > Freshwater > Lake | place: Democratic Republic of the Congo: South-Kivu...
ACGGGGCAAAAACACGCCGGGGAAAATATGACGGAGCTGCTCAAACAACGGCAAGCCGAACTGGATCCGCCGATTCAGATGTGCGACGCCCTCAGCCGCAATGTGCCCAAGGAGTTCGAGACCATCCTGGCCAACTGCCTGGTCCACGGGCGGCGGAACTTCGTGGACGTGGCGGCAAACTTTCCCGAAGAGACGGCCCATGTCATTGACCAGATCGCCTTGGTTTACAGAAACGATGAGACAGCCAAAGAGCAGAATCTTTCACCCCAGGAGCGGCTCCTCTTTCATCAGCGGGAAAGCGCACCGGTGATGAAAAACCTGAAACTGTGGCTTTCCGAACAGCTCCAGCAAAAGAAGACGGAGCCGAACTCCGGATTGGGGAAGGCCATCGCCTATATGCTCAAGCACTGGGAGCCTCTGACCCTGTTCCTGAGAGTCCCCGGAGCCCCTCTGGACAACAACATCTGTGAGCAAACCCTGAAAAAGGCCATCCTCCACCGAAAAAACTCGCTCTTCTACAAGACCGAGCACGGCGCGTTCATCGGCGATATGTTCATGAGCCTGATCCACACCTGCAACCTGGCGGACGTCAATCCCTTCGACTATCTGGTGGCTCTCCAGAAACACTCCTCCGAGGTCTTCAAAAAACCCGGCAACTGGATGCCCTGGAATTACCAGACAAAAATCTCCGTCAACGATTCTTGATGGGCCTGCTCCACCCAATATCTTAACCAGACGCTGCCTGCGGCCCTACTGCCGGGATGCCTGGGGAACCCTTGCCCCGCAGCCTTACCCCAAAAAACTTTTTCCCGCTACGCAGGCTTACCGGAAAGACACGCTGCACCCATGCCTGCGCCTTCTGCTCCACAAGATACGTCCACGGCCTGGGATTCCGGACCCGGCCTGTCGGGCACGTCATCGCCGATATCGAGCGGGCGGGCAACAGGCTCATTGCCTTCCTGGACGACAACCTAGCGGCCGACGAGGCCTTCGCGAAGGAGCTGTTCACGGCCATGATCCCCCGAGGGAAGAAGTTCTTCATGCAGTCCCATGTGCTTCTCGCGGAAAACGAGGCGCTGCTCTCCCTGGCCGCCAAGGCGGGCTGTATTGGTGTTTTTGTGGGGGTTGAGTCCGTGTCCGCTGCTGCCCTTTCCGAGGCGAATAAAGGATTCAACAAGGTCGAGCGCCTCAAGGAGAATATCGCACGGTTCCACGATCGCGGCATTCTCGTGGACGGGGGGATCATCTTCGGGTTCGACACCGACACGCCGGACGTGTTCGACCAGACCATCGAGGCCCTGAAGAGGGTGAAGATCGACAGTGTCGCCGTCAATATCCTGATTCCTTATCCGGGGACTGAGTTCTACCAAAAATTCGAGAGGGAGGGGCGGATCATCTGCACCGACTACTCGAAGTACACGGGCGGCACGGTGATCGTAAGGCCGAAGAGCATGACCGCCGAGGAGCTCCAGGCGGGCTACAACCGGTTCACGAAGGATTATTACCGGATGATGGAGATCGTCTATCGGGCCTTCAAGCAGCCCAATGCTGTCGCCACGATCACCAGGCTCATCGCCAATGTGGGGCACAGGGTGAATTGCCTGCCAGGGGTATAAGTTCCCTACCTGATGATAGCGCCGCATGTAAACAATGAGAAGAGAACATCAAAACCATCTGCAGCTTCCGTCGACTAGTTCAGCAACCCGCCATCCGCGCCCTATCAAAGTGGCCACGTTTTGAGAGATGGCTTGATCGTTGCCGAATACGAAACGCGGAATTGCAAAACAGACCATGTGGGTTGGCCGCGTCATCGCAACATAGGTTTGCAGGAGTCGTTTGCGATCTTGTGAATTGGCGCCGTTTCCATTTACTCTGGTACCGAGGAGCCACGGTAGTATTCGCTTCGATGAATGGTCATACCAATAGGTGCTGAGTATCATCGTTGCCAGATGGGTTTGTCCTTTTACCGAGTGAATTGAACCCAGTTTGATGTCTACTTTTCTGTTGCCTTCCCAGACGCGGTAAACATTGGGCGCTGCATCATCTTGCGATGAGCCAGTGCCAACATTTGGGGAAGCGGTGCCGTCAGACCAAGCGAGAAATTGCGTAGCGTTGCGGTTCTCGGTAACACCGCCACAGAGCGAACAGGCGACGGCAAGCATATTGTTCTGCATGCTGGCCCAGTTCACGCTGGTCAATGGTATAAAATCGATAAGAAAAGCTTTGATCAATGAACGGTAGATCGCAAGAGTGGGGGTGTCATCTTTCAGCATATCGACAATTGTTCGATGTGTTCGTGGTTTACGCCTCATTCGTCCACTGATTCCAATGATTCCTGCTAAACGAATGAATCCGGATGCTATTTTATCGATTCCCGACGATATCTCTTGGTCCTTGCGCACGGTGCTTTGCGCAACCTGTATGTATTGCAGGAGCGTACGGGGATGTGGCTCCTTTCGGCCGATTTCAGCGTTGTAGCCGCTCCAGTAGTGCGGCACTGCTTGCGGAAAATGATCGTGCCCTGGTGTTACCTCCGGCTTGTGACGGTGAATCGCCCCTACAGCTGTTACCGTGCCATTTGCTAAGGCATTGTCGTTAAAAATCGTCAAGACATGTTTGCCATACGCATCAAGGACACCGGCGGTATTGTCTTTTGGAAAGAGAAAGATGGCGTGTGGGCATGCTTCTTCTGAACACATCATTGCCGTTGGCCCGATTCCACAGAGCCCTGTGGGGCTTACCGGGGTAACAGCAAATGGGGATGCAATTTCTGCAATTTTACTCCCAAACCGGTGGCTGTTTGATACGCAAGCGCAACGGTTAGTGTCGGGATCAGGGAATGGATCAGTCATGTCCGGATTATCGTCATCGCTGTCAAAGATCGCCTGATTGGGATCGCCAACACGCTGTACAACAATATCAGGTGCACTGCGGGGAAAAAGTTTATGCAGCATGTCACCTTGGAGCTCAAAGGTGTCCTGCATTTCATCCAGCATAATGAGAGGAAACCGGCGTTTAAGCCAGGATGCGGCCGCGGGAAAGCCATCTAAAAGTGCGCGTGCCAAGACGAACATCTCATCATAGCAGAAGAAACCCGCGCCAGCAGACGCCTCAATGGCCTTTTTTGCTAACTGAAAACTGTTTGAGTTGGGTCCAGCTGGGAAAGGTTTCCCGCCAAGATCAAAACACAGATCAGGGGTACAGATACGTAACCGATCAAAGTCGCTATACTTTTGCTTAAGAAAATTCTGAATAGTGTAGTATTCTCGTTGAAGAAGTTTCCCTCGACGAAAAGCAATGGTGACATCATTGTCTATCGTTGGTGAAGGGTATCCGTTCGAGTTCAGCCAGGGTAACGCCAAAAATCGGTTTACGAAGCCATGGATGGTATCGATAAAATGTGGATAGCTGAGTAAACGCTGCCCTATCCCCGTGCTACAAAGGCGCTGCTGGATTTCTTCACGAGCGACATTGGTGTGGGAAAGCACGCAGATGCCCTTGGTCTTGTAAGGCCATTTTCGTACCAGTATTGCAAGTTTGGCAACAACGAGGGTTGTCTTGCCGCTACCTGGACAAGCGGTTACGTCAATGGTGGAGCCTGCCTTGAGGAAGGAGCTACGGGGGCCATCTAATGGGTCAAGCCGCATCAACTTGGAAACCCATTCTATATCCTCGTCTGTGATCTCCGGCAGATCCGGTAGTCCGTCAGGCATTGCCTTTTCCCTCCGCGGTTGCCAGTTTCGTGCTTCTATATTGAGGGCTTTTCACATGTTCAATTGCTGAGACGATATAAGGTGGTAGTTTGGTGGCAAACTCCGTCTTATCGAATGGCTTCGATTCTCCTATTTCAGCTAGAATTTCCGCCAGATATTGTGCTGCGATGGCTTTTGAGGCACTACCGGAATGGAATAGCTTGTAAATCTCTGTGCACAGTCTTGCTCGATCACCCTTGGTGGCCGTTTCAAGCTCCTTAAAAGATGCCTTTGCCGCTGTCTCCACATCATCCCGTTTTTTCTTTTCTTCGTTAATCGGATCGTCGTTAATGGCAAGATTCGCAGCAACAAAAACCTCTTCCGCCAAGCCGCAGAAGGCCAGATCATATTCGAACGTCCAATGATCGGCAATAAAAGTCTTGACCGACTGCCCGTCGTTACATTGCAGATGAGTTCTCCTCTCGCTCAGCGCCTGTTTTTGCGTTATGGATTTGCTACCGAAATCCCGTAATGCCTTCCAGCGCCGCTTCGGGCTTCTCCATTTCTCATCATCGTCGCTGGCAACCAACCCGAGAATGGCGGGCGCACAATCAGGCATCACGTCCATGTCAACGACACAGGCAACGGGAATCGCTAGCTTTGGCTCTTCCTCACTACGGCGCTGAAATATACGGCTGTATCGAATTAAGCCTTTACCTCCCACATTAACGATAGAAACGCCGTGTTCGGTGAGATCGGTGTCTAATAATTTTGCCAGTATTGGCAAGAGAATAGCCTCCGCATCGCCCTCAACAACAATGACGCTATGGGCGAAAAATAAGTTCGCCTTGGTGACGTCAAGGAACCGTTCCAGAAAACGGTAGTCGCCTGGTTCAAGTTTGGTAAGGTTTTGGCCTAGGGAGAAGGCACGACCACCTTCGAGGAGTATAATATTCTGTAGAGGGATCTTTGATGCCAAGTTGGGGCTATGGGTCGAGAGAATAATTTGTACCGTTCGTTTCGTATCCTTGATCTTGCCAGCGGCAGCTTGTGTCAGGAACTCCATCAGTCGAAGTTGCCGTTGAGGGTGCAGATGCGCCTCAGGCTCTTCGATCAGCAAGAGCGGCATTCCTTCCGGCTCCCTACCAAGAAGTAAAAGTTCACAGGCCATGTAGAGAAGATTGTTTGAACCAAGCCCATAGCGGCCCCTCGTCTTTACGGTAGTAGCTTCGAGAAGTCCAAGTTCCAGACGTTCCAATATTTGACGAAGACGGGCTTTTTCCGTTCCTCCTTCTGTAATGTCGATCTTCCCTAGGAGGCTGTCTCCGGCGAGTGAGAGTGATGCAAGGTATTGCGTATTGATCGCTTTTTCGGCACTACTGACCCCCCTATGCCTTCTCACGTTATGCAGAAAATAGTCAGACAACCCCAATAAACTGAGGTCACTTACAGCCTCTGCATTGGCCGGCAGTGCGGCCTCATTGAACACATTACCCTGCTCGATCCCCGGGACGTTGGAAAGAATCTGAGAAAGGCGCGACCCGCGTCCCGGTGACATCTCGCGTTCAGCATCGCGGAGAGGCCGCAGGTAAGTGCTAGACAGGAGTGATCGAACTGATGCCTCCAGGGCAGGCCCTGTACCGTCAATCCCGCTGTGCACAGAGACATCGAGCCATCGCCTAGTTCCAGGCGAGTCGCTTAGCCTCTTTGCCGTCCAGTTGACGTAAAGGGAAACTTGGTCACCTTCATAGGAAAGATACTCCACTAAGGCACCCTTCTCATCGTCGTCGAGTTCGCTCAGCTTACAGCAGATAAAGATGTTGGATGCGGACTTTCCTGTCTGATCGAGATGGAAGTCCTCCGGTTGTACACGTATGTACTCCTGATCGCGGGTGAGTAGTGCATAGCGGATCGCATCAATGACTGCTGATTTTCCACTGTCATTTCGGCCAACCAGGGCATTTACGCCATTGCTGAACGCGATACTTAGCGTAGCGTCCCCATCGCCAAATTGACGGAAGTTCCGGACGGTCAAATGGGATAGATACATAGATCCCCTCAATGAAATATGATTGAGAAATAGGGCGTTAATAAAGTCCACATACTGCGCACTCTGTAACACTTGTATCAATTAAATTGTAAAGCCGTTCTGAGAATGCCCGCATAAGCATAATACGTTGTTCCTCTCTGTTACCGAATCTTCACATATTTCCTGCCTGATCTGGCGACACAGGATCCATCCTTGACGATAAATGCTTCAATCCAATGTGTGCCCTTATAGGACGTAGATTCCCATCGTACCCCTCTTATTCCCTTATCACTTTCATAGAAACCACCTCGGAGTTGGCGGGCGTCTACAGCTTCCCGCCCCGTGTTCACCACCTGCCAACGAACATCATATGGCATAGGGACATTGGTCGTTACGCTGAAACGCAGCCAAACATTCTTTGGAACAGATCGCTCAGTGAGATCCCAGAGCTTTTTCCTGGCGTATTCTTTTAAATATACGGAACCGGAGAGATTCGCTTTATAGCTGAGTCGCTCAGGCCATTGGGGTGGTTGACAATGCTTCCAGTCTCCTAACGAGGGCACTTGAATCTGCATTTTTGTGGGTACTGGCAGCATTGGGCTTACTGATATACCCATGTCATGTGCCGCTTTGTCCATGGTGCTTCTGCCGAGGACTGGTGTTAGAGTATCCAGAGATTCATTGAGCGTTCGCTTTGAAGCGGCCATCGAGAAGTCGCTTTGAACCTTTTTCATCCATGCAATGAAAGCCTCACGCCGTTCAGGATATTGATTCCATTTATCTGCGAAATTCTCTCCTGCATCGACTGGGTTGGCCACCCACCATGTACCATTCCGATATTCTACGAATCCTGTTTTGCCCCAATTTGTTTCGATGGCCCTTGTAATACTGCTCAGCGCATCGTAAACATCATCTTGATTATCATACGCTTGTGCCGCAAGAGTAGTGATGATGATCGAAACTGGTTTGATATCCTGTCTACCTTGAAAATGGATGTCGCGATGCCTCTTAAGGATTTGAACAGCTATTTGAAGTGGGGTTTTTACCTGCCATTCGGGTACCTCCTCAACATTTGCTCTGATGGAATCTGCAAAGGCAACTCGTTTATTTTGAAATATGACCTCCATCCGCTTACGGAACCAGTCCGCGTAGGCCTTCGGATTACTTTTCTGCCAGAGTTTTAATTCTGTGTCTGTCAAAAGGATGCCCGTTGGCGGACGCTCGCTGTTTGGGATGGCAGGTAAAATATCCATGTGGAAACGCGGCATCTGGGTTTCGGAGGCATATTCGAGTGTCCAACAACGGCGAGATGGCTCAAGAATCCTTTGCAGATCATCACGTTCTTTTAGGCGTTCTCCAACCATTTCTTTGAGAATCTTCTGGGTCGTGCCCTCCTTATCGATTATCAGATGGCACACCAGATCAATGTCGTAACAGTCTTCATCGGTTATTGGCCGAACTACAGTTCCGAGTCGAAACGAGCCTTGCACGTATATTTCCGGCTTGTAACGAAAAAGGACTGAATCTTCCGCTCCAAGCCAGTCTCCTACGTCCTCATATTTTAATGTTGCGTCCTCATAAACATGATCGGGAATGTCTAAGGCTGATGCCGCATTTACCAATAAGTTGTTGAAATCTGATCTTGGATTCATTATTGCTGTGGCCATTCCCCCTCCTTTGGTCATTAATTGCACATGGGCACATATGGTGCTGCTTGGTGTTGCGCAAACTTTCGTTCAAAGATAGGTATGAAGATGCGGCTATGATGTGCTGCTTTGCCGATCAGGTCATCGGCTTTGTCTATACCGTCTAACGAAAATTCATCAGCGGCAACCTTAGGATTCAATCTTTCTACTCGTTCACTGCCCAGCAAAAAACTTGCCTGGTTGTTGGTTCCGATACTTTGCCCACGCATAATCACATCGACTGCTGCATTTTCCAGCCCCCATGAAATAATGCCACCCGTGTTTAACCGCTTTCGCCGCTGTGAGACGGCATCTGAAGTTCCAATGCTAAGAGCCCATAGTGAATCTAATTGAACCTTTAGTGTCCCGAAAGCCTCTATAACTGCCACCATTGTTGGATTGTTTGCCCATACTCCGCCATCAACGAGTCGTATTTTGTTTATTTCACGCGCGCAGGGAAAAAACGTCGGGGCTGCGCTGGTTGACAACGCCACTTTCCATGCCGGCACTTTAAAGTCCCGCTTCAGGCGTTCAGCATGTGGTGTGCGAAAGATGTAAATGTCGTCCTCTCCCAGGTTGTATGATGGGATGATTAGCCGTTTTGTGCTGTCACCAAATAGTCTTTCTTTGAAGCATGAACGCAGAGCAGTTATGAGCGGTTCTGAAGAAAATTTTCGGTATACCCAATGCTGAAGCCATTTCACTCCGAACCATGTGGGGAAAATTTTCGGACCTTCTCTCAGATAGAAGTCTACAATTTCCCTAGGGCTCATGCCCAAACCAAGGGCAATAGCAATAATGCCCCCAGTAGACGTGCCGGCAATCAAATCAAAATGATCGATTATTTTAATTTTCAGATCCTCTTCAATAGCTGCTAATACAGCAGCTGAGAACAGGCCCTTGATCCCTCCTCCATCGAGCGAGAGGATTTGGAATCGTCTTGCTTCGATATTCTGAATGTCGGACTCAGTTGTCGTCATTGTTGTTCCAAATAGTTTTAAGGTCTGTTGCGCATATGCAAAAAAAAACCCCGTTTCTCATTTTTACAAGAAAGGGGGTTTTATCAGCCACTAATATTCCCTCCAGCATCACTATTCAGGATGGGACTTCTTTAATAGGCCTACTCTATTTTCTTCGTCCTTATCACTATTTACACTTATAATCAACTTTCTCTTCAAGAAATTTTGGCGATATACCTTTGCAGTACAAATTATGGTAGGCAAGGGCCGCGCCGGCCACGGGGTGGCCGTCACGTCCCTTGCATCTTTCCCGTTTTCCCCCTGTCTCCCCCCCGGGGGAATTCCCGCCCGCCACCCCATCAGGCGGTAGGCAGGCGTCGCGCCAGGGCATTCCTCTGCTCCAGCCCTGTCACGCCGCCTGCATCTTTCCCTTCCGCGCTCGGGCAAGGGCGTCGCCGGCCCATTCCTCTGCCCCAGGGCTCGGCACCGCCCTTGCTGATCCTCGCACGGTGATTTCTTCCCCGGCCGCATGCTTTGTGCGCAACCGGCTCGGCTGGTTCTGCGTGCTCGTTTCAAAGATCTGTTTGGTAGGCGTCCGGCGTTGCAGTCGCCGGGGTCGCGCCGAGGCGTCTCCAGGTTTACATTTTGCTCCTCCAGCCAGAGGATGGCGACCATCCGCCGATAGCGGTCGATATCGCGGATCTCGATCCGGACTGATCTTTGGCTAACCAGGGTGGTCAGGTAGTTTCGGGAGTCGTTACTGAACGGCTCTCCCGTGATCTTCCCCTTTTGGGTCTCCGGAGCATCGATGCCGTAGAGGCGGATCTTCAGCTTGGTTCCCTCCGGGGTGACGGCCTGCACAGTATCGCCGTCCGAGATCTTGGTGATCGTGGCGGTGACGGTTCGGATGGGTGCGGCTTGGATGGATAGCGAGGAGAGAACGGCCAAGATAGCAAGGACGGGTAGCAGACACAGAAAAAGCCGGACGCCTGCTCGGTGAAGGGGCGGTTTTTTATAGGTCTCGTCCTTACCTGGGGTGATATGTTTTCGCCGTTGTTCATTGCTCATCTCAAGAGCCTTTCCAGATAGGCCAGCCGTTGCTTGTAGACCCAAATCTCTTTCCTATATTTATCGCGCTCCGCGATCAGTTTCTTAAGCTCAGGCAGGTTCTTTTCTGCCACATGTTGGTTGATTACCCTCTTCCCCTCCCGCCGGACAAGGTAATGGTAAAGGTAATCGTTTTCCTGGACATGCTTCCGGCGGACGTTAAGAGCCCCTTTGGGAAGGCTTTCCATCTTGGCGAGCAAGGCATTGAGGACCTCCCAGCTCCGCCGCTGCTCTTCTTCCAGAATGCCGTGGATGACCGGATCTTTTTTCGCTACTTTCATAAATAATATCTATTAATGTAGTGGACAGAAGTCAAATTCTATTTTATGGTGCGTCAAAAGGGGCATGTCACAAGGCAAGGGGAGAATTTGTTTTACATTATGATAGGATTGTTGTAGAAACCTCCCATCAGCGGATAAACCATGTGCTGCTACATCTACTCCATCGGAAGCTGAATCGATGACTTCACAGACACAGATCGCCGGTATCATCGTCGAACAGGGAAAACTGCTCGATTTCATTGATGGAACCACCCAGCGGCGCGAGACACCTGAGGAGTATGTTCGTCAGGAGATCGCCAAGTCACTCGTTCGTGAATATATCTATTCAAAATCATTGATTGAAGTGGAGTTTGTTCTCCGCGTCGGTTCCCGCAAGCCCCGCGCAGATCTCGTTATCTTTACACCCGATGGCCCCCACATCCAAGAAAACGCGCAGTTGATTGTCGAGTGCAAGGCGCCGTCGGTGAAGGCAGCCGACAAGAAGGACGGCGTGGGGCAGTTGCAGAGCTACATGGCCGTATGCCCCAATGTCCAGTACGGCATGTGGACCAACGGTGTCGAACGCTTCTGTTATCGTCGCATCGCCAGAGATGGTGCGATTGCGATAGACGAGGTTCCCGACATCCCCGAATTCGGGAAGGGCGACGAGGCGGCCGAACGTCCCCGCTTCGATCAGCTCAAACCCGCCACCTCGGACGCCCTGCTCTTCGCCTTCCGCCGCTGCCACAACTACATTGCCGGCAACCAGGGCCTTCAGAAACCCCAGGCCTTTTGGGAACTGCTCAAACTCATTTTTTGCAAAATCCACGACGAGCGGCAAAATGACGAAGTGGAGTTTTTTGCCGCCGCCAACGAACGCCATGGTGCCAACGGACCTCTCAAGGTGCAGAAGCGCATCGAGGCCCTGTTCAGCCAGGTTAAGGAAGACTACCCGACCATCTTCAAGCAATCCGAGACCATCGAACTCAAACCCGTGGTTCTGGCCTACCTGGTGACGCAGCTTCAGATGTACTCCCTCCTGGAGAGCGATATCGACGTCAAGGGCCGCGCCTACGAAGAGATCGTGGGCTCGAACCTGCGAGGCGATCGGGGCGAGTTCTTCACCCCCCGGAATATTTGCCAGATGGCGGTCTCTATGCTGGACCCCGGGGAGGGGCAACTCATCCTGGATCCGGCGTGTGGGACAGGCGGATTCCTGATTACCGGCATGAACCACGTGATCGAGAAGATCCGGACGGCGGAGATGGCCAAGTGGGGCAATAAGATCGAACGGGCCGAAACGGCCGTTCGCGACCGGATCAAGAAATTCGCCGACCGCTTCATCGTGGGAATCGATTTCAATCCGGAGCTGGTGAAGGCCACCAAGATGAACATGGTCATGAACAACGACGGCGCCGGCGG
>Ga0172368_10007711_pt1 | contig 11151 bp, 9 predicted proteins | sample Lak11m_FD_114540 | JGI IMG/M metagenome (GOLD analysis project Ga0172368, IMG submission 114540) | Freshwater microbial communities from Kabuno Bay, South-Kivu, Congo - kab_022012_11m | ecosystem: Environmental > Aquatic > Freshwater > Lake | place: Democratic Republic of the Congo: South-Kivu...
CACCAAGTTCGAGTTCGGATTCATCGGCGGCGTTCTGACGCTCGGAGACGAGGTATTGACGCCCGACAGTTCGCGATTCTGGCCGGCGGCCGAGTACAAGGCGGGTGGGGCGCAGCCCTCGTTTGACAAGCAGTACGTGAGAGACTACCTCGAGACACTCTCTTGGAACAAACAGCCGCCCGCTCCCGTACTTCCAGCTGAGGTGGTGGCGGGCACCCGGTCCAAGTACCTGGATGCCTACACACGGCTCACCGGAAGGACTCTGTGAACTGGCTCGATATTACGCTGATCGCGTTGCTGGCCGCCTTCGTTATCGAGGGCGCCGCCAAGGGCTTCATCCGTCAGATCGTCGGACTGACCGCGCTGCTGCTTGGCATCCTCATGGGGGTATGGTTCTATGGGTCGGCTGGCGCGTTCCTGCTGCCCTACGTGAGCAAGCCGGCCGTCGCCAATCTGTTGGGCTTCATGATTGTTTTCGTGTGCGTGCAGGTCCTGGGCGGGCTCGCCGGCTGGACCTTGTCCAAGGCCATGAAGGCGACCGGGCTGGGCTGGCTGGACAGGCTGATGGGCTGCGTTTTTGGAGCGGTGAAGGCCGCGCTGGCGGGGGTGGTGCTGGTCCTGGTGATCACGGCGTTCCCGTTCAAGCCGCTTCCGGGAGCCGTCGCCGGATCAAGGTTCGCGCCGTACCTGATCGACGCCTCGCACGCCATCACCTACCTGGCGCCAAGGGAACTCCGCGACGGTTTTGTGGAGACCTACCAGCGGCTGCGCGAATACTGGATCAAGCACGATCCGAAGTCGGGCAAAAAGCTTCCGTCGGCGGACGCTTGAGGCAAAACGGGCGGCCGGCCCGCCAAATCCCACAATCCTGGTTGAATCCGCGGACGTGCTGATAGACTGTGGGTGAGGGCGCGCCACCGGTGTCCACAATCCGGAACGAAATCGAGGTTGGCCAACCGACGGGAGAGCGGATCCCGGCGCGGAATTTTGCGTGGAAGCTCTTCGCCACGGCGCTGGTCGTCGGGTTCCTATATATCGGCCGGCTTTTTTTCATCGCCACCGTGAGCGCCGTCCTGCTGGCGTTCATCCTTGAACCGCTGGTAAACCTGATGATGCGGGCGCGCCTGCCGCGGGGGTTGTCCAGTTTCATCGCATCGACGTTGATGCTGGCGGCGCTGTACCTGGCGGGTCTGGTGGCATGGTCGCAGGCAGTGGTGTTCTGGGGGGACCTGCCACAGTACACCAGCCGGATTGGGGAACTGATGGACACGGCCACCATCCGCATCGAACAGTTGGAGAAGACCGCGCAGGACCTGATGGCGCCGAAGCGCCTGCGCGAGGAGGCGGCGAATGCGGCCAAGGCCGCGGCGGAGGCGAAAAAGGCGAAAGGAACGCGCCGGAGACCGGTGGAGGCGCCCATGCCGCCGCCGATCCAGGAAGTGCGCATCAGGCAGGACGAAAGCCCGCTGGTCAATGCCGTCTACCAATGGCTCGACCGGTATTCAAGTTCGCTGTTGATCGCGTCGTTCGTTCCGTTTCTGGTGTATTTCTTCCTGAGCTGGCGCGACCATTTCAGGCGGAACTTCATGAATCTCGTCCGAGGCGAGCAGCGAGAGATCATCCAGCGGGCCTGGGACGGCATCGGCCGAGTGGCGCGGGCTTATGTGGTGGGCAATTTCATCCTCGGCATTCTGCTGTCGATCGTGACGGCGTTGTTCCTTTACTACGTTAAAGTCCCATACTGGCAGATCGTAGCGCCGCTGAGCGCATTCCTGAGCCTGGTGCCCTACCTGGGCTTGCCGCTGTCGGTGCTGCCGCCTTTCCTGGCGATGCTGCCGGCCTACTCGGGTCTGCCCGCGTACGTGCTCGTGGGCGCGGTGGTGGCGTTTCTCCATCTGCTGGCGCTGAATCTCTTCTACCCGAAGCTGGTCGGCGCAAGAGTTCACCTGAATCCGCTGGTGGTGACGGTGGCGATGATGTTTTGGTTCCTGCTCTGGGGAGCCGCCGGGTTGGTGCTGGCCATCCCGATCACCGCCGGGATGAAGGCGGTCTTCGACAGTATCCCCTCGTTGAGAGGCTACGGGCGGCTGCTGGGCGATTAGAGAGTCCGGGGGGGCCGCCGGCGCCGCCGCAAACGCCACACGCGGGGGGACGCCGGCGGAGGGTTAACAGCCGCAGGGGCCTCCGGCCTTTTCCATGAAGTAATACGCGATCATGTGGCAGACGATCATGTGGCCGTCTTCGATTCGCCCCATGTGCGGGTCGGCCACGCGGATTTCCAACTGCGAGAGCCGGCCGAGTTGCCCGCCGTCGCGCCCCGTCATGCCGATCGTCTTCATCCCGGCGGAATTCGCCCACTCGGTTGCGCGCAGGACGTTTGGCGAATTGCCCGAACCGGAGATGGCGATCAGGATATCGCCGGGCCTGGCGAAGTTTTTCAGCGGCTCGACGAAGACGCAATCGTAGGAAACATCGTTCGAGTACGCCGTGAGGGTCGGCAAGGAGTCGGTCAACGCCATCATGCGGAAGCGCTTTTCACGCGTATAGCTGGCGCCCTTGACCATGTCGCAGATGAAGTGCGACGCGGTGGATGCCGATCCGCCGTTTCCACAGGTGAACACCTGGCGTCCTTCGTCCAATGCCTGTTCGAGCCATTCGATGGCGGCACGAACCTTGTCAAGCGGGATGGCGCCGACGGTTCCAAGCAATTGTTGTTGGTAGTTTGTGACGAATTCACTCATAAGATTTCTCCTTTGCGGCGGCAGCCTGGATGGCGAGTTCATAGGCGCCATAAAGAACGCTGTCATCACCGAGCGAAGCCGGGACGACGTCGACACGGGCGCGCGACCAGGACGTGATGCGGCGGCCGAGTTCCGCCCTGAGAGGGATGAACAGCCTGTCGCCGGCCTTGGCGATGCCGCCGCCGATGACGATCCGGGCCGGATTCAGCAGCATGATCGCCGACTTGAGGCCCAGCGACAGGTTCACGGCGTAGTCGCGGACGAAAGCCGGGTCGTCGAGCAACTGAGACACCGGGCGCCCGTAATCGCGTTCAAGCCAGAGACCGCAGCACATCCGCTCGAAACAGCCATTGGCGCCGCAGAGGCAGCCGGGGCCGTCGGGCCGGATGGTGAGATGGCCGATCTCGCCAGCGTAGGAGTCGGCGCCGCGGTAGACGCCCTCGCCGGTCAGGATGCCGCCCCCGATCCCGGTCGAAAGTGTCATATAGAACAAAGGGCGGTAACCCTTTCCCGCCCCGTAAAGTCCTTCACCGAGCGCGCCCACGTTGGCGTCGTTGTCCATGAGGACTGGCACGCCGAAGATCTGCTGCACGGTTTCAACCAGGTTGAAACCTTCCCATCCTCCTACATGCGTCGACAGGACGACCGACTGCGTGCCGAAGTTCACCGGCCCCCCGAAACCAATTCCGGCGGCTTGGATCGCGCCGGTGGCGCCCCATGACCGGACGATGTCCGGGAAGCGCTCCGTCATCCAACGGGGACCGCCGTCGCGGTCAGTAGGACGCGACTCCCGTTTCAGCATCCTGCCGGCCGCGTCAAACAGCGCCAGCGTGAACTTCGTGCCGCCGATGTCGATGGCCAGATAGTTCACAGCCGCGCCTCCGCAGCCAGCACCTCGCCGGGCGATGCCGATCCAGTCCCCTTCTTCATGATGGTCACCGACGTCACCAGGTTGCCGAAGCGCGCCGCTTCCACCGGCGATGCTCCCGCGGCCAGCGACAAGGCCGACCCGGCGGAGAAGCTGTCGCCGGCCCCGCAGATATCGACGGGTTTTTCGACACGGACCGTGGGCACCAGCGTTTCACCGCCGTCATCGAGGACCAGGACTCCCTCCGGCCCGCGCGTCACCATCATGAGTTGGCGCCCGACGGCCTGGCGCAGCGCGTGCAGACTGGAAACACCCAGCCGGGCGCACGCCTCCGAGGCCTCCCTTTGGTTCGGTTTGACGATGACGTTCCTGAAGCGTTCAATGCGCATCCGCGAATCAACGACGATCACCGGAGCCGAGGGCCGGCTGGCAATGCCGGCAAGCGCTTCCCGGACCTTGGGCGTCACAACGCCGCCTGATTCGGTCTCCGCCTGATCGGCCACGAGGATCGCGTCATAGCGTGAGGCGGCATCGAGCAGGCGCGCCACGACCTCGTTGTCGGACTCGGCCGCCGGCGGCGGCGATACAAAATCGATGCGTGCGAGATCCTCTTCGCCGGTCGTGACGTTCAGCAACTTCGTATACGTAAACGTGGGCAACTGCGAAGTAACCAGGAGGGTTGAGTCCACGCCGGCGCGCGAAAGGGCCTGCCGCAGTTCGTAGCCGTGCCCGTCGTCGCCGATCAGGCCGAGCACAGACACCTCTCCGCAGCCGAGCGCCCGGAGATTATTGGCCACGGTGCCGCCGGCGCCGGCGGTGACCACCGTGCTGACGACGGCGACACGGTCAATTCCGGTCTCCCGTGACGGTTCGGCAAGTGCCGGGGAGTAGGTGCACCAGCGGTCCAGGCAGATGTCTCCAACCACAAGGGCGCGAAGCCCGGCGAATCGATCAAGAATCTCCCTGGCGGTCATCGGCGCGTACTCCCTTCAGCGGCGTCTCCCCGCGGCGGCAATCCCGCGCGTCTCCGCGCGGGGGCCTCAACCGCGCTTATTCGGGGAACAGGTATTTGAACAGATCCTTGTGATTCAGGAAATTGGGAATGATGTAGTCGGCGCCCACGCCGGCGAGGCGCTTGCGCTTCCATTCATCCGCCACCTTGCACTCGGGCTCGTCCGTGGCCACGCCAACGGCAACGCCGCCCACCTGCTTAACGTTTTCGATTTCGACGTATCCGTCGCCGAATCCGAGGAACTCGTCTCCGCGCACGCCGGCGTTGTCGATGAGGCGTCTGATAAGAATCGCTTTGGAGAAGGTCTTGTAGTCGTCCAGCGCCCCATAGACGCCCCCGTCGAAGTAGTGGTCGATCTTGAGCAGGGAGGCCTCGTCCTTCACGAACTTGTCGTCGGTGCCCGAGGCCAGATACATTTTGAGACCGCGCGCCTTCAGGTCTTCCAGCAGCGCGACCGTGCCGGGAACCTGAAAGGTTTCGGGCGTGATGGAGCCATTGCGAAGTCCTTCGATGCGGTCCTTGATCCTCGCCATGAGCAGGTCAAGGTAGCGGTGCTTATAGAACAGAGGTTCCTGCGGGACGCCTCCGCGCTTCTTGATCTCATCGGCCAGGGCGATCATTTGATAGATAGTCTGGCGGCCCGTCAGTCTTCCGACGAATTCGCGAACCACCTCGGTCAACTCGGCCTCGCTCTCGCCCGTCTTGAGTTCAAGCAGAGCCTCCACCATCATGGGCACCATCACGTCCACCCAGCCGGCGCGGATCAGCGACACGGTCCCATCAAAATCGAACAGGGCGACTTTTGCGTGTGTGGCTACAGCGTCCGGCCGCAGACATTCAATTGAGTTGTTCATCTAGAAAAGCAGGGTCCTTCCAGGGCACGGCGCCGGATTAGAGCCAGAATGCCCACCGGCCGGTCCCAAGGACGAATGCGGCCAGACAGGCATTGGTCACCGCGTGAGCCAGGATCAGATCGCCGAGGCGGCGCGTCCTCACCAACCAACCATTATAGACCGCGCCTGCCACCAGCCCAACATCCCAATACGGCCCATGCTCGGCGGCGAACAGCGCGGCCGTGATCCAGAAGGCTCGCCCCGCGTAGCGGCCGAGGGGGACCTGCTCGAAATCGTTGCGCTCGATCCACCGCATCAGCCAGCCGCGCCAGAACAACTCCTCCACCACCGGCGCCACCAGCACGGCCCGGGCTGCGCGAAGCGACAGCGCCACTGCGTCTGCCCGAGCTTCCGGCGGCAAGGATGAGGCGACGGTTCCCATGATCGAGTTCTGGAACAGGACGTTGTCCCGGTAACCAGGAAACAGCAGGTCCGGAGCGATCCAGGCGGCGAACACGCCCAATCCGACCAGCGCGCTCGTCCAGGGCGCGGCGCAGCGGAAATCCAATACCCTTCTGGAAAACGCCGCGGCCGCCGCCGCCGGAGCGATCAGCCGCAAGGCCAACTCCGCCCTGGGGCTCAGGCCCAGATGCGGGCTGGCCGCCAGCAGGAGAACGAAGACCACGAAAGGGAATATCCAAGGAAAAGCGCGATGCCGGTTCATTGCGTTGGATCGACCGATGACAGGCTTGGGGCGTCTCCTGGTTTCGTCAGAGCCCTTTCATCCTATCTTGGCCAACAGTTCCTTGATCTTCGACAACTCGTTCGGCGAGGGTTTGAGCGAAAGCGCCGTCTGAAGGCTTCGTTTGGCGTTGGGCTTGTCGCCCTTCTGGAACTGCGCCAATCCCATGTGGAAATGGTAGAGAGGATTATTCGGCGCCTTCGGCAGGATCTCCCTGTAGACGGAGATGGCATTGTCGCTGAGTTGCTTGCGGATGTAGACCCAACCCAAGGTATCGGCGATGTCCAGATTTGAGGGCATCTTCTGGCGCGCTCTCTGCGCGTAGGTGAGCGCCAGATCCAGGTCACGTCCCTCCTCCGCCATCATGTAGGCGAGGTTATTCAGCGCGACTGCATTGTCTGGCTGATTTCTAACAACGTTTTCGTAAATAGGCAGCGACTCACGCTGAAGTCCAGCCGCATCCAAGGTGAGCGCGAGTTGCAGGTTCGCCTCGGCGCTATTGGGCTGGATGGCCTGCCCGCGTCGCAGAGTTTGCAGCGCGTCCTGGGTCCGCCCCATGAGACGCTGGGTTTCGCCCAGACGCAGATACAGCGCAATATTCTTGGGATCGGCGCCCAGAAGATGCCGGTACTCCCGGTCGGCGGTCTGCAGGTCGCCGGTGCGCAGAGCGACGTTGCCGACCGCCATTCTCAGGCTGTTCACCTGCGGCCGGGCGTTGGATTCGGTTTTCAACATTTCGAGCGCCTGCGGCCCGCGTCCGGTAGCGACCATGGTTTCAGCCAGGCCAAACAGGACCCGGAGATCGCCCGGATAGCGCTCCCGAAGCGACCGGAAGATCGTCTCCGCGCCGGCGTGCTTTTTCTCCACGAAATAAACCAGCGCCTGCTGGAACTTCAGATCCGGCTGATCCGGCGTCTCGGCGAGATACTTGTCCACTTCCTGCTGCGCCAGAACCAGGTTGCCGCTGTTCAGCAGGCCGTTCACCTTGATGACACGGGCAGGTATATTCTTCGGATCAAACCGCAACACGGACTCGGCCGCCTCGATCGCCCTGCCGAAATCCTGTTTCATCAGGGCCACCTGGCCCAAACCGATATAGGCCGCGAGGAAATCGCGGCGTTGCTTGACCGCCTCGGCATATTGAACGCGGGCCGCATCGAGGTCGCCCCGGGCCTGATAGGCGCGGGCGAGGTTGTACCGGATGGCCGGGTTTTGCGGAACCTTACCCAGCAATGCCTGTAGATCGTTGATCGCGGCCGCGCTCTTGTCGGCGTCGCCGGACTGAAGCTGCATCGCCGCCCGCAAGGCCAGCGAGTTGTTGTCGTTGGGATCGTCCTTGACGATGGCCTCCATGGCTTCCAGGGCCTGCTTCGGCTGAGCCTGGTAGAACTGCATCACGGCGAGCCGCCGGCGGTGTTCGTTTCTCCGTTCGGGCTCAGCCGCGACGGCTTCATCAAGGATCTTCTTCGCTTTGTCGAAATCCCTGATCCGGTAATAGAAATCGGCGGCATCGCTCCGCGCCTTCGGGATCGAGGACGCCTTGGAGAGTAGTTCGCCCATCGTCCGGTCGGTGTCGGACCGGCGGTTCTGGGTGAGAAAGAAAGCCGCCAGGGCGATGTAGTGCTGCGGTTGCGACGGCAACGCGGCGATCCTCCGCCTCATGATGGATTCGACTTTGTCGAACTTCTTCTGGCTTTGGTAGAGGCTGGCCAGAAAGGCGTAGGCATTGGCATACGACGGAGAATCCTGGGTCAATTGGAGGGCGGTCTGCTCGGCTTCGTCCACCTGGTTGTTGCGGAACAGCACCTGAGTCAACGCGAAACGGAGTTCCGGCTGCTTCGGCTTGATGCCGTCGGCCTTCTTGAACTCCTCGATCGCCTGCGGGAGTTTTTCCTGGGCCACGGCGAGGAACCCCCTCAGGCGGCAGACGTGGTAGCTGTTTGGATTGGAGTCCGCCATCAGCTTGACGAGATCCTCAACCTCCTTCAGCATCCGCTTGTCGTCCTTATTTGGGGTCAGGGCGTATGCCGTCAGATAGATGTCGGCCAGTTTGCCGGCCGCCTCGTCCTGCTTCGGCAGCAGTTCCACCGCCCGCCGGAAGGCCGCCACGGACTCGCGAACCGCGCCGCGGCGCAATTGGGCGTCGCCCAGCTTCAGGTATGCCTCGCCGAACTTGGGGTCCTGCTTGACGGCATTGCTGTACATCAGGACGGCTTCCTTGAACTTGCCCTGGTTGAAGTATTTGTTTCCGTTTTCGAGGTACCGCCGCTTCACCACTTCCGGATCCCGGCTGCACCCGGCAAGGATGGCGAGCAATGCAATTGCCGCACCGACAAGAAGGCGTTTACTGTTCATGAGTCTCCCGCTGGCGCGAACGCGCTTCAGCCCTCCCCGTGAATCTGTATCAACAATTAGTTGAACACAGGCCGCAAACGCAGGCAACGGCACGTCGGGCTGGATTGGGCGCCGGATTCGCGTGCCCGGGCCCCGTTTCGTTTTTGGGCGGCGTAACCTCAGCGCAGAGAGGCGGTGAGTTGCCCGGCCCGGCGCAATACCTCCAGGCGGGCCTTCTCCAGGTCTAGCTTGGCATCGTCAAATGCCGCCCATCGGTCCTGTTCCGCGATCCTGGCCTCTTCAAGCTGTCTCAAGCTGGCGCGGCCTTCCTCAGTCTGAGCCAGCACGATGCCCGTCTGCTCGCGAGCGATTTCCAGGTCGAGTTTGGCCACTTCGCGGAAGGATTCGGCATCTCTGACCCTCTGCCAGGCCCTCCGCGATTCGGACTCGAGGTCAGCCCGCAGCGCCGATGCCTGAATGCGGATCCGCCTGACCTCCACGTCGGCCTGCGCGGCAACGGCTTCGTCCTGCGGGTTTGCCCAAAGCGGAACCGCGATCGATGCCCCGATTTGTGCGTTGTGGCGCTGAAAACGGCGGAAGAAGTCTTCGTAGTTGTTGAACTTGCCCAGGAGCGAATACTGTGCCACCAGATTGACCGTCGGCAGCCTGCGGGCCCGGCTGGCCTTCGCCGCGAGCGCCTGGGCCGCGGCATCGGATTCCAGCCTCCGCAACTGCCCGTTCTCCTTCAGCGCCTTCTCGACCGCCGCGGTCTCCGATTCCGGCAACTCCGGTTCGGCGCGATCCTCCATCGCCGGTTCGATCATCTCCCCCGGCGGAAGACCCAGAACGCCAGCCAGCGTACGGCTGCGCGATGCGATTTCGCCTTCCAGCCCAATCAACTTCTGCCTGGCGCGCGCCAGATTCACCGCCGCGCGTTTGCCTTCGATGGAAAGCTCCTTTCCTTCGGCGATCCGCAACCGCACGGCAGCTTCGACATGGGCAAAGGATTCCACCTGGCGCATCAGGGAGCGGCGACCACGGACGGCCTTTTCCAGTTCCAGGAACAGCACGGCCGTCCGAAGCGCGATCTCCTCACGGGCGTCCTGCGATCCGGCTGCGGCGCCCCGGACCTGCTCTTTCGCCTGGGCGGCCAGCAGGCGGCTCGGCGCGTTGTACAACGAACGTTCGGCCCTCGCCTGCAGGATCGAGGGCGCCGCCCCGTCCAGGCTCACCGGAAACCCGTACGTATAGGCCAGGCCGCTACCAGCATAGACCCTGGGCGCGAGTGGTTCACGTACCGCCGTGACGCCGAGCGCCGCTTTCTGTTCTTCCAGTTTGGCCATGAGCAGGTCCGGATTCTGGACGAGCGCCAGATCCACGGCCTGTTTGAGCGTCATCGTCCGAGGTTGGGCGAACGAAGATACGCCAAGAAGCATAAGGAGGGCACAGAGTCGCATCACCTCAAAGCGTATCGCGGTCCGGCGGGGAAAGTCCCTGCACGCTCTGTACCCTCATTCATACCGGAGCGCCGTCATCGGATCAGTCCTTGAGGCTCTCAACGCCGGCAGAAACGCTGCCACCCCGATCGATGCGAGGACAACGGCCAGGGAAAGCGCCATGCTCAGTGGATCGTGCGGCGCCAATCCGTACAACTGCGAACGAATCAGCCTGCTCAGGAGAAGGAATGCGGGTAGCCCCAAGAGCAACCCGGCCGCCGCCATGATCAGCGCCTCCTTCAACAACATCCCGACGACGGATCCGCGAGCGGCGCCCAGGGCCACCCTGAGGCCGATTTCTCTGGTGCGTCTCTGAACTGAATACGACATCACACCGTATAGGCCGATCCCCGCCAGCAGGGTCGCCAAGGATGCGAAAACCAGGCAAAGATATGCCACAACACGATCCCCTGCCAGCGTGTCCTCCACGACTTGTTCCATCGTCCGGATCTCACCGAGCGCAGTCCCCGGCGCAACAGCCTCGATTTCCCTCCTCAGCGCTGGAGCGATACCTGCCGGATCCATCAAGGTCTTCAGATAGATGGTCACCTGGCCGAGATCGGCGGCCTGCCGCCAAGGCAGGTAGACATACCTCTTGGTATCCTGTCTCAGGTTTTGCTGGCGCATATTCGGTACGACACCTACGATTTCGATCAACTGGTCGTTCCCGGCGAGCCGGAACCGCCTGCCAAGAGGATTCGCGTGTCCAAAGAAGTATTTCGAGAAAGCTTCGCTCACCACCGCGACACGTTTGGCGCCGGCGGCATCCTGCGGGGTAAACTCCCGCCCTGCCACCACTGGAACTCTCATCGAGGAGAAAAAGCCCGGGCCAATCGTGTTGAAGTTGGGGCTCATGTTCTCCTCTTCCTTGTGCTGATACCCCTCCACGCGGATCGTGCTGGTCCACGAGTGGTTCTCCAGCAGCGCCTGTTCCACGATGGCGACTGACGAAACTCCCGGCAACCCTTTCAGCCTTTCCTCCAGCGATGAATAGATCGCCGGGGTCCGGTCGAGAGGATACCCTGCCCGGGAAGCATCAACCGGGAATTTCAGCATCCTCTCTGTCGGGAATCCCGGATCCACGCTGCGCAGATTGAAAAGCGTCCTGGCGAAGAGACCAGCCGA
>Ga0172368_10007713_pt1 | contig 11149 bp, 7 predicted proteins | sample Lak11m_FD_114540 | JGI IMG/M metagenome (GOLD analysis project Ga0172368, IMG submission 114540) | Freshwater microbial communities from Kabuno Bay, South-Kivu, Congo - kab_022012_11m | ecosystem: Environmental > Aquatic > Freshwater > Lake | place: Democratic Republic of the Congo: South-Kivu...
CCTCGGGAATCCAGCGCAGTCCCGCGCGCCGCACGCCCTCCGGGTCCGCCGGCAGCGAGGCACCCGCGAGCGCGATCTCGCCCGAGGCTCGCCCGCGCAGGCCGCACAGGACCTCGCGCAGCTCGCTCTGGCCGTTGCCGTCGACTCCTGCGACGCCCACAATCTCGCCTTCGCGCAACGTGAAAGAGACTTCGCGGACGGCGTCCCGCTTCCGGTCGCCGTGCGCTCCGAGTCCACGCACTTCCAGCACGGGCGCGCCGGGATTCGACACGCTGCGCTCGGCCTGCGGCACCGCGCCGCCGATCATCAGCGAGGTCAGTTCGTCCTCGCTCGTCGCGTGCGCCTCCCGTTGCGCCACGAGCCGTCCGCGGCGCAGCACCCCGATGCGCGAGGCGACGCTCATCACCTCGCGCAGCTTGTGGGCGATCAGCAGCACCGCTGCCCCTGAGCCACGCAACCGCCGCACGATGCCGAACAGCTCCTCGGCCTCCTGCGGCGTGAGCACCGCGGTCGGCTCGTCCAGGATGAGGATGCGCGCCCCGCGGTACAGCGCCTTGACGATCTCGACGCGCTGCTGCATTCCGACCGAGATCTGCTCGACGCGCGCTTTCGGATCGAGCGCGAAGCCGTAGCGTGCCGCGACCTCCGCGACGCGGTCCTCGGCAGCCCTGCGGTCCAGCAGCCCCGCCTTCGTGCGCGGCTCCGCGCCCAGCACCACGTTCTCGGCCACGGTCAGCGGGGGCACGAGCATGAAGTGCTGGTGCACCATGCCCAGTCCGTGTGCGATGGCGTCGCGCGGAGATCGCATGCGCACCGGCGCTCCGTCGATTAGAATCTCCCCCGCGTCGGGCTGGTACAGGCCGTACAGCACGTTCATGAGCGTGCTCTTTCCAGCGCCGTTCTCGCCCACGAGCGCGTAGACCCCTCCGGCACGCGCGCGGAACGAGACGTCGTCGTTCACGAGAAGCGGTCCGAAGGCCTTGCGGATGCCGCGCGCCTCCAGCGCGATGCGCTCGGCGGGGACGGGAGCTTCGTCGCGCGCCGCGACGGCGGCGGTCATGGCGTCCTCCGGGGTGCGGGCGCTTGCGCGGGGGAGGGCGCGGGAGCGGACGCGGGCGACGTCGGAGGGGTGTCTGCCAGCAGTTCCGGCGCAGGAGCTTGGAACTGATCCAGTTCCTCGATCGTCGCCGGCACGCGGATGCGTCCGGCGACGACCGCGCGGCGGAGCGCCTCCACCCGTGCAATCGCGTTCTCCCTGTCCGGAAGCGGAATTGCGACCGGCGCATACCCGACGCCGCCCTCCGCGAGTCCGATGTTCGAGTCGCCCGCGCGGAAAAGTCCATCCAGCGCGTCGCGCGACGCCTGGTACACGACCAGGTCCACGTGCTTGATCATCGACGTGAGCACGGCCCCCGGCGCCATGGGGCTCTGGTCCGAGTCGACGCCGATGGCGAGCCTGCCCGCGTCGCGTGCGGCGGCGATGACCCCGAGCCCGCAGGATCCCGATGCGTGGAACAGTACGTCTGCGCCTTTGCCAAGCAGGTCGGCAGCTACCCGCTTGCCGGCGGCGCTGTCGTCGAACTTGCCCGTGAACGTCGAGAGCACCGTCACGTCCGGCCGTACGGCACGTACGCCCGCGCGGTAGCCCGCCTCGAACTTGCGGATGAGCGGAATGTCGACCCCGCCGACGAATCCGACGCGGCCGCTCTTCGTCGCCAGCGCCGCGAGCGCGCCGACGAGGAAGCTGCCCTCGTGCTCGCGGAAGGTCACCGTGCGCACGTTCGGAAGAGTGTAGGGTCTTCCACTCTCGTCGAGCAGCGGCGAGTCGATGAGCAGGAAGCGCGCGTCCGGATTGGCCTTCGCCACCGCTTCGACGGCGTTTTCGAGCATGAACCCGACGCCGACGACCAGCTTCGCGCCGAAGTCCGCCAGGAGCTGCAGGTTCGGCTCGTAGTCCTCCTGGGCCTTGGCCTGCAGCACGACCGGGGTCGCGCGCACCGGCGCCACGGCGACGCCCAGGGCCTTCAGATCCGCAGGAATGGACGCTTCGACCTGAGCAGGCGTCAGCGGCGCGTAGCCGGACGCCGTGTAGGCGCGGCCCGCGAGCCACATTTCCAGGCCTCGAAGCGCGCTGTCGTTGAACGACTGGTCGCCGCGCCCGCCCACGTCGGTGCAGAGCCCGACGGGGTTCTCGATGCGCTGACGCTGTACGCAGCCGTACAAGCAAAGCAAAAGCGCTGCCGCCCACCGCACCGCCCTGTCCGCGCCGCGTCCGGAGGCCATGCGCCCTCCCGGCAGCACGCCGCGACGGCGGCGCGCCTGCCGGGCGCGCACTCTACTGCGACGCGGCGGATCCCGGGGCCTTGCGCTCCAGGCGTTCCAGCACGCGGCGCAGCTCCGGAAGCGAAACGGGCTTTCCCAGCGCCGCGTCCGCGCCGCGCCCGCTGAAGAGCGCCGGCACGGTAGCCGAGATGACGACGACCGGAATGCGCGCCAGCTCGGGCGTCGCCCGCATCTCGTCCATGAGCTGCTGGCCGTTCATGCGGGGCATCAGCAGGTCGGCGAGGACGGCGTCGGGCAGCGGGGGCGTGCGCATGGACTCCAGGGCCTCGCGGCCGCCGCAGGCCTGGCGCACATCGTGGCCCAGCTCGCGCAGCGCGTCCGCGAGGCTCTCGCGCACGGTCGGGTCGTCGTCAACCACCAGAAGATGCATCGCGGGCCTCCGTGGGCGTGCGCCTCCCCTCCACTCATAGCAGCAGGTCCGCGGGGCCGGAAACGCCCGTCAAGCACCCGGCGGGGCGATCTGTCGGCCAGTCGTCGTTGCGCCCGCACGACTGTCCGCTTTCCGGAGCCGCCGGCAGGTGCCGTCGCGACCGGAATCCGGAGTGAATCCGGGACCTTCCGTGCCCGGGCGGGCGCGCCGTGCACGCCGCGCGCGTTTGTGCTACATGCCGCGCGCCGCCGGGGGGCACGGCTTGCGGGCACGCCGCTGCGGAGCCACTTTCCCGCGGGCGCGGGTGGCGTACGGACGGGAGTCCATCGGATGGCACGGGAAGACCTCATCGAAGTGCAGGGCGTCGTGACCCAGATCCACGCCGGCGGGCTCTACACCGTCAAGGGCGACAACGCCATGGAGTTCACCGCGCGTCTGTGCGGGCGGATGCGCACCAACCGCATCCGCGTGGTGCTGGGCGACCGCGTCACGGTGGGTGTCTCGCCCTACGATCCGACGCACGGTCTCATCACGTTCCGCGCCCGCTGATCGTCGGATTTCGCGCGCACCCACCAGTCGAAGCGTCGGCCTCCTGGCCGAACGTCGGAGCGTCGGCCTGTGGCCGAACGCGGGGGGGGCGGCCTGCGGCGCCACGCGTCCGCGCCGTGAAGCACGACGCAAAATGTCCTTCCCGCGAACATGGTATGACCCGCGCGTCCGTGGTTCGACAGGCTCACCATGACTGGGCCGCGGAGCCGCGATGCGGGCGTGTTTCCGGGTGCTCAGCGCGTTTCCGCTCGTGCTCGCGTGTGCAGCGGGCTGCAGTTCGCTGACGCCCGCGGCGCCCTCTTCGGGCACGTGCGTCGGCCGGGTGGCGGGCGTCGCCGTGGACGGCGCGCTGGACGCTTCGGGCACCGAGTACCACATCGCAGGCCGGCGCACGTACGACATCGCCGTGTCGTGTGGCGGCGGCGCCGTGCGTCTGCGCGGGCGCATTGCCGGCCGCGTGCTGACCGACTGGCAGGAGCCGCTGCCGCTGGGCAGGGATCCTCCCCTGTGCCCGCCGCCTTCATCGGAAGAAGACGGGCAGAAGGACGGCGGTTCTGCAGAAGGAGAGGGCTACTGTACCTGCACGAGCTGGTGGCACAAGCCGCTCGTGGACGTGGAGGACTGGGCGCTGACGAATCCGCAGCCGGAGCCGTCGTGGCGCTGCGGCACGCTGGCCATCCGTGCGCAGCCGCTCGACCGGCTGGTCGCCGAGGTCGCGATGGATTTCGACGACGGCGGACGGCTCTTCATCCGCATGGACGCGCGCAAGGCGGTCGAGCTGCAGTCGCCGGACCCGACGACGACGCCGCCCGAATTCGAGTGGGACTGACTTCCCCATCCGCGACGACGCGGAAGGAGCCCGGCACGGTGGTTCGGCAGGCTCACCATGAGCGGGTGCCGGGGCATGGCACTGCCATCCGCGGGTTTCCCGCCGGCACGCAGTCCGCGACCGCCGACCCGTTGCGGACCGCCCGCGATTCCGGTACGAAGCGCCTCATGGGCGCGCCACAGCCGATCATCGTGGGCATCGCGGGCGGCACCGGTTCGGGCAAGAGCACCGTGGCGGCGAACATCGCGCGGGGACTTCCGCAGGGTTCCTGCTCCACCATCGACCACGACGCCTACTACCGCGACCACCCGGAGATGGACTTCGAGCAGCGCCAGCTTCTGAACTACGACCACCCCGAGTCGCTGGAGAACCCGCTGCTGCTGCTGCACGTCGACGAGCTGCGCGCGGGCCGCGGGGTCGACGTCCCCATCTATGACTTCGTGCGGCATGCGCGCCGGCCCGAAACGCGGCGCGTCGAGCCCACGCCCGTCATCATCGTCGAGGGGATCCTGGTCTTCGTCGACGAGGCGATGCGGTCGCGCTTCGACGTGAAGATCTTCGTCGACACGGACGCGGACATCCGTCTCATGCGCCGCATCCGCCGCGACATGGAGTCGCGCGGCCGCACCTTCCAGCAGGTGCGCGAGCAGTACTACAAGACCGTGCGTCCGATGCACCTGCAGTTCGTCGAGCCGAGCAAGCGCTGGGCGGACATCATCATCCCGGAGGGCGGCGACAACCGCGTCGCGCTCGAGGTGGTGGTCGGCAACCTGCTCAACGTGCTGGCTCTGCGCGGCGCGGCCTGACGCAGCGGACGCGGACAATGGCGGACCGTGCAGGTCGCAGCCACCGCTCATCCCGAGCGAAGGCGCACGGCTCCTTGTGCGCCGGAGTCGAGGGACGCCGCCCGCTCCCTCATGCGCGCCTCCAGCGCCGCCGCGTCGCGCGGGAACGTGATCGCCATCGCCAGCAGCACCAGCCCGCACGGCACCCAGAACAGGTTCGCCAGGTGGAACGCGTGCAGCCGGCCGAATCGGGTCACGAGAGCGCTGATGACCACCGGGCCGAAGCCCTTGCCCAGGTCGTCGGCGAGGTTGAACAGCGAGAAGATGGAGCCGCGCGTTTCCGGGGCGTTCACGTTCAGGAGCATCGCCTTCACGTTGGGCCCGGTGATGGTGGCGCAGAAGCCCGTGAGGACTCCGAAAGCGATCGGCACCGCGGGCGAGGGGTCCGCGACGCCGGCCTGCGGCGGGTAGCCCAGCAGCAGCGCCATGGGCACCGTCCCCGCGAGCGTCGAGACGCCGCAGAGCACGGGCAGCAGGGCTGGGCGGACGTTGTAGAGGCGGTTGCCCGCCATGCCGCCCGCGAACGAGCCCGCAATCGCGGCGGCACCCGTTGCCATCACCACGAGCGTCGCGCCCTGCACCGAGAAGCCTTTGTCCTGTGAATAGAAGTCATTGAGGAAGACGAAGAAGACGCCCCAGGGCACGGTGCCGGGAATGCCCTGCAGGAAAGCGAGGAGGTTGGTGCGGATGCGGAAGAGGCCGACATAGCGCTTCCAGTCGAGGCGCGCCGAGTAGCCGCCCTGCTGGGCGAGGTCCTGCAGGCCCTCTTCGGCGGCGCCGCGCGGCGGCTCGCGCGCGAAGAGGGCGAAGACGAGGGCGAGCGCGAAGTTGGGGCACGCGACGAGGATGAACGGCAGCCGCCACCCGTGGGAGGGTCCCAGCGTCCCGGCGAGGAGCTGTCCGGCGGCGATGCCGAGCCCCTGTGCAAGTCCGATCCACGCGGCGGCCTTGGCGCGGTCGCGGTAGGAGTAGCAGTCGCCGACGAGCGAGTAGCTCAGGGGAAGCGCTCCGCCGATGCCGATGCCGGTGAGCGCGCGCAACCAGAAGAGCTGGTCGTAGGTTTGCGCGAAGCCGGTGAGGAGGCAGGGGATTTCGCCTCCGACGACGACGGCGGCGAGGAGGCGCTTGCGCGACACGAGGTCGGTGAGCCCGCCGATGCCGAGCGTCACGACGCCGCCGAGCACCCAGAAGACGAACGAGATGTTGCCGCCCAGCAGCACGTCGCGCCGGGTGTCGTCGAGCCCGAGATCGCGGGCGATCTGGGTGAGGTTGGGGGCCATGAGGTTCTGGTCCGCGAAGAGGAACAGGTTCATGGCGGCGAGCAGGAGGACGAGACCCCTGCGGTCGGGGGTATTCGAGCGGGCGCTTCCCGGCGGCGATGTCACGGTGGACTCGATACCACGCGGCAAGGCGGAGCGGCGGCTCGCTCATGGTGAGCCCGTCGAACCATGGCCGCACGTCGGCTCGGCGGCTCGCTCATGGGGAGCCTGCCGAACCATGGTCGCACGTGGGGCGGCGGCCTCATGGCCGCACGCGAACGGTGCCTGAACAAACGTTCTCGCCGCCTCGTCGTGACGCGTCGCGTCAACCCTGCCCGCTCCCGACTTGCGGGAGCGCCCGACTCCGGTGTACGATGCGCCGCCTCCTTCCTGAAAGGGGAAAGACATGCGCATGGATGCGAAGAAGCTCTTGGGGCTGCTGTCGGCCTGTCTTCTGGCCGCGTGCGGTCCGGACTCGGGCACGGGCGAGGACGTGGTGGACGAAAACAACCCGTTCCTGCGGGCGGAGGCGGGGGACGACAAGGCGGACACGGCCTACCTGAACAGCGCGGGCAAGGAAGCGGAGGTCGATCTGGAGGCGGACATCCAGACGACGGACACGTACCGCATTCGGCAGGCGCCGGCGGATCTGGGGCAGTTCGCGCTGACGTATCTGCGCAAGCGCGGGGACTTCTACCTGGAGTCGCTGGCGGAGGACTCGGCGAGTCCGGATCGGGTGGAGTGGCGCATCGGGACGACGTGGAAGACGGCGCGCCAGGTGGCGTCGCTGCCGGCGACGCAGCTCAAGCATTTCCGCATCCGCGGCGTGAACGCGGTGGCTCTGGGCTCGGTGGCGCGCGGGCTCAAGGCGGGCAAGGTCTACACGGCGAAGGTGCCGATGGACCCGTTCTCGCTGATGTCGAGCGTGGGCAACGCGTGCGCGGATCCGGACGACCACATGACGCTGGACGCGTCGATCTACTGGTACATGTGGAACCCGGACCGTTCGGGTTGCCGTGCGACGATGCAGAACATGAAGATCACGGTGGCGAAGGTGATGCCGAAGGCGGGGACGGTGTATCCGGAGTACGACCAGCTCGTGGCGGACGGGAAGATCACTGCGGTGATCCTGTTCGGGCAGATCGGTGACGGCGCGATTACGGACAGCGATCCGGGAATGAGCGCGTTCCGGCGGGTGGCGGACTACCTGAAGGGGGCGAAGTACGCGGAGGTGACGCCGGCGCCGGTGGGGCGGCGGTTCTCGAAGAAGTTCGGGAACACGACGTACGAGGTCGACCTGTACTCGCCGCGCGACTTCTCGGGGCTGGGCGATTTCGCGCACTTCTCGAACCTGCAGAAGGCGATTTCGGAGCATGAGATCGTCGCGTACGACGGCCACAGCATGCTGGGAGCGAGCGACTTCTGGGAGAGGCCGAGCTATCCGAGCTTCTACCAGATCTTCCTGTACGGCGGCTGCCTCGGCTACGAGTACTACGTACGGCCGATTCTGGAGGGCAAGCACGGCTGGGCCAAGCTGGACCTGATGTCGGCGGTGGTCGAGGTTTCGGCGGACTCGACGGAGTTCGCGGTGCCGGCGCTGGCGAAGATCTCGTACGCGCTGACGCACCAGTACAAGGTGTCGTGGCAGCAGATCCTCACGGCGGTGCGCGCGGGCGTCGGCGACGACACCTTCGGCGCCAGCGGCGTGCGGGACAACTGCTTCACGCCGACCGGGAGGCGCTGCCGCTGAGCCGCGGCGCGCGATACTGCGGAGGTAGACGCCGCCTGCGACCCGGAGAGGATCGCAGGCGGCGGTGCTTCGGGGGGGCGGGATTGGTGCCGGTAAAGCCGCCGAGTGCCAACGTTCCTTGCGATTGCGCCGGCGGACACCGGAAGGCAACGGGGGTCGCGGGTTGGCGAGGATCGGTATTCCGACGCAGCGATACATGAGGTCGTGGCGATCGTCCCGGCTTCGCGTGCGGACGTCGGAGCAAAACACCGCTGGCGCGTGGTGTGTGCAACAACTGGTTCGCACCGGCCGGGACGCGGTGCTGCGGCGCGGGATAGCACGGAGAGAGACGCCGCCTGCGGCCCGCGACGGGTCGCAGGCGGCGTGCCTCGGTGGCGGGCGCATTGGTGCCGCCTGCCTTCGCGATGGCGCTTGGTACTGCCGACAGGACAGCAGACGAAGCGCCACTGCGGTCGGCAGTCCGCCTAGAAAGGCATGCTTAGGTTCCCCACGCTGCTTACGACTTCGAACAGGCCGTTGCCAAGAAAGACCAAGTTCGCGGCGGTACCTTGGCCTCCGATGAGTACTCTTGACGACGATGGAAGTGAGGCAGTGAAGACGCGGCCTTCCGCGTGCAGGAAGGCGTTGTGCTCGCAGCAAGTCCAACAGTCGGTCGGATCTCCGGGGTCGCAGCATTGGCTGCATGAATCGCCATACTCATTGTATGTCGCCAGGGTTGCCAAGACGCTTCCATCCGCGGATGCAGCGACCGCTGCGACATCACCCAGGACGAATCCGAAGGTCCATGTGGCGCCGAAATCCCAGGAGGCGCCGATCAGGTTGTTCGTGGCTGCGAGCAGTCTGCTGCCATCGGCCGACGAAGCAACGGAAACCCAGGGGCGTTCGCTATCTCGAGGCGTCCAGTTCGTTCCGGAATCGTACGAGACGTAGATGCGCCCGCCCATCGGTCCGATCGAAACGGCGATGAGCCGCGTTCCGTCCGAGGACGATGCAACCCCGATCCATGGCAACTGAAAGCCGCGCGGCGTCCAAGATGCGCCCGCGTTTGTGGACGTGTAGATGTAGTCGTCAAAGGCAGCGGCGACAAGCTTGCTTCCGTCTGCGGACGACGCAATGGATTTCCAGCCTCTTGTCGGGGCGGCCGACGCCGCCCAAGTGATGCCTGCGTCCGAGGAAGTGTAGATCGAGCCTCCCGTCACCGTGGCAGCGACCGTCGTGCCGGTGGAGGACATTGCCACTGAGGACCAGGTGCGTGCCGACCCGCGAGCCGTCCACGTCGTCCCCAAGTCGGCGGAAGTGAAGACGTTTCCGCCATTCACGACAGCGACAAGCCGTCCGCCGTCCGCTGATGCAGCCACTCCCGCCCAGGCGCGCACCGACTCGCGCGCCTGCCAGGTGGCGCCTCCGTCCGTCGAGACCAGAATGGGCAGACTCGGCATTGCCGCGACAAGCGTGCTACCTGTTGCGGAGACCGCGATGGAGCCTTGGGGGACCAAAGCGCTCTCCGAAAGGTACGCCGTTCGGGGCTGCCAAGGATAGGAGGGAGACGGAACATTGAGAACACCTCCATGTATTACCTGCCCTGGATTCGTCATAATGCGCCACCCGCCGGCCGCATGCCCAACGATCCGAATCTCCTGGTTCGGAGAAATGGCCGAAGACTGTGGAAGCGTAAGCCCGACTTGGGTCGGGCTGTTCGCGATGTACCCCGAGTCGGGTACGGCCTGCGTGTCGGACGTGATAACATTCCAGCGAATCGCCCCCGCCGCTCCTGTCGCGCCGGTGGGTCCGGTAGCGCCGGTGGGTCCGGTAGCGCCGGTGGGTCCGGTAGCGCCGGTCGGTCCAGTCGCGCCGGTCGGCCCGGTCGCGCCGGTCGGCCCCATCGCGCCGGTCGGCCCGGTCGCGCCAGCCGGCCCCGTCGGCCCTGTCGGCCCGGTCGGTCCGTCTGCGCCGTTGCATACGTAGGTGGGTTCGCTGCTCCCGACGCGGACTTCCACCCCGCCATTGGGGCAGTTCTCATCCCCCGTGTCGAGCGCCGTGACGGTCGCGCTCTCCCCGTTACACACGTATGTCCCGGCCTGCGAACCCACTTGCACTTTCACGCCGCCGGCAGGGCAGTGGGTTCCTTCCGGTTCCGGCGTCACGGACGCGCTTTGCCCGTTGCAGACGAACGCAGGCGTTCCGGTGCCGACCTGCACCTTGATGCCGCCGGCCGCACAATTGGCGCCGGCGCCTTCCGAGTTGACGGTCGGACTGAGCCCGCTCGTGCCGTTGCACACGTATGCCGCCGTTCCATTTCCGACCTGCACCCGGATGCCGCCCGCGACGCAATTCGTGCCGACTGACTCGGGCGTCACCGTGGCATTCGCTCCGTTGCACACGTACGACGCGGCATCGGACCCGACCTGCACCTTGACTCCCCCTCCCAAGCAGTTCGCTCCGGCGCCCTCGGGCGTCACCGAGGCATCCAGTCCATTGGTTCCATGGCACACGTAAGTTGCCTCGCCACTGCCCACCTGCATCTTCACTCCGCCCGCGACGCAGTTGGGGCCTGCCGGCTCGAACGTGACCGTCGCGTCGAGCCCGTCGGCCCCGTCGCACACGTAGGTCGGCTCGCCCCAGGCTCCTTGCAGCTTTACTCCACCGCGGTCGCAATGAGTCCCCGCCGGCTCGTTCGAGATCGCCACGCTCTGTCCATTGGCGCCGTTGCACACGTAGGCAGGCGTCGCGCCGCCCACTTGAACCTTGACGCCTCCTCCGGTGCAGTTGGTGCCCGCGAGTTCGGCGATCACCGAGGCGTTCAAGCCGTTGCACACGAACGTCGGAGCGCCCGATCCGACTCTCACGCCGATGCCTCCGGTCGAGCAGTTGGTACCCGGCGCCTCCACGGTGACCGATGCGCTTTCCCCGCTGCAGACATATGAAGGCGACCCGTTGCCGACCTTGACCGAGATTCCTCCCGCCGGGCAGTTCGTGCCGGCGGCCTCGGCGGCGACGACCGCGTTTTCGCCGGGATTGCCTTGGCAGATGTAGAACGGTCCTTCGCCGCCCAGCCGCAGGGCGACTCCGCCGCCGGCGCAGTGCGTGCCCGGCGGCTCCGCCTCCGCGGTCACGTCCTGACCGTCGCAGACGTAGATGGGCGCGCCGTTGCCGACTTGCGCTTTGACTCCGCCGTTGGTGCAGTTGCCACCGGGCAGCTCCTGC
>Ga0172368_10007715_pt1 | contig 11144 bp, 7 predicted proteins | sample Lak11m_FD_114540 | JGI IMG/M metagenome (GOLD analysis project Ga0172368, IMG submission 114540) | Freshwater microbial communities from Kabuno Bay, South-Kivu, Congo - kab_022012_11m | ecosystem: Environmental > Aquatic > Freshwater > Lake | place: Democratic Republic of the Congo: South-Kivu...
CAATCCCGAACTGACTTGACAATCCATCCGTCGTCATGTTATCCTATAGCACCTTCGGTGGAGAATGCACATCGTTCTTATAAAACGAGCGTCGGAATCCCACCTGCAACGCATGCCAGCGTAAAACGGATCGCACGACGGCGCTCCCAGCTCCCCTCTGAGCACGCAAGAAAGGAGTGATGTCGAGACAAAAGAGACGCCAGTGCTGTACCTCCATCGTCGCTAAGCTCAGTCGCCCATTGACACACTTGGTCGTTGCCACGCCGATATGGTGTTGGCGAGTCTATGGTCCCTATCTCACTCACCAACAGGAGGAGAACATGTCGTTCAAGAAGTTGTCTGTCCTGGTGGGCGTCCTCATGGTCGTCAGCTTGATCCTGACCGCCTGCCCCGCGCCCACGCCTCAGGTCGTCGAGAAGATCGTGACCCAAGAGGTCAAGGTCGTCGAGACCCAGGTCGTCGAGAAAGTTGCCACGCAAGTGGTTGAGAAGCCGGTCGAGAAGGTTGTGACCCAGGAAGTGGTCAAGGAAGTGGCGAAGGAAGATTACACCACTCCGGACCCGCTCCTGAGTGACGTTCGCGTACGCCAGGCCATCGCCTACTGCACTGACCGCGTAGGCGCGATCAAATCTGTCTACCCCTTCGTGCCCGACCCGACCTCATTGCTGATGGACACCTTCCTGCCCAAGACCCACTGGGCGTACAAGGGTCCATATCAGCCGGATTACTCCTACGATCCTGAAAAGGGCAAGGCGCTGCTGGAGGAGGCCGGTTGGAAGGTCGCCGAAGCTGATCCCTACCGCACCAATGCTAACGGTGATATCCTCGCCCTGAAGTTTACCACCACCAACGCTCAGTTCCGTCAGACCTGGTCCGCCGTGGTCGAGCAAAGCCTGTTGGGTTGCGGCATCCAACTCCTGCGCAACTTCGTGCCTGCCTCCTGGTGGTTCGGGAGCACGAGCGGTTTGCAGCGTCGCGACTTTCAACTGGGCGCTTATGCCTGGGTGGGCGAATCCGATCCTAAGGGTCAGACGTTGTATGCTTGCAACCAGATTCCGCTGCCCAGCAACAACTGGGCCGGCCAGAACTACATGGGCTGGTGCAACAAGACGGCCAGCGACGCGATCATCGCGGCCAACAACACGCTGAAGAAGGAGGATCGCATCAAGTATTATGACATCGTGCAGCAGGAGTTCGTCAAGGACATGGTGTCGCTGCCGATGTTCCAGCGCGTCGAGGCTGAGGCCTGGGGCCTCAACTTCGAAGGGCTGAAGGCCGATCCGACCGAGTATGGCACCGCGAGCGTGGATAACTGGAGCCTGAAGAACGGCGGCGATACGCTGGTGATCGGCTTCTCGCAAGAACCCGACTCCATGTACACTATCGCCGTGTCGGCCGCGGTGGAACGCGAGGTCAGCGACCTGATCTTCGGCCGCGGCTACACCCAGTTCAGCTACGACTACCAGCCCTGGCTGTTCGAGTTGAGCACGCTTGAGAACAACCTGGCCACCAACAACATGGTCGATGTCAAGCCCGGCGACATGGTGTGGAACACGGACAACAAGCCCGAAGCGTTGGCCAAGGGCACCAAACTCATTGTCAACGGCGAGCAGATCACCTACGACGGCACCAGCCCGCTGAAGTTGCCCCAGCTCGTGGTCACCTATAAGATGAAGAACCCGCTGACCTGGAGCGATGGCCAGCCGGTGGTGGCCGCTGACCTGGAGTTGGGCTACAAGCAGGACTGCGACAAGGAATCCGGCGCGGTGGACTACACCATCTGCGATGGCACGGCGAAGGCCGAGTTCAACGACACCGGTGAGGTCGTGACCTACCTGCCCGGGTACCAGTACTCCTTGTATTTCCTTGGGCCCGCCTTCTCCATCTACCCGGCGCACCAGGTGCTGAGTGACGGCCGCAAGCTGGCGGATGTCCCGGCCAAGGAGTGGTCGACGTTGCCTGAGATCGCCGAGAAGCCGATGGGCTATGGCCCATACATGATGACCGAATGGACCAAGGGCCAGAACATCAAGCTGACCGTGAACCCGTACTACAAGCCAGCCCCGAAGATCAAGAACGTCACCATCGTGATCATTGAGGACACCAACCAGGCCAAGGCGCAGCTCTTGAGTGGCGATGTGGACTGGCTGGAGAAGGCGACCCTAGGCGCGGACTTCAGCGACCTGATTGACGCCGGTAGCGCGGGTAAGATTGGCATCCAGGTCATCCCGAACCCGACCTGGGAACACATCGACATGAACCTGTTCACCAAGTAAAAGGTGTCATCAATACTGCCGCCCGGCGTGAACATGCCGGCGGCAGTATTGGCTGTGCTGTCACAACCCGGGTGGGCGGGCGTTCCCCAATGAGGGAGAAGCCCGCCCACTTTATATACCACTATAGCTTTGACAAATGCAGTTCGGTCACTTTAGCTGAATGAAGGACGCACCGGAAGATTCCCGCGTGCTCCTGTGCGCAGAGGCAGTCATGACTAATTACTTGATCCGGCGCTTGTTTCAGATGGCATTGGTCGTCTTTTTAGCGGCCATCGTTACCTATTTTCTGTTCAACATCGCGCCCGGCGGCCCCCTGGTCGGTTTGCAACAACAACAGCGGCGATTGACCCGCGAGGATCTTGCCCGTCTCCGGGCCGGTTATGAGCTGGACCTCTACTGGCCGGTGCGTTTTTCGCGTTGGCTGATCGGTGTGCCGCGTGGTCCAATCGTCCTCGGAGGCAATGATCTGTTCAGCAACGTAGCCGTGGGCTGCTACCTGCCGCGCGATGCGACGCTTCAAAGAAACGCCGACGGCACGTTAACGCGTATCCCCGCAGGCTGCGACCAATACGAATACCTCAGCGATATCCAAAAATACCATCCCCTGGTCAAGACCAGCAATGGCATCCTGCGCGGCGACTTCGGCCTATCCAGCGTCATTCTGCGCGATCGACCTGTGTCCGAATTGATCAAGAGCCGCATCGGCCCGACACTGTTGTTGATGAGCCTGGCCACCCTGCTGTCCTTGCTTTTCGCCGTCCCTATTGGCATCTACAGCGCGATCAGGCAGTATTCGCGTTTCGACTATTTCTTTACGACCGTCTCTTTTATTGGCTCGGCCATGCCAGTGTTCTTCTTTGGCCTGCTTCTCATCCTGGTGCTGTCGGTGTTTCCCTCCATGCTCCAGATCAGCCTGCCGTGGATCCCGCGGCTACCGCCCGGCTTCGCTGTCGCCGTGCGCGCATATGACATCTCGTCCTGGCTGCAAAATATCCAGCCTGGCACCCTACTGGATCGGCTTCTACACCTCTTCATGCCCACAGCCGTGCTCACCTTCGCGTTCATGGCCGGCTGGAGCCGCTTTGTCCGCTCATCCATGCTCGAAGTGATGCGCCAGGACTACGTGCGGACTGCCCGCGCAAAGGGCCTGTTCGAGCGGGTCGTGATCGTCAAACACGCGCTGCGCAACGCCCTGATCCCCTTTGTGACCATCGTTGTATTGCAGATTCCAGGCATTTTTGCCGGCGCGATCCTCACCGAAACGGTGTTCGCCTGGCCCGGCATGGGGCGCCTGTATTACGACGCACTGAATCGCAGCGACTGGCCCGTCGCCCTGGCCCTGATCTTCATCACCGCCGTGCTCACCGTCTTTGCCACGCTGATCGGCGACATCCTGTACACTGTAGTTGATCCGAGAATTAAGTATTCGTAGCTGGAGCATAGTATCTATGACGACCGCCGTCCGAACCGCACTTCCCAGGAGCCGCGCCGAAGATGCGACCCAGGAAAACCAACTCGCCGTGATTGTGCGACGGTTCCTGCGTCATCGGTTGGCAACCGCCTCTCTTATCCTGATCTTTTTCATCTTTGTGGCTTCCTTGCTGGCGCCGGTGATCACGGTCTTCCCGCGCGATGCGATCGACATCTCATCCTCTAATCGCCCGGCGCCACCGGGCGTCGTGGACAATGAGGGCCGAGTGCATATCCTGGGAATCGACCAACTTGGGCGGGATCTCTTCACTCGCGTGCTCTACGCCGCGCGGGTGTCATTGTCCATCGCCTTTGCCGTAGTCCTGGCATCCGAGACATTTGGCGCGCTGGTGGGAGCCACAGCCGGCTACTTCGGCGGAATGGTAGATATGGTCATCTCGCGCATCGTCGAGTTCATGCTCACCATCCCCACCTTGCCGATCCTGCTGATCATCTCGGCCATCCTGATCAAGAGCGACACGGTGTTGCCTCTGCCCGGTTTCGTCACCAAGGCGCTGAGCGCGATCATGCTGGCCCCCGAGCGCGAAGTGCAGAAGGTCGTCGTGCTGATCCTGATCCTCGTCGTTTTCGGCTGGATGGGCTCGGCCCGCCTGATGCGCGGCATGGCCCTGTCGGAGACGAAGAAGGATTACGTCGAGTCGTTACGTTCGGTCGGCGCCTCGGACAGCCGGATTATCTTCCGCCACATCGTGCCGAATGGCCTGGCGCCAATTCTCGTCAACGCCAGCCTGAATCTGGGCGGCGTCATCGTGCTGGAATCGGCGCTCAGCTTCCTGGGCCTGGGGGTACAAGACCCGACGCCGACGTGGGGCAACATGCTTGCAATGTCGCAAAGCTACATGTCGCAACATCCCTGGATGCCGCTGGTCCCGGGCATCCCGTTGGTCATCGTTTCGATCGGCTTCAACTTCGTCGGCGATGGGCTGCGCGACGCGCTGGATCCACGGTTGAAGCGGTAGGGACTGGGTATTGGGGATTAGGTATTGGGTATTAGGTATTGGTCTCAATACCTAATACCGAATATCCTAATACCTGGTCGCACCATGACAGGCGAAGGACAACATGGCAAACAAAGGCAAGAACGGCAACGAACCAAATTCCCCGATCCTTGAAATCAAGGGGCTGAAAACCTACTTTTACACCGAGGATGGCGTCGTACAGGCAGTCAATGGCGTCGACTTTGCCATCCGCGAAGGCGAAGTCATGGGGCTGGTAGGCGAATCGGGCAGCGGCAAGAGCGTCACCTCCCTCTCGATCATGCGTCTGCTGGGCGCTTCCGGCAAGATCGTCGAAGGCGAAGTGCAGTTCAGAGGCAAGGACCTGGTGGGCCTGACCGAGGACGAGATGGTGCACATGCGCGGCAACCAGATGTCCATGATCTTTCAGCAACCGACGAGTTGCCTTAACCCCGTCTTTCAAATCGGCACCCAGGTGGCCGAAGTATTGCAGATTCACCAAGGCCTGAGCCAAGAAGCCGCGTGGAAACAGGCCGTAGAAATGTTCCGTAAGGTAGGCATCCCCGATCCCGAACGCCGCGCCAAGTCATTCCCACACGAAATCTCCGGCGGACAGGCGCAGCGCGTGATGATTGCTATGGCGCTGGCATGTATGCCGGACCTCCTGATCGCGGATGAGCCGACCACTGCGCTGGATGTGACCATCCAGGCGCAGATCCTTGACCTCATGCGCCGCCTGCGTACCGAGACCGGCACGGCCATCCTGTTGATCACCCACGACATGGGCGTGATCGCGGACATGTGCGATAACGTCGCCGTAATGTATGCAGGCCAGATCGTCGAATACACCGATGTTTATACGCTGTTCGAAGAGCAGTTGCATCCCTACACCGAGGGATTGCTGGCCGCCATCCCGGTGTTGGGCGAAGTGCGCGATGCGCTGGCCGTCATTCCAGGTTCAGTGCCCAACCTGATCAACCTGCCACCTGGGTGCAAGTTCGCGCCGCGTTGTCCCTATGCCAAAGAGCCATGCGTGCAACATGTGCCGCCCCTGGTGGAAGTCGTGCCGGGTCACAAGGTACGCTGCTTCATGCGCCTGCCGGAGACCAAGGCCGCATGGGGGGAAGTCAAGCGAGCCGATTGGCATTTCTTCGGCGATGAAGTGATGGCAGCGGCGTAAGGGCGTAAGCAAGAAGGAAGCGAGCGACGCATGACAACTATCAGGGCTCCCAAGCGCGACTTGTTGGTCATCGAAAACCTGAAGAAGTATTTTCCAGTGCGTTCCGGTCTGTTCCAGAGGATCACCGCCTGGGTTCAGGCGGTCGATGGCGTCAGCTTCGCCGTGCGCGAAGGTGAAACGTTCGGCCTGGTTGGTGAGTCGGGGTGCGGGAAGACCACTATCGGCCGGACGATCCTGCGCCTGACCCCTTACACCGCCGGCTCGGTGTTCTTTGACGGCGAAGACGTGTTTAACAAGCGCGGTGCGGAGCTCAAGGCGCTGCGCCGGAACATGCAGATCGTGTTTCAGGACCCGTACTCATCCCTCGACCCCCGGATGCCCGTTGGCGAGATCATCAGCGAAGGGCTGCAAATTCACGGCATCGGGACCAAGCACGAGCGTGCTGAGATCGTGACGCAAATGCTTGCCAAGGTGGGCTTGAATCCTTATCATGCCCGGCGCTACCCGCATGAGTTCTCAGGCGGCCAACGGCAACGCATCGGTATCGCACGGGCCCTGGCGCTAAGTCCTAAGTTTATCGTCTGTGACGAGCCGGTATCCGCGCTAGACGTTTCGATCCAATCGCAGGTGCTTAACCTGCTCAAAAAGCTTCAGGCGGAGTATGGCCTCACCTATCTGTTCATTGCGCACAACCTCAGCGTGGTGGAGCACATCAGCGATCGCATCGGCGTGATGTATCTGGGCAAAATGGTGGAGGTGACGGATCGCGAGGAACTCTACAAGAATCCGCTGCATCCATATACCCAGGCCCTCCTGTCGGCCATTCCGCTGCCCAACCCCAGGCTCAAGCGGGAACGCATCGTGCTCACCGGCGATGTACCTTCACCGCTGAATCCGCCGAAAGGCTGCCGTTTCCATCCGCGTTGTCCCCTCGCTGTCGACATTTGCAAGCAAGTCGAGCCGACCTTCGAGCAAAAAGCTGCCGATCACTGGGTCGCTTGTCATCTTGTGCCGACCAGCGGCGTCAGACTTTAGTCTTTGATTTCAAGACGACACTGTCTGCTCGCGATGGGCGCGTTGCTTTTCAGCTCCCTCAAGAAATCGTAAATCGCGAACTGACTTGACACACCTTGGGTGGTGTGCTATCATCACGCTGCTCCTAAACTAACCCCAAAAGGCTGCCCGGAGGCAAGGGATGAGCAAACTGTTAGAGGTGAAGGGGCTGGAAACGCGCTTCTTCACCCAGGACGGCGTAGTCCATGCGGTCAACGGCATTTCGTATCATTTGGATGAAGGTGAGACCTTAGCGATTGTTGGCGAAAGTGGTTGCGGCAAGAGCGTTGGTGTGATGTCTTTGATGCGTTTGATCCCTCAACCGCCGGGCAAGATCACGGGGGGCCAGGTATGGTTCGGGACAGGCGATGATCGCAAAGACCTGCTCAAGCTGACAGATGACGAAATTCGCCAGGTGCGCGGAAATCGGATCGCCATGATCTTCCAGGATCCGATGACCTCCCTCAATCCGGTCCTCACGATAGGGTTCCAAATCTCCGAAGCACTCATGCTCCATATGGGAATGGACAAAGCAGCCGCTCGCAAGCGCAGCGTCGAACTGCTTGAATTGGTCGGCATCCCCCGCGCGGCCGATCGTCTGGATGACTATCCTCATCAATTCTCCGGCGGGATGCGCCAACGCGTGATGATTGCCATGGGCTTGAGCTGCAACCCTCAGCTCCTGATCGCCGATGAGCCAACCACGGCATTGGACGTAACGATCCAGGCCCAGATCACCGATCTCGTCAAACGCCTCCGGGATGACATCGGCATGGCCATCATCTGGATCACTCACGATCTGGGTGTCGTGGCCGGCCTGGCTGATCGCGTCGTGGTGATGTACGCGGGCTTCATCGTGGAAGAAGCGGCGGTGAAAGACCTATACGCGACTCCGATGCATCCTTACACCATTGGCCTGTTGGGATCGCTGCCCCGCCTCGATGCGGCCCGATCCCATCGCCTGGTCTCCATCGAGGGTCTGCCGCCGGACCTGATTGACTTGCCCAAGGGCTGCCCGTTTTATGCCCGGTGTGCCTATCACATCGACCAATGTGCCACAGAAAACCCTAAACTGGAGCCGGTCGCGACAGGGCACAAGGCGGCTTGTTGGGTGGATGTCACAAAGGCCGTTCCGGCGAAAGCGAAGGCAGGCGAGACACGATGAGCAACAACGGCAGGGAAAAGCTGGTCCAAATTCGTGGGTTGAAGATGTGGTTCCCGATCACCCGTGGCATCCTTCAGCGCCACGTGGCTGACGTGAAGGCTGTGGATGGTTTGAACTTCGATGTGTACAAGGGCGAGACGTTGGGTCTCGTCGGTGAATCGGGATGTGGGAAGTCGACGACCGGCCGGTCGATTTTGCAGCTTTATCGGCCGACGGCGGGCCAGGTGCTCTTCGAGGACAAGAACCTGGTCAATATGAAAGGCGAAGACCTGCGTCACATGCGCCGCAGGATGCAGATGATCTTCCAGGATCCGTACGCCTCCCTCAATCCGCGCATGACCGTCGGGAGCATTGTCGCTGAGCCGCTAGAGGTGCACAGTATCGGCAACAGATCCGAGCGGCTGAATCGAGTGCGTGAGCTCCTGGCCGTGGTTGGGCTCAATCCATATTTCATTAACCGCTATCCTCACGAGTTCTCCGGCGGCCAACGCCAGCGCATCGGTGTGGCACGAGCGCTCGCTGTGAACCCCTCCTTTATCGTGTGCGACGAACCGATTTCCGCGCTGGATGTCTCGATCCAGGCCCAGGTGATCAACCTGTTGGAAGACCTGCAAGCGCAATTTGGCCTCACCTATCTGTTCATCGCTCACGATCTCTCGGTGGTGCGCCACATTTCTGATCGCATCGCCGTGATGTACCTGGGCAAAATCATGGAGCTGGCTGACCGGGATGAGCTTTATCGCAACCCGATGCACCCTTACAGCCAGGCGTTGTTATCTGCCGTGCCGATTCCCGATCCGGTGATCGAGGAGAAACGGCAGCGGATCATCCTCGAAGGGGACGTTCCTTCCCCCGTCAACCCGCCGAAGGGCTGCCATTTCTGTACCCGTTGCCCCAAGGTGATGGACATCTGCAAAGAGCAAGAGCCCGAATTCAGAGACTACGGAAACGGGCACCAGGTCGCGTGCTGGCTCTACCAGAAGTAGGCCCGCGCAATACACAGCACGTCAGCATCCCGGCATTCATCCAGCCAGCACCACCTGCGGACCACGCGCCACGCGTGAAAAGGAGGTGACGATCTACTCAAGTAAGCCCGAACAAGTTGTTGCCGGTAAGCAACCAGCGCGCTAGCCGGTAAGCATTTTTCTACCACACTATTTTCCAGGAGGAGGACATATGTCGCTCAAGAAGTGGTCTATCGTGATCGGCATCCTGCTGATCTCCAGCATGGTGCTCACTGCCTGCCCTGCACCGACTCCTCAAACCATTGAGAAGGTCGTGACCCAGGTGGTCGAGAAGCAGGTCCAGGTCGTCCAGACCCAGGTCGTCGAGAAGACAGTTGAGAAGACGGTTGAGAAGGTCGTCACCCCGACGCCACCCCCGGCCGTTGTCTTCAAGTCGAAAGACCCGACGACTTTTGTGGAAGCCACATTTGGCGAGCCCGAAACGCTGGATCCCGCGCTGGACTACGAAACCGCCGGCGGCGAGATCAGCCAGAACGTCTACGAAACGCTTGTCTTCTACAACAAGGACAAGCCTAGCGAGTTCGTTCCGCAGTTGGCCGAAAAGTGGACCATCTCGGACGATGGCTTGACTTACACCTTCCAGATCCGCAAGGGCGTCAAGTTCCATGATGGCACCGAGATGACGCCAAGCGACGTGGCCTACTCGTTCCAGCGGGGCCTGTTGCAGGGTGGCACCGCCTCGCCGCAGTGGCTGCTGACGCAACCTTTCTTCGGCAACGATGTTGATGACATCGCGGTGTTGGTCGGTGAGTTGGGCGCGGATAACGCTGTTCCGTACGACGATCGCGAGTTGATGAAGACGGCCGATCCTGCCAAGCTCCAGGATGTCTGCCAGCAAGTCAAGGACAAGATCGTTGCCGATGATGCTGCCGGCACCGTCACCATGAAGCTGGCCCAGCCGTGGGGCCCGTTCCTGGCGACCATCGCCCAGACCTGGGGCTCGGCCATGAGCCAGCAGTGGGTCGTGGCGAACAAGGGTTGGGACGGCTCCTGTGACACCTGGACCGATTTCTATGGCATGACTTCAGAGAACGATCCGTTCACCTCGATCATGAACGGCACCGGCCCCTTCAAGTTCGACCACTGGACCAAGGGCCAGGAAATTGTCCTTGTCCGCAATGACGACTACTGGCGCACGGAGCCGGCGTGGGAAGGTGGCCCAACCGGCCCGGCCAAGCTCCAGCGCGTAGTCATCAAGAACGTGACTGAGTGGGGCACCCGGTTTGCCATGCTGCAGGCGGGTGACGCGGACTTCGCCGCGGTGGATCGCCAGTTCATCAACCAGGTCGACCCGATCACTGGTGAGCGCTGCGACTATAATAACACGACGAACACCTTCGACGCATGCCAGCCGACCAACGCGAACCAGCCGCTGCGCCTCTGGTACGGTGCGCCAACCGTTTCCCGCACCGACGTGTTCATGAACTTCAAGATCAACGTTCCTGAAGGCGGCAACCCCTACGTCGGCAGCGGCAAGTTGGACGGCAACGGCATCCCGGCGGACTTCTTCTCCGATGAGCATGTGCGCAAGGCGTTCAACTACTGCTTCGATTGGGACACGTTTATCAAAGACGCCATGGCCGGCGAAGCGGTTCAGTCCACCGGCATCGCGCTGCCGGGCATGATCGGCTATGAGCCTGATGGCGCCAAGTACACCTATGATCCGGCGAAGTGCGAGGAGGAGTTCAAGGCCTCCACGCTCACGTCCGCCGATGGCAAGTCGCTGTGGGATACTGGCTTCCGCCTCCAGGTGGCCTACAACACGGGCAACATCACCCGCCAGACCGTCGCTGAAATCCTGGCGAGCGATCTCGCCTCCGTCAATGACAAGTTCCAGGTGGAGATCATCGGCGTGCCCTGGGCGACTTTCCTGCAGAACCAGCGAGCCAAGACTCTCCCGCTCTTCATCTCTGGCTGGTTGGAAGACATCCATGACCCGCACAACTGGTATGTGCCCTACCTGACCGGCACCTACGGGCGGCGCCAGTCGATGCCCGA
>Ga0172368_10007716_pt1 | contig 11143 bp, 9 predicted proteins | sample Lak11m_FD_114540 | JGI IMG/M metagenome (GOLD analysis project Ga0172368, IMG submission 114540) | Freshwater microbial communities from Kabuno Bay, South-Kivu, Congo - kab_022012_11m | ecosystem: Environmental > Aquatic > Freshwater > Lake | place: Democratic Republic of the Congo: South-Kivu...
AGACAATCCCTGTCCCAAACTTCCCGTTGCCACATCAACAAAGGGTAGAGTGGGTGTTGGGTGGCCTTCAAGCCGTGAGCCAAATTGTCGAAGTGTCAGAAGTTCCTCTTTTGAAATCGCTCCAGCTGCAGTCCAAAGAGCATATAAAAGGGGGGCAGCATGGCCTTTTGAAAAAATAATACGGTCGTTATACAAAGCATGAGGACGAGTTATGTCGTATTTAAAAAAACCTCCAAAAAACAGAGTAGTCATAAGTTCAACTGCAGAAAGGGACGAAGTGGGATGTCCTGAAGCTGCTTGTGTTGTCGATGTCAAAATATGAAAGCGGACTTGTTCACATAATTGGCGAAGACGCATGAAATCGTTCATACCAATAAGTCTATCATAACTTCTTTTTTTACTGTATTATAAATATATGGAGCTTCAATCATTTTTTAATCCAACCTCAGTTGCAGTTGTCGGAGTATCTCAGGATGTTAAAAAAGTAGGATATCTTGTTGCAAAAAGCTTACTTGATCAAGGGTATAAAGGTGAGGTATTTTTTATCAATCCAAAATTTACAGAGTTATTGGGTAAGCAAGTGCTTCCAAGCTTAAAAGCAGTTGGAAAGCCGGTTGATCTTGTGGTATTAGCGGTACCTGGCGATATTGCTTTGAAGATGCTTGATGAAGTGAAAGAAGTGGGGAGTAAAAACATCGTGCTTTTTGCCGCAGGATTTAAAGAAACAAGCGAACAGGGAGCTTTGAAGGAAGAGATCCTTACCCAAAAAATAAAGAAATACGGATTAACATTGCTTGGTCCAAATTGTATTGGATTTGTAAGTACGAAATCAGGTACTAATGTGACCTTTCTCAAACACTCAGCACCGAGCGGAAATATTGGATGCATTTCTCAATCTGGAGCATTGGGGAGCCTCATGGTTGACTATATGGTTGGACATAAAAACTTTGGTTTTTCCTACTTCATTAGTTTAGGAAACAAGACTGCATTTGATGAGTGTGATGCTTTGGAATTTTTAGCTGAGGAAGAAAATACAAAAGTAATTGCAATGTATCTTGAAGATGTAAAAAATGGAAAACGATTTATGGAAACACTCAAAAAAGTCAGTTGCAAAAAGCCAGTGGTTATTCTTAAATCAGGTACGACTGAAGAAGGATCAAAGGCGGCTGTGTCTCATACTGGTTCAATGATGGGAAACGATGCGGTCTATAATGCTGTTTTTTCTCAATGCGGCGCAATACGCGCACATCAACTTTTTGAATTTATGGTACTGCTTAAACTGTATGCGTATGACCGTGCTCCTCTTTCAAAAGATATTCTTATTCTCTCAAATGCAGGTGGCGTTGGAGTACTTATGACTGATGAGCTTATCAAACGAAATATGTCTTTAGTAACCATTACTGAGGAGGTTAAGCAAGGGATTATTAAATCAATGGGTTCGGGTCGTGTTTCGTTTCATAATCCTATTGATTTACTAGGTGATGCTTCGGCTTTTCATTATAAATCTGCAATTCGAGCAACAATAAAGGAAAAGAAAACGGGCGCGGTTATTATTTTACTTACTCCCCAGGCAAATACGGAAATAGTTGAGACAGCGTCAGTTATTGCTGAAGCACAGGATTGGTTTGATACTCCTATTTATCCTGTTTTCATGGGAGAGGCATCTGTTGGCAATTCACACGTTTTTTTCGAAGATAAAAAAATCGCAAGCTTTTCAAGTTATGATTTTTTACCTGTTGCCATTGCAAAAATAATAAAATATAAAAATTGGGTTGAAGAGCAAAATCATTCAGAAGATCTTGATCGTCATCCCGAACTTGTTTCGGGATCTAATCAGATTCTGAATCAAGTTCAGAATGACAGAGTAGCGATTCAACGTGATAAAATAATATTTCCACAAGATAAAAAGCTGCTCAATCTGCAAGAATCAATGGGGCTTTTGAAGTCGCTACAAATCCAGACAGTTGATCTTTATCTTATTTCAAATCAAGACGAATTAATCCAAAAAGCAAAGGAGATAGGGTATCCATTGGTTGCGAAAATTGCCTCCGACAAAATTACCCATAAAACAGACGTAAAAGGAATTATTACCGGAATAAAAAATGATGAAGAACTACTTCTTGCTTGGAAAGATTTGACAAGTATCACGGGAGATGAAAAAATATTTATCCAGCATCAAGTAAAAGGACATGAATTTATTGTTGGAGCAAAGCGTGATGGGATTTTTGGTCCGGTAGTACTGGTTGGAATGGGAGGGATATATGCAGAACTATTTCAAGAAGTCGCTCGGTTTGTTTACCCGTTTAGTGGCAGAGCATTTAAGAGAGCAATTAATGAAACAAAATTAAAGAAGATCATCAATGGATTCCGCGGATCAAAACCAGTTGATGTGGAAAAACTGTATATGGTCGCCAGTCGTATTGGAAAGTTGTTTTATGAGAATCCCGCGATATCTGAACTTGACATAAATCCTCTTATCATTGTGGATGGAGAACCGGTTGCTATTGACGGACGTGTAGTTTTAAAAGGATAGTGTATAATGTGTTTCATGGCTGAACGCAAAGGTGCGTATCAATTTGCTTTTGAAGAAGTTAAAGAGCATACTCCCGGAGCTACTCATACTATTTATCCTCGTGCGCTCATAAAAGTTCAAACAAAAACCGGTCGAGGTTTTGCTCTGGCAGAAGTGGTCGATATGGAATTTGATGTACATCGTTGTCCAGATTCCGACGGAGATTCTTCAGAAAGACCACGTCATTTGTTTGAAGCGCTCGGTCCTTTTACCGTGTATTATGCCAAACATAGTTCAAGACATGGGTATGAGGCGAAGACATTGTTGTATGCTTTTCTGAAGCCTCCTGATGGAACTGTTGTTGAAATACCAAAAGGAAATAGAAAAAAAGGTGTATAATAACAGAATGATTAAGTCGACATTATTAGCATATTATTATTCAACGCTTTGCGGCGGGTAATAATAGTGTGTCATAAAGTCACGACTATACCCGCCCAAGAGGCGGTTTTTTTTATGAAGACGAAACGATTTTGGATCAAACAATTTTCTTTCTACTATTATCAACTGCTGTATCGGCGGGTAATGTTGTAATGGTATAAACCAAACACATAAAACCCCGCCAAAAGCGGGGATTTTTTTTAGCTCCGTTTCCGAAATGGAATTTCGGATTACGGAGACAAATCCTGCCGAAGCGAATATTCGGCTGCATGGCTGTAAGCCTTGAGCCGAACATGAGCGAAGGAGGAATTATTAATTTATTTTTTTAAATATGACAGAATTTAAAGGTTACACAGATGGTCATGAGTTTCGTGCAACTAATCGTTACACAGATACCCAAAAGTTATTTGAAATGCTTGGTTTATCTGATGAGGTTGAAAACAGGACTCCGACAGTAGGTGTGAATGTTGCACACCTTGCACGGATGCCTTCAATTCAAGCTTTAAGTAATGAAGTAACTGGCCGATCGTTACAAGTTGTTGTATTGGGAATTTCAACCGCTCAGGGACCGAGAGATTTGCAAACGTTATTAAAAGGTTTGGGCGCGAACCATGTAAGCACAATAGCTGTAGATATCAGTGATGGTATATTTGATGATATCAAAACTACTGGTTTGGATGAAGTAGTATGTTTACAAAAAGATGCAAGGGATACAGGTTTGCCTGATGGTTCAGTTGATTTGGTTTTAAGAGATCATTTGGGAAACTGTTGCCCGCCGCAAATAAATGCTTCCATAGAGTGGGAGGTTGCACGGATAGTAAAACCTGGTGGTTTATCTATTGTAAATATTACTTCAAGTGACATGCTGTTACAATCTCAAGACAGGAGAATTATTCCATTTGCCCAGTTACGAGAGTTGGTTAATAATGATTTAGAACTAATATGGCGATTACAATCATCAATCTATGATCTTGAAGATTTGAAAAAGCATGATGGTATTCCAGTAGATCAAATTTGTGGTTCTATTATTGAGATTGAACCTGACATGCATTGGCATGTTGTATTTGGAGAAGATGCACAAGGTCATGGTGAGTGGTTTGAGTCGTTCCAATCGCACATAAATAATTGGGAAACTGCGGGATTTCAAGTGACTGAACATGCATCAAGAATAGGATTAGATAGTCATGTACCTCAACTCAAATGTGTTCGTCATAATGTATTAATGAGAAAGATAAGTAGTATCAGACGACTTGGTCATGAAGTGTACGGTTAAATAATTATCAATTAATAAAAAATCCATGAAAAATCTAACACCGCTTGTTGAACCAATAGTAACATCAACTATTTGTACTCATCGTGTTCCTGAGCAAATGGGATATGGCCGCGTGGATAATCCCACGCGGCTGGCGCTCGAAAAAGAGTTGGCAAAGCTTGAAAATGCGCGATTTGCTTTAGCTTTTTCTTCAGGTTCTGCCGCAATAGCAGCGGTATTATCGCTCCTGAAGATTGGAGATGTGATTATTGCCCATAAACAAATGTATGAGGGGACAACACGGATGTTGGAAACGATATTCAATCGATTTGGTATAAAACATACGACTGGGGATTTTACAAGCAAAAATATTAGCGTATTGAAAAAAAATCGATTAGATATGTTAATTGCCGAAACCATAACCAATCCGACTCTGGAGCAAATTAACTTAAAGAGGATTTGCAAACTTAGTCATAAAGTGCAAGCAATTGCCGTTATAGACAATACCATAGCGACCCCAATATTTATCCAACCTATAAACGAAGGAGCGGATATTGTTGTCCATAGTTTGACAAAATATATTGCCGGTCATCATGATGTGATGGCTGGAGCGATCATGACTAATTCACAGAAGTTATACATGCGATTGAGACACATTCAATGGACTTTAGGAGCAGTTCCAAGCCCTTTTGATTGCGCTCTTGTAATGCGTGGGATTCAAACCTTGTTTGTACGAATGGGGAGACATAGAGAAAATGCAATAAAGATAGCAGAATTTCTAAGGAATCATCGAAGAGTTAAAAAAGTTGTGTTTCCGGGTATTTCCGGTATGGTTTCATTCTGGTTTAAAGGAACTCAAAAAGGAACAATCCAGTTTCTTATGAGATTGAAGCGTATCCCTATCGCACATAGTTTTGGCGGAACAACAAGTACCGTGCTTCATCCTGTATCTATGATGACGTGGAGTTTATCTCCACAGGAGCTAATTAAACAAGAGATTACGGGTAATTTGGTACGTATGTCTGTTGGAATTGAAGACGTACATGCAATCATCAATGATTTGCAACAAGCGTTAAAAAATGTTTAATCTTATGTTATAAAATTGTATACTGTTACTATGAAATCTAAACCTCAATTTAAAAATATCTATGCCTTTATTGATAGCCAAAATCTAAATCTTGGAGTAAAAAGCCAGGGGTGGATATTAGATTGGCGGAAGTTTCGCCAATATTTGCGTAATAAATACAATATTGAAAAAGCCTATCTTTTTATCGGCCAAGTCGCAGGAAATGAGCCTCTTTATACTTTTTTACAAGAATGTGACTATATTCTAATATTTAAACCAACCCTTGAACGTCGTAATAAAGACAAAATTATAATTAAAGGTAATGTTGATGCGGAGTTAGTTCTTCATAGTATGATTCAATACAATAACTATGATAAAGCGGTAATTGTTTCTGGAGATGGTGACTTCTATTGTTTAGTTGAGTATTTAGAGGTAAAAGGAAAACTGTTAAAGATTCTTGCACCAACTAAACATTACTCAGGTTTGTTACGTAAGTTTAACAATAAAAACTATATTGTTCGAATAGATATTTTGAGATATTCTTTAGAACAAAAAAAGACTGGCATTCGCGTTCGGTCGAAACCTTAGGCTAGTCCAGTCATCGTGATGTAAATATTGTATATTGTTATTAGTTAATTGTCAATTGCTTATGAATATTCAAGATCGTTTAGATCTTATTAACCAAGTCGGGGAGGAAATTATTTCAGAGGAAGAATTAAAAAAACTTCTTGAGAGCGGGGAAGAGTTGATCGCGTATGATGGATTTGAGCCTTCCGGCCAAATTCATATTGCTCAAGGATTGGTGAGAGCAATAAATGTCAATAAAATGATCAAAGCAGGTGTCAAATTTAAAATGTTAGTGGCCGATTGGCATGCGCTTACAAATAATAAAATGGGGGGAGACTTAGAAAAAATAAAGACAATCGGAAAATATTTTATTGAAGTATGGCACGCATCAGGAATGGATCTTGATAATGTTGAATTTATTTGGGCTTCAGATATGGTAAAGGATCCTGATTATTGGCAGCTTGTCATACGGGTAGGTATGACAAATAAGCTGGCTCGTTTTATACGGACGGCCGAATTTATGGGCCGAAAGGATTCGGCAGAGCAGTTATCAGCAGCTCAGATTATGTATCCCTGTATGCAGATAGCTGATATTTTTCGATTAAACGCAAAGATTACTCAATTAGGGATGGATCAACGTAAAGTAAATATGTTAGCTCGTGAAGTAGGTTCTCAACTTGGATTTTGGAAGCCAGTTGTTGTATCTCATCATATGCTGATGGGGTTGGGAAAACCAAATGTTGGACTTGAAGGGCCCCAGGCGATTGTCACAAAAACAGGATCTTCGCCCGAATACACAAGACAACGTATGATAGCTTTAAAAATGTCAAAATCTAATCCTGATAGCGCAATTTTTATGACGGACACTACTGAAGATATTAAACGGAAAATCAATAAAGCATACTGTTTAGAAGGAGATACTAAAGAAAATCCCATATTGGAATATTGCAGGTATATTATTTTTGAATCTTTTGATAGATTAGGGATAAATGCTTTTGTAGTTGAAAGACCAGAAAAATGGGGAGGAAATGTCATCCTGAATTCATTTCAAGATCTAGAAACAAAATTTGCTAATAAAGAAATTCATCCACAAGATTTAAAACAGGCGGTCGTGAAGTATTTAGATCAATTGCTACAACCTGTCCGAAAGCATTTTGAAGAAAACAAAGAAGCAAAGGCATTGCTTGAAAAAGTGAAATCATTCCAAGTGACGAGGTAATTATATAATTACACCTACGAGGTGATAAGACTTGAGTACTAACACCTCGTAGGTGTTGTTTATCGAGTCATTACTTCATCTGTAGGTAGACCAATTACTTTTCCATAAATATACTGGTCAATGCCGAAATAGGAAAGTTGTCGTATCCCTTCGAGTTTAAGGCCCATTTTTACATAAAATTCCTTAGCTGTAGGTTGCGACGCAACCTCCATTTTATGGCAACCAGATTGAATAGCAAGTTCTCTCCATTTATCTATGATCTGTGTTCCAATTCCTTTATGTTGATATTCTTTTTTTAGCCCCAGCCATCTGCAGAAGCTTACACCTCCATACGGGGCGTCAATTACTGCAAATCCAACAATATCAATTGGGTTTTCACCTGGAATAGTGGCGATAATTATTTTTTGTCTTTGAGACAACCACCATTCAAAGTTTATCTTTGTATAAATCTTATCTAAAAAATAACGGACGACATTTTTTGTGTAACCGGGAAATTCGGTTTCAAGAATTTGTGCGAAGACAGGAAGGAATTGATTTACATCTTGTTTATTAAGGAAGGATATTGTTATGTTCATATTTTTATAGTATACACCTACGAGGTGATAAGATATGAGCACTAACACCTCGTAGGTGTGATAGCTCAATTCTTATCACCTCGAAGGTGAATAGAGTGTTATATAATTCACTATGCAAAAAAAGAATACATACGTTGTTGCCGGAGGCACATTTGATCATTTTCATCTTGGGCATGAGCTTTTTCTAAAAACTGCTATTGAAGCTGGGGATCATTTAGCACTAGGAATAACATCTGATGAAATGATCGCAGAAAAACCACTTCCTTATTCCATTGAACCATTTTATGTAAGAAAACGATATGTGGAGCAGTATTTAAAGAGAATAAAAGGAAATGTAAAAGTACAAATCATGAAATTAGAGGAACCATTTGGAATATCAATTTCCGATCCAAAAATTGAAAAAATAATTGTTACAAAAGAGACAAAACCGAACGCAATACGCATTAATCAAATACGAAAAAAAAATCATCTTAAAGCCCTAAAGATATTGACAGTACCATATGTAAAAGGGTCTGATAATCGCAGAATTTCATCTTTTCGTATCCGTAAAGGAGAAATAGACAGGCAGGGAATCAGTTATTTCTCTCTTCTAATTAGCAGACAAATATATCATTTGCCAGATACCTTAAAAGTATCTTTAAGAGAGCCTCTAGGCCATGTATTTTCAAAGAAAGAAGGTATAGTAAAGTATTTGAATATGTCTCGAGGCAGAGTTGAATCAGTTAACCAGAACAAAATGATAGTTTCTGTCGGAGATATATCTTCTTTAACCCTGCTTGAGTTGGGAATACAACCTTCTTTGATGATTTACGATTATATTACACGAAGGGAAGCCCTATCTCATATCCAAAAAAAACAATTGCAAATTCAAGTAAAAAAAACGATATTAAATAAGCCCGGTACAATAAGGAAAAGTGCCATTATTGCTATTTATGACGCGATAAAAACAATATTGAATACAGGTGATAATCTGGGAATAAAAGTCATTGGAGAAGAGGATTTGTTAGTTTTACCAACAATACTTATGGCTCCACTTGGCTCTTTAATATGTTATGGTCAAAAAGATCTGGGATTTATCATAGTTGTTGTGACGGAAACAATCAAAGAAAAGATAAAAGAGCTTTTACAAAAGTTTAATTGATTTTGATATAATTTACTGTTATGAATAAATACCAGCCGAGTCAGTTTGAAAAAAAATGGATTGAAATATGGGATAAAAACAAAACATATCAATCAATACTTCATAATAAAAATAAAGAAAAAATGTATGTTTTGGATATGTTTCCTTATCCTTCAGGCGCGGGTTTGCATGTTGGTCATCCTCGTGGATATACAGCAACCGATATTTTATCACGGTATTATCGAATGAATAATTATAACGTACTTCATCCTATGGGTTGGGATGCGTTTGGATTACCTGCAGAAAACGCTGCTGTAAAAGCAAAAAAAAACCCAATAGACATGGTTCCAATAAATATTGCTAATTTTAAACGTCAGATGAAAATGCTCGGTTTTTCATATGATTGGAGCCGCGAATTTGCCACAACTGATCCATCTTATTACAAATGGACGCAATGGCTTTTCATCCAGTTTTTTAAAATGGGGTTATTGTATAAAAAAAATACTCCGATAAATTATTGTCCTTCTTGCAAAACGGGTCTAGCCGATGAAGAAGTCTTGGCAAATGGGATGCATGAGAGGTGCGGCAAACCTATTGTCAAAAAAGATCTTCCGCAATGGATTTTTCGAATTACTGCGTATGGAGATAGACTATTATCAGATCTTGAAGGGCTAAAATGGCCAAATGGCATTTTGGAAATGCAAAAAAATTGGATTGGGAGGAAAGAGGGGATAAACATTACATATCAAGTCGTGAATAATCCGTCGTCATCTGATTTTTTTCGCTCCAGTGGGTTCCCCCCCGATCAGAAATCGGGTTTCCCAAGTCGGAAAAAAACAGATGACTCCTCCATAAACATCAGTAAATCAACCTTAGGTGAAATAACTTGTTTTACTACCCGTCCGGATACAAATTTTGGAGCGACTTTTATTGTAATTGCACCAGAGCACAAGTTTGTTGAGAAAATTCTAAATTCTCAATCCCAAATCCCAAACAAATTTCAAATTTCAAATAAAAAATGGGAAGAAGTTAAACAATATGTGGAAAAAACTAAAACAAAGACGCAAATGGAAAGAGAGACTGAGGGACGGAAAAAGACAGGAGTGTTTACGGGGTTTTATGCTTTAAATAATTTAAACGGACGTTTACTTCCTATTTGGATATCTGATTTTGTTCTTTCTGGATTTGGGACAGGTGCAGTTGTGGGCGTACCTGGTCATGATGTACGTGACTTTGAATTTGCAAAAGAGTTTGATATTCCTGTTATCCGAGTTGTTGTGGGAAAAGACGGGGACAGGAGTGATATTACAAAAAAAGAACAGGTGCAAGAAGAATCCTCCTTCGCTCAAGCTACGGAGGACAAGGAGGGGGTAATGATTAACTCGGATTTCTTGAACGGAATGGATATCCATAAGGCTACAAAAATCATTATGGATTATTTAGAGGAAAAAGGATGGGGAAAGAGAAAAACAACATATCACCTCCGTGATTGGATTTTTTCCCGTCAGCGATATTGGGGAGAACCAATACCTATGGTTTTCTGTAAAAAATGTTCAGAAAACCAAATCCTAAATCCTAAATCCAAAATTCAAAATAGTAATGCTGGTTGGTTTCCGATTCCTGAAGATCAACTACCTTTAGAACTTCCTTATGTTAAAAGCTATGAACCAGGAAAGTCGGGCGAATCGCCTTTAGCTGGAATTGATACGTTCGTAAAAACAACATGTCCAAATTGCGGTGGTCCTGCAAAACGAGAAACTGATACTATGCCAAATTGGGCAGGAAGTTGTTGGTACTTTCTGCATTTTGCACTGCAAAATGTAAACCCTAAATCCAAAACCTTAAAACCTAAACAAACTTCAATAAATAATCTACAAAATTCTAAACAGAATAATTTGGAATTTAATAATTCTGATTTGCTTAGGATTTGGGATTTAAAGTTTGGAGTTTCTATTAAAAAGTGGCTTCCGGTTGATTGGTATTTTGGCGGAGCTGAGCATGCAGTTTTGCATTTGTTATATTCTCGATTTTGGGTAAAAGCACTTCAAGATCTAGGGCTTATTGATTTTTCAGAGCCATTTTTGCGACTCCGCAATGTGGGTATGGTGTTGGCGGAAGATCATCACAAAATGAGTAAATCGTTGGGTAATGTTATTAATCCTGACGATGTAGTTGCCGAATACGGAGCCGATTCGCTTCGTATGTATGAGATGTTTATGGCGCCGTTTTCGCAAGAAATAGCATGGTCTACAAAGACCTTGCAGGGAGTATATCGCTTTTTATCACGTGTGTGGAAAATATATCAGGAACAATATTCTTCTGTCGTCCCGATGATTCATCCTGAGATTAACCGAAGGAAAATCGGGATGCAAAATCATGTAGATTCCGGCTTTC
>Ga0172368_10007717_pt1 | contig 11142 bp, 6 predicted proteins | sample Lak11m_FD_114540 | JGI IMG/M metagenome (GOLD analysis project Ga0172368, IMG submission 114540) | Freshwater microbial communities from Kabuno Bay, South-Kivu, Congo - kab_022012_11m | ecosystem: Environmental > Aquatic > Freshwater > Lake | place: Democratic Republic of the Congo: South-Kivu...
GGCTTGTTAGTGAAATGTTGAACACCTTGAAGGATAAAATTATCCGCAATGAACCCAAAGAAAATTTAATCCGCGTGATTGAATCGTTCCAACAGGATGTTCATCTGACAATGCCTCAAGAACTACCTATAGGCTAAATGTACTGCTTATTTAAAGTGGGCCGAGAAAGCTTTAAAAATGGCAACTGAACTTATGCGAATATTAAATAACTTCAATGTCTTTATCCCCTTCATCCATTTTATCCCTGTGAATTTTGGCCCAAACTTGGGCTAAGGTTGCGACTCGTTATGGCGTCTTATTGCTCACTATGGCACACTTTCAAATTTTTCTAACTGCGCAGATTTTAAAAACTTGCGCTTTAAGTATAATATATTAATGCACTTGGATTTGGCGACCTAATACGCCTGATAAGCGTGAGGTCACAAGTCCGACTCTTGTTAGGCCCACAAACCGAAATAGAGGTATAAGATGAATATAGAAAACTATACTGCTCGTTATTTAAAGATTCCTTCCGGCTATATGGGACAGCTCATTGATTGGCCTGAGGTGGTTACAGAAGGAAAAGATCTCGATGATTGTCGTGATAGTCTTCGGGATGCATTATATCAAATGATAAAAGCATATCGGGAGATAGGGAAGGAAATTCCTCAAGGATCTCATTTATTCGAACCTATCAGTGCAGTAATATAGTATGTCGGTAAAAAGATCAGACTTAATCCGTTATTTGAAAGATAACGGTTTTTTTTTGGTAAGAGAGGGTGGGAAGCACTCAATTTATTCCAATAATGTAAAAACAATTCCGGTTAAAAGACATAAGATTTTCGATCGAATAACCGCCAATGAAATTTGTAAACATGCTGGTCTTGAACCGAAATTTAAATAAAAATGCAATAACAAAAAGTTATTTTTAAGCTGATCAATTTGATTATTCCCCGTTATTGGCTTCCTTTGCAGCTCCTTCCTTTTTTTGCTTTTTAGTTATCTTACTTATATTTTATAATCTAGGATTTTTATCCTCCTGTCATTTCGTACTTTTTTTGGGGGTATACAATTCCTGGCGATGTCATTATATAATTGTCAAATAGTACATTAAGCGTGCTACAGACTCCCTGTAGTCAGCAGCAAATCTATAATATATTGGTAATTGGCGCAGGGTGCAGGGACCCTGCGCCACTTCTAATCGCGTCCTAACAATTATATCTGGACACTATCCAATTCCTCCGGTCACTTTAAAATCAACCAAATTAAAGGAGCTCCCCTTGCCAAATTCCTTCCTCCTCCCTACCCCGGAAACGCTGCCGGCGCATTGGCTGCTGCTGGAAGTATTGGAAAACCTGACTTTCACACTGCATATACTGCTGGTGAATATAGTCTTAGGCGGGAGTATAATATTACTCTGGACTAGGGCGTTTTCCCGGCAGCATTTGGAAACCGCGCCAGTCGGGAGTATTTACAGAAAAATTCCTACTGTCATAGCCTACGCCATTACTTTAGGTGTGGCGCCGCTGCTGTTTGCGCAAGTCACTTACGGGCATTTGTTTTATACCAGTTCGGTATTGATGGGATTTTGGTGGATATTGATTATTCCACTGCTGATCATCGCTTATTACGCGGCTTACGGGCAATGCCGGGCGAAATCGAATATGACTGCGGTGATTTTAACGCTGGCGATGACGGGAATTTTCCTCTATATCAGTTTTATGTTGACAACTAATAATACCTTAATGCTGCATCCGGAATACTGGAATAAATACTTCTTCGACCGGCATGGGACGCATTTGAATTTGACCGACCCTACGCTAATTCCGCGCTGGCTGCATTTTGTGATCGCCTCAGTGGCGATTGGCGGGCTGTTTTCGGCGGTGGTATGGCATTTCAAGGGTAAGAAGGGAGCGATGGAAGCGGGAAGGAATATTAAAACAGGATTGAAGATTTTCGCTTATGCCACTATTGTTCAGATTCTGGACGGACTATGGTTTCTCTGTACTTTGCCTTCGACCAAAGACTATATGGGCGGGGATTGGACGCAGACTGTTGTTTTGGCATTGGGGATACTACTGGCTGCGGAAACGCTAGTGCACGCTTTCAAGGGGAAAGTAATGGTGACGGCAATTCATACAATGACTATCGTCATATTGATGGTGGTGAACCGGGCTTTGCTGAGATATTCGTATCTGGAGGAATTCTTCCGATATGAAGACTTGGAATTGAAATGGCAGTTTACGCCATTAGCTTTATTTCTGGTAGTTTTTATTGCGGGATTATTTATCGTCTATCAAATGCTATCTACTATATGGAAAATTGAAACCGGGAGGAACAACTGATGAACTATCCAATTTGGCTGACCGGGGGCATCGGCGGAGGGACTTTAATTGCAGTGATTTCCATCCTGCATGTGTATGTGTCGCATTTGGCGGTGGGGGGAGGATTGTTGATATGGCTGCTGGACCGCAAAGCTTATTTGACCGGCGATGAGCGGCTGGAAGCGTTTTTGAAGCGGTATAACTGGATTTTCCTGCTCACAACGGTGGTTTTCGGCGCGGTTTCAGGCGTGGGTATATGGTTTATCATTGCGCTGGTGCATCCTTCGGCGACTTCAGCGTTGATACACAGTTTCGTGTTCGGGTGGGCGATGGAATGGGTATTTTTCATTGGGGAGATTTCGGCGATACTGATATACAATTATTTTTTTGACCGCTTAGAACGGCAGACTCGCCTGAAAATTGCTTTTCTTTACGCTCTATTTGCCTGGCTTAGTCTATTTATTATCAACGGCATATTAGCATTTATGCTGACGCCGGGAAAATGGCTGGAAACGCACAATTTCTGGAAGGGATTTTTCAATCCTTCGTTTTTCAGTTCGCTGTTTTTCCGCACATTCATAGCCTTTATTATGGCAGGAATATCCACTTTTGTGATTGGGGCGTTTCAGAAGGATGAAGGGACGAGATTAAGGGCGGTGAGGATTGGAGTGAAATGGGTGATCTATGCCATCATCGGATTGGTTTTATCGGCGGTGTGGTATTATTATTCATTGCCGGAAACGGTGCGCTCGACGGCTTTCACTATTAATCCTGAAACAATGTATTTCCTGCGGGTATTTTTAGCGGCGACGCCGGTATTATTAATCATTGCGCTGCTTTACGCATTCAAAGCCCCGGCGCTGTATCAGCGAATTTTAGCGGTAGTGACGGCGGTAATCGGACTGCTGTGGATGGGGGGATACGAATATTCGCGGGAAATCGCCCGCAAACCCTTCATCATCAGGGATTATATGTATGTCAATTCGGTGCTGGTGCAGGATGTGGACAAATTGAATACTGAGGGATTCTTAGCCAATGCCAAATGGCCCAAGGTGAAAACCGCTGATGCGGACGGCGTGTTGGCTCAGGGGAAGGAATTATTCGTCCATCAATGCTATTCCTGTCATACCATCGGCGGGATCAGGAATGATATTCTAAGGCGGACAAAGGATTTTACCTACGAAGGGATATTAGCGCAGTTGACCGGGCAGGGGAAGGTGCGCGATTACATGCCGCCGTTTTTCGGAACGCAGGAGGAAAAAGAAGCGCTGGCGCAATATATAATATTTTTACACAGCCGGGGAAAAACGGCCGAACCGGCGAAAGAATTGGATGCCGCTTCGATTATTCGACCGGATACGGTTCAAATTCCGGCGAAAAGCCCTGATTATGTGTTATTAGCTTGGAGTACTACCGGAATGCGGATGATGCAGGATGATTATTCGCGCTATTGCTACGCCCCGCCGGGGAATACGATAGAAGCGGTATTGATCAAGCGGGGCGATCCGCCGCTGGTTGTGAAAGACGGGATGCAAATTGACTATAGGATCGACCATAATTATGAACATCCGGAAAATGAAACGAACTTCTGGAAATACACTGAAGGATTTTTCGGAAAGAAATTAGAGAGCAATATTCATAACTCAAATGTCAATACCGGACTGACAGATATGACTATCAAAGGGCAAATGAAATTTGACCAAGATCGTTCGGTGTTTTTTGCTGATGGAATTCCGGTAATCTCTAATAATAAAGATGATAAGACTCCATATATCGAGTTTCTCATCAGCGCATATAATCCAGATACTTTAGAGAAAAAAGAAGAAAGCGACGCCGGAAAAGTAAAGGTTATTGCGGAAACCAAAGTCGTCGTCCCTGTGACAATGGAATCGGGGTGTAATAATTGTCACGGCGCGGATTATTCCCGCACGATTTTGCAGATTCACGACCGGAATGAAGGGACGGTTTTATGGAGTAATGCGGAAACGGGCAAACCGGCGCTTTGTCAATCCTGCCACGGCAGCGCGAAGCTGAACCAGGAAGGTGATAAGCAGACATTAAGCTTCTCCACTGCGATGCACGGTTGGCATGCGAATTATATTGACTTAAAGGATGAAACCGCCTGCGAAATGTGCCACCCCGCCGGGGAAGACAGTTACACTCGGTTTTTCCGGGGAGTGCACCGGAATATCGAAGGCGGATGTGTAAAATGTCACGGCTCGATGTCCTATTTGGCGGCAAGTCTGTTGAATAAAGAAATCGACAGACCGGCGGCGAAGAGGCTGCTCAAATATTTGCAGACAGCGGAAGGCATTCCCGCTGCAGAAGTCCCGGCGCGGACGGGATGGAGCGGTCAGCCGGATTGCATCAGCTGCCATAAGGATTTCGCGGCGCCGGACAGTTCAGCGGTGGGATACGAAAAATTGGCCGAAGGCAAAGACGCGGTCTATCACCGGCAGACGGATAATGCGGGACTACCCTGCGCAGCCTGCCACGGACCGGCGCATGCGGAATATCCGGCGGCGAATGTGTGGGGGAAAGATTTGGATGTGATGCAGCCGCTGCAGTATATGGGACTGCCCTACCCTATCGGGTCGAATATGAATTGCAAAGTATGCCATACGGTGCAGTACGAAGAGTCGGTGCATCATGAGAATATGGCGAGGAAATTCAGGAATTTGGGATTAGGGGTTGGGGATTAGGGAAAAGCAAAAAAAGCGATTCACAACAGATGAAACAGATGTAAGCAGATAATTATATTGTATTTGTAGGGGCGAGGCAACGCCTCACCCGCTTTGTTTTATTCACTGGCTATTAAGGCTATTTTGGCAATTTATTTTTATTCACAAGCTATGAACGCTATGAATGCAATAAAATTCACTGGGAATTATGGGGATTATGGAAATATATTTGCTTTTAATCCTGAATATCCTGAATATCCGATGTTAATTCGCTTCTGTTTTTCATAGCCTTAATAGCCTTAATTGCCAGTGAATAGCTTTGCTTTTTTCCGCTTTGTTCTGATTTTTTCTGCTTTTCTCCATGATGCAAGTACCGCCCACAAATAAATTTGTGGGCTGCATAGGAGGACAGAATTAAGTTTGTCCGAACAGGCTAAAGCCTGTTCTCCTATTTGGTTTTCCCACAGCTAAAGCTGTGGGCTATTATATGCTTTTCATTCATCATTCATCATTCATCATTCATCATTGCTTTTCAGTATTCAGTATTCAGTATTTGTTCCCACGACTAAAGTCGTGGGCTACTTAATCAACACTACTTTCTCCGTCACCTGCCACCTGCTATCTGCCATCAGCCACACATAATACACCCCCGAACTCAATCCCCCCGCCTCCCACACAATTGTGTTTTTCCCTAATTCCCAATTCCCAATTCCTAATTCCCGAACTTCTCTTCCCAGCGCATCATACACTACTACCTTCACCGGCAGAGCTTGCTCCAGCGTGAAGGGGATGGTTAAAACTTCATTGAACGGATTAGGATAAGGCGGAAATAGGGAAAAAGTCGCTGCAGTCAAATTCGAAAAGCTCTCTTTTTCTACCGGGAGAGCCGTTTCAATATCATATACTGTCAAATTAGTTTCTTCGGCGCGGAAAAGTAAATTGCCTTCGACATCGCTGTCAATGTCGATTAGAAAATCATAATCGTAGTAGCCGGTGACAAACGGATTGGCGGGATTTTCAATGTTGACAGCATAAAGACGGTAGTTGCCGGAGGCAAGTAAATGCTGAATAGATATAACCAGATTTTTTGGGTTATTCAATTGTATAAAGCCGATTTGCTGCAAACCGGAAGTCAGCGAAGCGGTAAAAATGTAAATACCATAAGTAGTGGCGAAACAAATGTTATCTCCCGCCACTATTATATCATTGCCGTATTCTTGCCCGTATAATCGAAAAGTATCCACCGGCACCGGATTTGACGGCACCGAAACATCGGTAAAAGCCAAGCCATTGGAATGTGCGACAAAAAGATAATTTCCGGAAATATCCAGCGCTTGAACGCCAGTCATACCGGGGTAATTATAATTTCCTACCGGCAGAATATTAGCTGGATCGGTGACATCGAAGATGTTGACTAAATTGGGAGTTCCAACATAGCAATGATTATTACTTACAGCTAACTCATCGGGAAATTGAAAAGTATTAGCGCTGCCTAATTCGATAGGAGATGTGGCATCTGTAACATCGTATATTCTCAGATAGTTATTATTAGCTTGAAGATGAACGACATAGAGTAAATTCCCCTGAAGATTGACATCATAAACATAAGACATTTGGCCGTTGTTATTAACACAGCTTAAGATAATTGGATTTTGCAGGTCGGTAATGTCGACAATTTCAAATCCTCCATATAAAAAGCCGAGATAAGCGAGGTTCTCATTGACATCGATTTCTCGGAGGTTAGTGGGGTGCCGGCAAGAAATTAGTTGGGGATTTTGCGGATCCGCGGCGTCGATTATTTCCAAAGTGGAAGCGTAGATCGTATCATCCTGCACAATCGTAGTAAAAATATTAAAGCTGTCATATTCACTGAGCAGTTCCGGATCTGCAGGATTAGAGACATCGACAATCAACAAGGGCAGAGAACCCTGGGAAATGTAAACAGTTTGATCCGCGGCGAAGATATGCTTATTCGAACTGCTGGTAAATGGAAAATAAGTCGAACTAACAAAGAAAGGCTCATTGGGATTGGATATATTAATAATCGCTAAATCGACTTCCGAGTCGGTAACATAGGCATAAGCGCTGTCGGCGAAAATCGATAAGGGATGTTCCGCTTGCGGCAATTCGCACCAGCTGATGGCATTGGGATGCGCTGGATCGTTGAGGTCGAAAATTCCTATACCGCGATTCTGACCTAATTTTCCTTCGGCGGTGACGGCATAATTCCCGGTGATGCAGATATCATTGACTTCTTCATAAGCGCTGATGCTGTCGGCGGTGAAAGGATTTTGCGGATCGGAAACATCGATAACATAAAATCCATCGCCTTGAATATCCAGCGGAATATAGCAGTAGTCTTGATATTTAGCGATTTTGAATCTATCATAGTGATTGAAATTGAGATGGGAGAGCAGCTGTGGATTTAAAGGATCTGAAATATCAAGAATATTGAAAAAGGACTGATTATAACCGCAAGTATTGTTAAAATAGAGCAAAGTACTGTCATATAACAGGTGGATAACTGAGCCATTTGGGATATACCAACCGATTTCACGGGGATTTTGCGGATTGGAAATATCGAGGAATCTGATACCGGACGGTCCAGCGGCAATAATAGCCAGATTGTCTTCGGTCAGCGCAATATCTCCAAAACCGCCCCAGCATAGCGGCAATTGGTTAGTTAAGGAAATATTAAGGCTATCTGCAGCGGCAGCAGGATGACAATACAGGAATAAGGAGAATAGAATGAACGCGAATATAAAGTGAGAGGTATGCATGATGACCTCCTATTGTCGAATTATTGAATCTTAGAATTATTATTCTACCAAATTATAATAAAATAATTTTAATTTGTCAAGTTTTTTAGTTCTTCATAATGCAACTTATTTGATATTTGCTGGTATTACATAGACGGAAGAGGGACTCGAAGGTCTCGAAGGTTCGAAGGTCTCGAAAAAGCAGAAAACTGGATTCCGGCTTGCGCTCGGAATGACGCCATTCTGGCGTTTCGGACAGACGGTTTCGCTCAGAATGACTCATTCTCTAGTCTTACAGTATGTTGCAGAGTACAGGGATTCTGCAACACAAAATGTGCTTTTTCTTGCTACTTGTTACTTGTAACTTGCTGCTTTCTTTCGACTTTTGACTTTCGACTTTCAGACTTAATAAACAAAGGAACAACTATGCCGGTAATTACAGCAACAAATTTGAAGCGTTATTACCAGATGGGAACCACCGAAGTCCGCGCGGTGGACGGAGTGGATTTGACCATCGAAAAGGGTGAGTTTTTGTCCATTGTCGGGGCTTCCGGGTCGGGCAAATCGACTTTGCTCAATCTGTTCGCCGGATTGGACCGCCCCACTGACGGAGAAATCACCGTTCCGGCGGGCAGTTTAAGTTCGATGAACCACCGGCAGATGGCGAAATACCGGGCGGAAGAAGTGGGGATGGTGTTTCAGTCGTTCAATTTGATTCCACACCGGACGGCTTTGGGGAATGTGGAACTGGCTTTGTATTTCGGCAATATGGGCAAAAGTCAGCGTATGAAGATGTCTGCAGAATTATTGACTCGGCTGGGATTAGGGGAAAGACTGCATCATCAGCCGGCGGATTTATCCGGCGGGGAACAGCAGCGGGTGGCTTTGGCGAGGGCGCTGGTGAAAAATCCTAAAGTGTTATTCGCCGATGAACCTACGGGGAATTTGGACCGGGACAGCGCTAATGCGGTGGCGGAAATATTGAAGGATTGGAACGGTCAAGGGGGGACGGTGGTAATGGTGACGCATAATGTGGATTTGGCGGGAAAGCTGTCGCACCGGACGGTGCGGATGGATTATGGGAAAATGGTCGATGGTTGATGGTGGATAGTTGATGGACGATAGTCGATGGTTGATGGTCGATGGTGGATGGCCGATGGCCGATGGTGGATGGTGGATGGTGGATGGTTGATGGTGGATGGTTGATGGTGGATGGTGGATGGTGGATGGTGGATGGTTGATGGTGGATGGTGGATGGTTGATGGTGGATGGTTGATGGTGGATGGTGGATGGCCGATGGTTGATAGCTCAATTAATTTACCCACAGATAATTCTGTGGTCTGCAAATGTTGACTTCTTGTACACTTGAGCACTTGAACACTTTTAAGGAATAAAAATGACCTTTAAAGATATACTATCCATAGCTTTGGGGAATTTGTGGAGGATGAAACTGCGCTCGTTTTTAACGGTGTCGGGCGTGGTGATTGGGATAGCGGCTTTGGTGTCGATGATGAGTTTCGGCGCGGGGATGCAGAAAAATGTTTCCGATCAGTTCAAGGAATTGGAAATATTCAACATCTTGACGATTGTGCCGGGGGGAATGAGTCCGATGGAAAGCGAGCATCAGGAATATCATGAGGAAAACGGGATTGCGGCCGAGGTATCGGCAGATAGTTCTAAGGATACTACAGTTTACAAACCGTTGAATAAAGATGCGGTGGCGGAAATCGGTAAAATTCCCGGCGTCAAGATTGTGTATCCGGAAGACACTTTTCCGGTGAGGTTGAAACTTGGTGATAGGTACGCTAATTCTACGGCGGAAGCGGTGCCGGCGGCGATGGGGGATATTTTGGCCGATGGTGATTTATTTGCCGGGCGCAGTTTTGCCAGCGATACGGCGAAGGAGATAGTCGTGCATAAGCGGCTATTATCCAGATTAGGGCACGAAAGTCCGGATTCCGCGGTGGGGAAGGAAATCGTTGTAATTTCCGCAAGGGTGGATATGGGCGGAGCGATGGGGATGTTGATGGGCAGAAGAGGTTCCAGTGTTTTTAAGGAAGTGGAACACAGTTTCACGATTTGCGGTGTGCACGGCAAGAAAGAAGGGATGGAAAGCAATTGGCGGCAGCTGATAATACCGTTCGAAACGGCGCAGGGAATTGAACGGCTGGGATTTAGTTCCGCATTTGATTTATTGAAACAAGTTTCCGGTGAAGGCGGGGAGAACGAGTACGCGTCGCTGATTGTGCGGATGGAGTCGTCGGATAAATTTCAAGCGGCTCGGGATTCCATCGAAGTTTTGGGGTATAATACTTTCAGTTTCGCCGACCAGTTTGAAGAAATTCGAAAGTTCTTTTTAATATTCGATCTAATTTTAGGAGTTGTAGGATTTATTGCGCTGGTGGTGGCGTCTTTGGGGATAGCCAATACGATGGTGATGTCGATCATTGAACGATATAGGGAAATCGGGGTGTTGAAATCTTTAGGGGCGAGCAACGGGGATATCAGATGGCTGTTTTTGGTGGAATCGAGCGCCATCGGATTATTAGGGGCGGTGATCGGGCTGTTTTTCGGGTGGATAATCTCGCGGATAGCTTCGACGGCGGCGATTTATTTTATGGTGAAGGAAGGGGCGCCGGAAATAGATTTATTTTACCTGCCGCTATGGCTGGTGATAATGGCGCTGTGTTTCGGGACGATGGTAGCTTTAGCGGCGGGGATGTATCCGGCGGCGCGGGCGGCGAAGGTGGATCCAGTGAAATCGCTGCGGCATGATTAAAAGCAGGGGCTGGGGACTGGGGACTGGGGAAAAGCACAGAAAAAGCATTCACAGGGATGAAGGGGATAAAAAGGCAAATATATAAGATCTAAAATTTAATATCTAATTTTAAATTTAAAAGCAAAGATTTGAACCGCTGATAAAGGCTGATTAAAAACTGATTTCGTTGATTAAAAGCACAGAAAAAGCATTCACAGGGATGAAGGGGATTAAAAGGCAAATATATAAGATCTAAAATTTAATATCTAATTTTAAATTTAAAAGCAAAGCAAAGATTTGAACCGCTGATAAAGGCTGATTAAAAACTGATTTCGTTGATTAAAAGCAAAGATAAAAGCAATTCACAGGGATGAAGGGGACTAAAGAGGAAAAAGGGCAAATATATAATATCTAATATATGATATTTGGTATGATTTTAGCCTAATGAAGTACTATGATCATGCTGAACTTGTTTCAGCATCCAGTGTCTTTAAGAACAACAATAAGTAAAGGCACTAGTGTTTAGTCCCGTAAATGACTATGTAAGGTAAAATCTTATTATTTAGAGATTCTTCACTTCGTTCAGAATGACAAGTTGGGAAAAATGTGAAAAATATTTAGATAGTTAATTGTGGGACAGA
>Ga0172368_10007719_pt1 | contig 11142 bp, 9 predicted proteins | sample Lak11m_FD_114540 | JGI IMG/M metagenome (GOLD analysis project Ga0172368, IMG submission 114540) | Freshwater microbial communities from Kabuno Bay, South-Kivu, Congo - kab_022012_11m | ecosystem: Environmental > Aquatic > Freshwater > Lake | place: Democratic Republic of the Congo: South-Kivu...
ATGCGGGAAAGCAGCGAGATGCGACGGACGTGGAAGGGCGATTCAGTCATGCGGAAATGCTAGCACGCGTGGCGCAGGTCGCTGTCGAGCGCCTGCAGGCGCTCCGGCGTGCCGACGTCGACCCAGCGGCCGGCATGCAGTTCGCCGCTGACCTGGCCGGCGGCGATGGCTTCATCGAGCAGGGGCGCCAGCCTGGCGGGCGAGCCGCGCGCGATGTCGGCGAAAAATTCCGGACGATAGATGCCGATGCCGCTGAAGGTGTATGCCGTCCTAAGCGTTGAAACGGGACCGGCTTGTGCCGTCCCGTGGGCGCCGACTTTTCCCTCATGCAGTGTGAAGTCGCCACCGGGGTGATGGGCCGGATTGGCGACGAGCACCAGATGTGCGAGCTTGTCGCTGGCGAGCGCGGTGCGTGCGCGGGAAAAATCCCAGTCGCAGAAGATGTCGCCATTGACGACGAGGAAAGGTTCCGCACCGAGCAGCGGGATCGCATTGGCGATGCCGCCGGCGGTCTCGAGCGCCCCCTGCGGTTCGGCCGAGTAACGGATGCCGACGTTCCAGGCATCGCCATCGCCGAGCAAAGCTTCGATCTGGTCGCCGAGGTGGGCATGGTTGATGACGATCTCGTGGAAGCCGGCGCGCGCGAGCCGTTCAAGATGCCAGACGATCAGCGGCTTGCCGGCGACGGGCAGGAGCGGCTTGGGCGTGCGGTCGGTGAGCGGGCGCATGCGTTCGCCGCGGCCAGCCGCGAGGATCATCGCCTTCATGGATCGGCCCGCCCCTCTTCGCCCGTCCAATCGCAAACGTCGCGCAGTGCGCGACCTTCCTCGCGGGGGATTCCAGTTTGTTCGCTGCGCTCGAAAATTCGGGGGTGCGTCATATCGGCCATTTTGCGGTTTGCGGCATCGGCCGCGTGCCGCATTTCCTTGGGGCGGCCCGGCGGAAATGCTGCGCTTTCAGAAGGTATACCTCACCTGCACCTGCTGGTTCTCGATCTGGTCGAGCAGACGCAGCAGCGGCGTCAGCTCGACATAGCGCGCGCAGGCGGCGCGCAGATACTTCGCCACCCGCGGCATGTCCTTGAGGTAGCCGTCCTTGCCGTCGCGGTGCTTGAGGCGGGCGAAGATGCCGAGGACCTTGACGTGGCGCTGCACGCCCATCCACTCGTAGTCGCGGAAGAACTCGCCGAAGTCGGCGCGCACTGGCAGTCCCGCCTGCCTTGCCTTTTCCCAGTAGCGCGCCAGCCAGTCGATGGCCTGCTCTTCCGGCCACTCGACATAGGCATCCTTGAGCAGGGAAACGAGATCGTAGGTGATGGGGCCAGACACAGCATCCTGGAAATCAATGACACCCGGCGCGCCGGGACGAGCGCCATCCACCATCAAATTGCGCGAGTGATAGTCGCGATGCACGAAGACCGCTGGCTCGGCGAGATTGACGGCGAGAATGCGCTCGAAAACTTCGCTGAGCGCTTGCCGCTCGGCCTCGCTCAAGGCATAGCCGAGGTGGTGGCCGACATACCAGTCGGGAAACAGTTCCAGTTCGCGCAGCAGCAGCGCGCGGTCATAATCAGGCAGTTCGCCGGGGCGGCTGGCCAGCTGGATGTCGATCAGCGTCTCCAGCGCGGCGTGGTAGAGCCGGTCTGCATTGGCGCCATCGTTTAGTGCGGCAAGGTAGGTGGTCGCACCGAGGTCGGAAAGCAGCAGGAAACCTTGCGCCACATCCGCGGCGAGAACCTCCGGCACGTGGGCGCCTGCCGCACTGAACAGTTGCTGGACATGCAGCCAGGGGCGCACGTCCTCGTGAGCGGGTGGCGCATCCATGACGATCCGCGTCGTGCCGTCCGTCAGCATGACGCGCAGATAACGCCGGAAGCTGGCGTCCGCGGAGGCAGGTGCCAGGGAAAAGGGCTGGCTGCCCAGGCAGGTTGGCAGCCAGCGCCGGATCAGCTCGGTCCGCTCCACGGGAGCCTTTGTCTGTGAATGTTAAAATTCAAATATTAACATCGTCTTTTCGGGCATCGGCAGCGTGGCGAAAGATCGGCGCGGAGCGGTAATGTCTTTGGCATGGTCGGCGCGGCTGCGTTCGGGCGCCCTTGCGCTGTTTTGTGCCGGCACTGGCGGTGGGGTGCTGGCAGCCGAAAACCTGCCTTCCCTCCAAGTGGCACCCGAACTGCTCGGCCAGATGGCGCCGCAAGCGGTCCCCCAGCTTTCCCCGGCCCCTGCTGCTCCGTTCGTTACCCCGCCCGCTGCCCCCTCTGCTGCACAGCCAGTCTCACGTCCGCCGGCCGGCAAGGACGTGCGGCAGCCAGTCACGACCACACCCTTCGCGGCGGGTGAGAAGGAGATGGCGCCAACGCGGCTCACCGCGCAGAACATCGATGGCATCAACGAGGTCGAGCTGGTGGCCAGCGGCGCGGCGCGCCTCGAGCGCGACGGGGACTCGCTGAGCGCCGACCGCATTACCTACCGGCAGGCCGAGGACGAGGTCGAGGCCGTTGGCAACGTGCAGCTTGCCTCTCCTGACACCGAAATCATCGGCCCCAGACTGCACCTGCGCTTGGGCGAGAGCACCGGTGAGTTTGTGGCGCCGGCCTACACGATCCGCCACCAACCGTCCGCCGTCGAGGAACCGGCGCTGACCCTGCTCGGCCTGCCGGCGGTCACCGAAAGCGGCAGCGTGCTGGCGACCACCGGCCGCAAGATTGAGCGCCCTGTCGTGCAGGGCAGCGGCACGGCCGATCAGCTCGAGTTCCGTGGCAAGGATCAGTATCACCTCAAGCAGGCGACCTACAGCACCTGCGCGCTCGGCAAGCGCGACTGGGAGGTCTATGTCGATGAGCTCGACCTCGATTATGTCCGCGAGGAGGGCAGCGGACGTCATGCTGTGGTGCGCTTCAAGGAGGTGCCCATCTTCTATTTGCCGCGCCTGGACTTCGCCCTCAACGACCAGCGCAAGAGCGGTTTCCTGCCGCCGACGATCGGTACCACTAGCAAGAGCGGCCTCGAAGTCAGCGCGCCGTGGTACTGGAACATCGCCCCGCAGATGGATGCCACGCTGACGCCGCGGCTGATGACCCGGCGCGGCCTGCAGCTCAACGGCGAATTCCGCTATCTGCTCGACACCCCGCAGAACCGGCAGCAGCCGGCGCAGCCGGATCGTGGCCAGCTGCGCGTCGAATACCTGCCAAGCGACCAGGCGGCCGGCCGCGACCGCTACGGCTATGCGCTGGTGCACAATCAGAACCTTGGCCAGGGCTTCGTTGCCGCGCTCAATTTCAACGGCGTCTCGGACGACAACTATTTCAGCGACCTGTCGACGCGCGTGGCGCAGGTTTCGCAGGGCAACCTGCTGCGCCAGGGCACCTTGAGCTATACCGGCCCGTGGTATGGCGCCGTGCTCAATTTCCAGAGCTTCCAGACGCTGGGGGCGCTGCTGTCGCCCTATCGTCGGCTGCCACAGTTGACGGCGACGGCGTTCCGCTATGACCTGCCGCAGGGTCTGGCGCTCAACCTGCAGGGCGAGTTCGTCAATTTCGATCACCCGACCCAACTGCTCGGCCGGCGCATCACCTTCTATCCGCAGCTGTCGTGGCCGCTCGCCTCCGCAGCCTTCACCCTGACGCCGAAGCTCGGCGTGCATGCCAGCAACTATCAGCTTTCCGGGCAGGAACGGCCCGCCGCCATCGCCGCCGGTTGGGGCGCCGTGCCGGACAGCCAGAATCGCGTGGTGCCGACTTTCAGCGTCGATGCCGGTGCGGCCCGCGATCGCGATACCGACGCCTTCGGCAAGACGCTGCTGCAGACGCTCGAACCGCACGCCTATTTCCTCTATGTGCCGCACCACGACCAGAGCCGCATTCCGGTCTTCGACACCGGCCCGAGCAGCTTCGGCTTCGCGCAGATCTTCGCGGAGAACCGCTATGCCGGCGGCGATCGTCTCGGTGATGCCAACGATCTGACCCTCGCGGCCATCTCGCGCCTGATCGACCCGGCTAGTGGCGCCGACCTGCTGCGCGCCGCGGTGGGTACCCGCTACTATCTGGCCGATCAGCGCGTCACCCTGCCCGGCGAAGTGGCGCGCACGCAGCGCTCGGCCGACCTGCTCGCGACGCTGGCCGGCCAGGTACTGCCGCACATCTATGCTGACGTCGGCTGGCAATACAACCCGCGTGACCGGCGCACCGAGAGGGCCAACCTCGGCGGGCGCTACCGGCCGGCCGCCGGACAGGTGTTCAACGCCGCTTATCGCTACGCGCGCGACCTGCTCGGCCAGATTGACCTGTCGGCGCAATGGCCGCTCGCTGGCGGCTGGCATGGTGTCGGCCGCTACAACTACTCGACCAAGGAGCGGCGGGTCATCGAAATCATCGGCGGGCTCGAGTACGATGGCGGCTGCTGGGTCGGCCGGGCCGTCGTGCAGCGTCTGGCCACGCTGGTCGATCAGCCCACCACCGCGTTGTTCCTGCAACTCGAACTCAACGATTTCTCGCGCATCGGTTCCAACCCGATGCAAGTGCTCCGCCGCAGCATTCCAGGCTACGGCATCATCAACCAGCCGACCGCCGATCCCGTCTTCGCCGAAAACTGAATGCCATCATGAGCCGTTTCCTGATCCTGTCGCTGTTCGTCGTGTTCACCCTGTTCGGCCTGGCCGCGCAGGCGCAACCCCGCGTGCCGTTGCCCGTCGATCGCGTGGTCGCCGTCGTCAATGACGAAGTCATCACAAGCAACGAATTGCGCGAGCGGCTTGCCGAGATAGAACGGCAGGCGCGCAGCCGCGGGGGTGCGCTGCCCGAGCGTGCCACGCTGGAAAAACAGTTGCTCGAACGCCTGATCGTTGATCGCCTGCAACTGCAATTCGCCAAGGAGACCGGATTGCGCATTGCCGATGCCGACCTCGACGCCGCCGTCGGCCGCATCGCCGCGAACAACCGCCTGTCGCTGGCTGAGCTGCGCGCCGCAGTCGAGCGCGACGGCATCAACTGGGTGCGTTTCCGCGAGGATATGCGCGCGGAGATGATCCTCGCCCGGCTGCGCGAGCGCGAGGTGGACAGCCGCATCGTCATCACCGAAGGCGAGATCGACAGTTTCCTCGCCCGGGGTGCCGCCGCGCCGTCCTCCGTCGAGGTATTGCTCGGCCACATCATCGTGCGGGTGCCGGAAGGCGCAGGGGCCGAAGCGCTCGCCGCATTGCAGTCGCGGGCGGAGGGGGCGCTGGCGCGGCTCAAGGCCGGCGAGTCCTTTGCCAGAGTTGCGACGAACTATTCCGATGCGCCCGATGCGGCCAGCGGCGGGATGCTCGATGCGCGGCCGGTCGAACGTCTGCCGGCCTTGTATGCCGAGGCGGCGGCGAAACTGCAACCTGGCGAGGTGAGCGGCCTCCTGCGCAGCCAGGCCGGCTTCCACATCGTCAAGCTGTTCGAGCGTCGCGGGGATCCGTTGTCGTCCGGCGAGCTGCGCCAGACCCACGCGCGCCACATCCTCATCAAGGTCAATGAACTCGTTTCTTCCGCCGAGGCGGAACACAAGCTGACTGCCCTCAAGGAGCGCCTCGAACACGGCGCCGATTTCGCCGAATTGGCGCGGCTCTATTCCAACGATCTCTCGGCGGCCAAGGGCGGCGACCTGGGCTGGCTCTACGCCGGCGATACCGTGCCGGACTTCGAGCGCGCCATGGATGCGCTGGAAATCGGCGCCGTCAGTATCCCGGTGCGCTCGCCGTTTGGCTGGCACCTGATCCAGGTGCTCGAACGCAAGACCGCGGCGGTCGGCGACGAGCGCAAGCGCCTCATGGCGCGGCAGGCCCTGCGCGAGCGCAAGTCGGACGAGGCGTATGAAGACTGGCTCAGGCAGCTGCGCGACCGCGCCCACGTCGAGTACCGACTTGAAGAGCGCTGAACGACCCACCATTGTCGTAACCTCGGGTGAGCCGGCGGGTATTGGCCCGGACATCTGCCTGGCGCTCGCTGATCGTGGCTTGCCGGCCCGCCTCGTCGTGCTCGGCGATCGCGGCCTGTTCGAAGAACGCGCGCGCCGGGTGCACCTCGATGCCGGCGCACTCGACATCCGTCACATCCCGCTGCGAAAGTCGGCGCTGGCGGGACGGCTCGATCCGGCCAACGCGCCCTATGTACTCGACCTGCTCGATGCCGCGCTGGCCGGCTGCCGGTCGGGCGAATTTGCGGCCATGGTCACCGCGCCGGTGCACAAGGGCATCATCAACGATGCCGGCATTCCTTTCACCGGCCATACCGAATACCTGGCCGAGAAGACCGGTACGCCGCGCGTCGTCATGATGCTCTCCGGCGCGGGGCTACGTGTCGCGCTGGCGACCACGCACCTGCCGCTCAAAGAGGTCGCCGCCGCGATTACGCCACAGTCGCTGGAAACCACGTTGCGTATCCTGCATGCCGATTTACGGACGAAGTTCGGCTTCAATCATCCGCGCATTCTCGTCGCCGGGCTCAATCCGCACGCCGGCGAAGACGGCCACATGGGCCGCGAGGAGATCGAGGTGATCGCGCCGATCCTCGACAAGCTGCGGGCCGAGGGTATGGATCTCGTCGGCCCGCTGCCGGCCGATACCTTGTTCACGAAGAAGGTGCTGGCCGGCTCGCACGCGCAGCTGGCGATGTACCACGACCAGGGACTGGCGGTTCTCAAGTATGCCGCCTTCGACGAAGGCATTAACGTGACGCTGGGCCTGCCGATCATTCGCACCTCGGTCGATCACGGCACGGCGCTCGATCTGGCGGGGACGGGCAAGGCGTCGCCGACGAGCTTGTTTGCCGCCGTGACAGCGGCGATAGATATGGCACGGCGCCGCCGCGCATGAAAGAACATCAGGCACGCGAGCGGTTCGGTCAGAACTTCCTGGTCTCGCCCGGCGTCATCCGCAGGATCGTGGAGGCCATTGCGCCGCGTCCCGGCGACACCGTGGTCGAGATCGGGCCGGGCCTGGGCGCACTCACCGGGCCGCTGCTTGAACGGCTCGATCATCTTCATGTCGTCGAGATTGACCGCGACCTGATCGCGCGGCTGCACGAGCGCTTCCCGGCCGAACGCCTGACCATCCATGAAGGCGATGCACTCGCCTTCGATTTCGGCGCGCTGAAAGCAGCCGGCCCACTCAAGATTGTCGGCAACCTGCCTTACAACATTTCCTCGCCCTTGCTGTTCCATCTTGCCACCGTGGCCGACAAGGTGAGCGAGATGCACTTCATGCTGCAGAAGGAAGTTGTCGACCGCTTGGTTGCCGCGCCCGCGACCCCTGCCTACGGACGCCTCTCGGTGATGCTGCAATACCGCTTTCATATGGAACGGCTGTTCGTCGTGCCGCCGGGCGCGTTCGATCCGGCGCCGAAGGTCGACTCGGCCATTGTGCGCATGATCCCGATCGATTTCGCAACAGTCGACGCCGGGCCATCCCAAGCCGACGCCCCCCCGGCGGGGGACAGCGGGCCGGGGCTGCGAGCGAGGGGGGCCAACAAAGTCGGCGCCGGCGGGACGGCGATCGACACGGCCTTGTTTGCCCGCCTCGTGGCGGCGGCCTTCGCGCAGCGGCGCAAGATGCTGCGCAACACGCTCAAAGAATTCGGCGGCGAAACTTTGCTGGAAGCGCAGGGCATTGCGCCGACGGCGCGCGCCGAGACGCTTGCCGTTGCTGATTTCGTGCGCCTGAGCAATGCGCTGACCGCGGCGCAGAAATGAAAAACGCCCGGGGGAGGCGAAACCCCGGGCGTCGTCGCAGCAGGAAAGCTCAGTCAGCCTGGCGCCGCAGGAAGGCAGGAATGTCGATGTTGTTGAGGCCGACGTTCGACATGTCACGGGCGCGCGCTTCGCCACCGCGCGGGTTGGGGGTGAAGAAGTCGTCGAGGCTGCCCGAGCCGGTGTTGCTGCCGGCAATGTTCATCACGCCACCGGCGGCATCGGCCGGCAGGACAGGTGCGGCGGGCGACGTGTCGTAAGTGCCGGTGCGCTGGCCGCGGCCCTCGCCATACACCAGCTTGGGCTGGACCTTGGTCCTGGTGCCCAGTCCGGTGGCGACCACCGTGACGCGCAGCTGGTCCTCCATTGCGTCATCGAATACCGCGCCGCAGATCACCGTGGCATCCGCGGCGGTGTAGGTGTGGATGGTGTTCATGACCTCCTGGTATTCCTTGAGGCCGAGCGAGCTGCTGGCGGTGATATTGACCAGCACGCCCTTGGCGCCGGACAGCTCGATGCCCTCGAGCAGCGGGCTGGCGACGGCTTGCTCGGCGGCCAGTCGCGCGCGGTCGACGCCGGCGGCGCTGGCCGAGCCCATCATCGCCTTGCCCATCTCGCCCATCACGGTGCGCACGTCCTCGAAGTCCACATTGACGAGGCCGGGAACATTGATGATCTCGGAAATGCCGCCGACGGCGTTCTTCAATACGTTGTCGGCCGTCTTGAAGGCTTCGAGCATGGGGACGTCCTCGCCGAGCACTTCCATCAGCTTCTCGTTGAGGATGACGATCAGCGAATCGACATTCTGCGCCAGCTCGGACAGGCCCTCCTCGGCCACCTTGTTGCGTTTGCCTTCGAAGGCGAACGGCTTGGTGACGACGGCGACGGTCAGGATGCCGAGCTCGCGCGCCACCTCGGCGATGACCGGCGCTGCGCCGGTGCCGGTGCCGCCGCCCATGCCGGCGGTAATGAAGCACATGTGTGCGCCGCGCAGCAGATCGGCGATCTTCTCGCGGTCGGCCTGGGCGTGCGCGTGCGCCCGCTCAGGCTTGCCGCCGGCGCCGAGGCCGGGCCCGAGCTGCAGCTTGGTGCCGGCACTCGAATGCTTGAGTGCCTGCGCGTCGGTGTTGCAGCAGACGAATTCCACGCCGCCGACGCCTTCGCGGATCATGTGTTCGACGGCGTTGCCGCCGGCACCGCCGACGCCGATCACCTTGATGATCGTTTCGTTGCCGTCCCTGTCGATGATTTCAAACATTTCGCCTCTCCTGTGTTGCGATGAATCAAAGGTTGCGGGCCAGCCAGGCGCGCATGCGGCCAAACACCTGGCCCATGCTGACTGGCGGTTCCTTGCTGCCGCGCTGCCGTTGTGCCAGGCCTTCGAGCAGCAGGCCGAGCGCCGTCGCGTAGCGCGGGTTATTCACGAAGTCGCGCAGGTTGCCGTGATAGCGCGGCATGCCGACCTTCACCGTGGTGTGGAAGAGCTCTTCGCCGAGCTCCACCATGCCCGGCAGCAGTGCGCTACCGCCGGTCAGCACGATGCCGGCGCGCAGCAGGCGCGCGTAACCGCTGCGGATCAGCTCTTCCTGGACCTTCTGGAAAATCTCCTCGACGCGCGGCTGGATGAAGCCGGCCAATGTTGCGCGCGACAGCTGGGTCGCCGGCCGGTCGCCGACGCCGGGTACCTCAAGCAGCTCTGCCGGATCGGCGAGCTGGGAGAGCGCCACGCCGTAGCGCAACTTGATCTCCTCGGCATCCTGCGTCGCCGTGCGCAGCGCGAAGGCAATGTCGGTGGTGATCTGGTCGCCGGCGATCGGAATCACCGCGGTGTGGCGGATCGCGCCCTGGCTGAACACCGCGACGTCGGTGGTGCCACCGCCGATATCCACCAGGCAGACGCCGACATCCTTCTCGTCGTCGGTCAACACGGCGTTGCCCGAGGCGAGTGGCTGCAGCACCAGATCGACCACTTCGAGACCGCAGCGGCGCACGCACTTGACGATATTTTGCACGGCGGTGACGGCGCCGGTGACGAGGTGCACCTTGACCTCAAGGCGCCGTGCATCCATGCCGATCGGCTCCTTGACGCCGTCCTGGCCGTCGACGATGTATTCCTGCACCAGCGTGTGGAGGATCTGGTCGTCGGCAGAGATCGGTGTCGCGTTGGCGGCCTCGATGGCGCGGGCGACGTCATATTGCGTCACTTCCCGGTCGCGCACCACCACCATGCCGTTGGAATCCTTGCTCTTGATGTGGCTGCCGGCTATACCCGTATAGACTTCCTTCACCTTGCAGCCGGCCATCATCTGGACCTCGGCGACCGCCTTCGAGATGCTGTTCACCGTCGCCTCGATGTTGACCACCATGCCCTTGCGCAGGCCACGCGTTTCCTGGGTGTCTTGCGTGCCGAGGCCGAGCACGTTCAGCTCGCCGGCGGCATTTACCTCGGCGACGATGGCGACGACCTTCGAGGTGCCGATGTCGAGGCCGACGATGAGATCGCGGTTCTTGTCGCGGCTCATGACGATTGTTCCGGAGAAGCGGCGCCGGCGGGACGGGGTGCGCGCGTGGCGAGACTGACGGCGAAGCCGTTGGGGTAGCGCAGGTCGACACTGCGCAGTTTGCCGAGCCGGCCCGGCAGGTTCCCGGCGTCGGCGACGAAGCGTGCCAGCCGGGCGGCGATTGGCTGGCGCTGTGAGTCGCGTCCCAACTCGATGATGAGCCCGTCGTCGAGGCGCATGCGCCAGGCGCGTCGCGCCGACAGGGTCAGCGCGACGATGTGCCGACCGCTGTCGGCGAGCGTCGCGGTAAATTCCGCATGGCGGGCCAGCACCTCGGCGGCGCTGCCGGCAGGGCCGGCAAGGTTTGGCAGCGCCGCCGCATCGTTCGGCGCTTCGCCAGCAAACACCTCACCTTGCGCATTCACCAGCGCGGCGCTGCCGTCGGTATGGCGCCAGCGCGCCGCGGCGACATGCTCTTCGAGCGCGAGTTCGAGGCCATCCGGCCAGACGCGCCGCACCGTTGCGCTGCGCACCCATGGCAGGGCCTCGAAGGCGTTGCGCACCGCGGCGAGATCGACACTGAAGAAATTGCCGCTCACCGCGCTGCGCGCCGCCTGCTCGATCTGCTCGACCGGCACGTGCGCGGGCGGCGCGACCAGCACCACTTCGCGCAGCGGAAAGACAGGCAGGCGCTGCAATGCGCCGAGGGCAGCCCACGCCAGCACAATGCCGCCGCAAGCGAACAGCACGTCGGCCAGCAGGTTGAGCAGCGTCGGCTGGTGCCACAATCCACCCGTGGCGGCCGGCTCCTCATTGCAGAGGTTCGACCTAGCCCTGGCCACAGCGTGCCTCCGCGAGAACTTGCAGTACCAGTGCACCGAAGTCGATGCCGGCGGCGCGGGCCGCCATCGGCACCAGCGAGTGGTTGGTCA
>Ga0172368_10007722_pt1 | contig 11140 bp, 9 predicted proteins | sample Lak11m_FD_114540 | JGI IMG/M metagenome (GOLD analysis project Ga0172368, IMG submission 114540) | Freshwater microbial communities from Kabuno Bay, South-Kivu, Congo - kab_022012_11m | ecosystem: Environmental > Aquatic > Freshwater > Lake | place: Democratic Republic of the Congo: South-Kivu...
CGCGCGCCATGGAGCGCCTGCAGCTGCTGGCCGAGAATTCCTGGCTGGGCAACAACTTCCTGGACATGAGCAAGGGCAAGCCGGATTACCTGATCCTGACCCCCGGCAATTACCAGACAATCACGCCTTTCCCAACCTGGACGCCATCGCCCGGGCCGAGCGCCACCCCCGCGCCAACCCGCCAGGCGAGCCGCACTGCAGTGGTCCTGACCGCCACCGCGCAGCCGGCGCCGGACACGCCCACCCCCGAACCGCCCACGCCCACTCCCACCGCCGCCGCGCAGGCCACGCCAACACCAGCCCCGGCCAAACGGCCCGGATTGCCGCTGTGCGGGAGTATGCTGCTGCCGGTGGTGATTCTGGCTACCGTTCGCTTTGCGCTGTTCGCTATTCGGGATCCGCTGTCCGCTCTCCGGTAGGAAAGAAGGAAGCGACCCTCAAAAAACATGGGTCAGCTAAACTGCTCACCCTGGCGGGAAATCCCATTCCCCCTGCCCGAAGCAGGAAGGGGGAGCTTTTTAAATTTTTGTGGTTTTTCAGCCGCATTCCGCGACTGAAAAACCACATTTTAAAGGTTTCCTGGCCCCTCCGAGGGGCGGGGGGAGGGTGAGCAGGTACACTTCTCTTCTTAATTGAACTGATAGGGATTGAAGTGCTATGCGGCCCGCGCTCTCCGGACGCCGGACAGCGGACGTCGGACAGCGTCCCCCGATTTCTACACCTCCCGCATCGCCCTGCTGTAGCCTTCCAGGATTTCCTCGATGTCCAGATTGGTGTAGAGCGGGTTGACATCCAGGTGCACGGCCCGGCCGAGCAGGTCGAGCGAGCGCGGGCAGTCGGCGGGTGAGTAGCGGATCTCGCGTTTGGCCCAGCGCCAGGGGCCGCCCTGTTCGGTCCAGGTCTTCTGGCTGAGGATCGGCGACCAATGCGCATAAATGTGATAATCGCTGCGCTCGGGGTGGTAGAGCACGCCCGCCGCGACGTTTTCGCGGCGCAGCCCGGCCGCCAGGCGCGCCGCCGCAGCGCTGTCGGGGGCCAGCACGATCAAGGCGATCGAGGCGTCGCCTTGCGGGTCGGGGATGCGCTGCAGGGCCAGGCCGGTGCCCGGCAGCATGCCCGCCAGGCCCTCAGTCAGCATGCGTTTGCGTTCGCGCATCGCCGCCAGCAGCCCGTCCAGGCGGCGCATCTGGACCAGCATCACCGCCGCCAGCAGCTCGGGCATGCGGAAGTTGATCCCCCACAGAATTTCGTCCGCGGGCACGTTGTTGCGCTGCCCGCCGATCACGTCGTGGAACATCAATGCGCGCTTCCAGACGTCTGTGGAGTGGGTGGTCAGCATGCCGCCCTCGCCCGAGGTCAGGATTTTATTGAACTGGAAGCTGAAGCAGCCTGCGTCACCCAGCGCGCCGACGCTCCGCCCGTGGTAGCTGGCGCCATCGGCCTGGGCGCAGTCCTCGACCACGCGCAGATCGTGCTGGCGCGCCACGGCCAGGATCTCGTCCATCTGGCAGGCCACACCGCGCATGTGCACGGGCAGGATGGCGCGCGTGTGCGGGGTGATCACGCGCGCCAGGTCAGCCGGATCGAGGGTCAGGCTGTCATCCACCTCGGCCAGGACCGGCACGGCGCCCACGGCCGCAACCGCCGAAGCCGAGGCGATCCAGGTGTAGGCGGGCACGATCACCTCGTCGCCTGGCCCAACCCCGACCCCGTGCAGCGCGCAGACCAGCGCGGCTGTGCCGGAGGTGACCGCCAGGGCGTACGCCGTCGCGGTCTGGCGGGCAAAGGCAGCCTCGAGCTCTTCGACCTTGGATGGGCCGGGCTGGGGGCCGTAGTAGCGGAACAGGCGGCGCGTGCGCAGCACTTCCAGCACTTCGCGCTCTTCCTCCTCGTCGATCAGCATCCCGCCGGGATACATGGGCGGGGTGGGGCGCGTGTGGGCGGGTTGATATGCGGGTTCGGACATACAGACCTCCTGAATGGTGCTGCTTAATTCTTGTCGAGGATTTTGCGCATGAAGGCCACGCCGCGCAGCCCGGCGCGCGCCGTGATGGGGCCATAGCGCTCTTCTTTGCGGACGGTAAAGCCAAGCTGTTCGTAGAGCTTACGCGCGCGCGGGTTGCTGTCGACCACTTCCAGGGTCACCGCCCGGCACCCTGCCTGGCGGGCATAGGCGCAGGCGCGTTCCATCAGCAGGGTGCCGATGCCCCGGCCGCGCAGCTGCGCGTCGATCGCAATCGCTTCGATGCACAGTTCGCCCGCGCGCGGGCGTTGGTAGGCGTGCGAGATGTTCCACCAGGCCCGGCGCCACAGCCCGCCCCAGGCGCTAAACTCGGCGCGAAGCGCGGCGGGCGGGACCTGTAAAAAGCGCCGCCCGGCGTGCTCGATGCCCACCAATCCCACCAGGCGCTGGCCCTCAAAGGCAAAAAACGCGCTATCCGTGACGAAGCTGGCGCGCAGAATGCGCAGGGCCTGCTTGCGGTCGCGCGCGAACAGCTCGAGGTGGTGGATTTTGAGGCGGAAAGCCTGGTAGAATATCTCAACCGCCTGGTCCAGCTGGGCGGGGGTCAGCGTGCCAGGGCGCAGTTCAAAGGCAGGTGGGAGGTTGACCAGTTGGTTTGCCATCCATCTTGATTCTACGTCTTAAACACAAAACGACCTTGCTGTTTTGCAGGGTCGTTTTGTCCCATCTCAAAAAGTGAGTATTGTTTGCGAATTGCGGACGAAGTCCGCAATTCGCAAACAATTTAAACCTAATCTTCGTTGGTAAATTCGTAAGTATAGGTGATCTCGGCCTTGCCGCGCACGGTGGCGGCGACGGAGCAGTACTTTTCTTCGGAGAGCTGGATGGCCTGTTCGACGGCCTTGTCGGTCAGGCCTTTGCCGCGCAGCTTGTAGGTCAGGTGGATCTTGCGGAAGGTCCAGGGTGGGTCGGCATCCTGCTCTCCGCTGGCGGAGACTTCCAGGCCGGTCAGGGTGATGCGTTTCTTGGCCAGGATGTCGACCACGTCGACCGAGCTGCAGGCGCTCAGCGCCACCAGGAGCAGCTCGGAGGGCTTCATGCCCACGCCGTCGCCGGGGGTGGAAAGTACGACCGAGTGGTTGGTCGAGTCGGTGCCGATGTAGGTTTGGCCGCCGGTCCAGCGGACGAGGGTAGATGCCATGGGGTTCTCCTGGGGTTTATGGGTGGGGTTGGTACAGGGCTCAGGCCACGCGTGTGACCATGCTGACCAGTTCGCGCAGCGATTCCTCGCGCGCGCGCCGGTCTTCGGCCGGGTCGGGGTTATTGATGAAGCATTGGACGGCATATTCTTCGAGGAAGGTCCGGCTGAAACCGTGCAGGGCGGCCTGGGCGGCCGAGAGCTGCTGGACGATCTCTTTGCAGTCGCGCTTCTCGGACAGCATGCTTTCGATCCCGCGGAGCTGGCCCTCGATGCGGCGCAGGCGCTGGACCAGTTTCGCCTCGAGTTCTTCGTTTTCGAGCTTCATGGGTGTGAACCGTTCTTCCAGCGCACGGCTGGATGGGGGATTATGCTCAGCGGAAGGGGGAGCCGCCCGAGGAGCAGCTGCTGCCGGACGAGCTGCTGGCCGCCGCGCCGCCGCTGGAAGTGATGGCGATCTTGGAAAGCTGCTTGTTGGTGTGGGTGCTGCCGCAGTGCGGGCAGGCCGGTTTTTGCGAGGCTTCGCTCATTCGCACCATTTTTTCAAACAACGTACCGCATTGGTTGCAAGCATATTCATACAGGGGCATATTCAATCTCCGTTGACCAGTATACTGTACTGGAGTATAGCATATAAAGGCGAAAATAGCAAATCGATTTTTAACGCGGAATTTCTTGCAATCTTTTTTGAATCTTTGCTATACTTTTTTCAGACGTTGCGCGCTGACCAAAACGGGCGAGCTTCTCGCCGCGAAACATGGTGAATGGTTTGCCCGATGAGGGCCTGCGCAGCACCTTACCCGCGTTCCTGCGTTTACAGCTTGGAAAGGAGAGGTTTTATGCAGTTCACTGTTCGCGATTGGATGGTCGATCTGGTCGTGTTTGTCGATCCTGATATTCCGGTGATCGACGCGCTGGAAACAATGCGCCGCCGTTATATCAGCAGTGTGATTGTCAGCAAAACCGATGCCCACCCTGAATTTGGCATCCTGACCTCGACCGATGTCAGCGATAAGATCGTTGCGCAGGGGCAAAATCCGGCTGAGTTGAAGGTGCACGACATCATGACCTGCCCGATGGTGACCGTGTCGCCCGAACTGCCGATCGGCGAGTGCGCGAAGTTGATGAGCGAAAACCACTTCCACCATTTGCCGGTTGCGGATAAAAGCGGCAACATCATCGGCATGATCTCCGCCACGGACTTTCTGGTGGTGGCCGAGGCGATGGGGCGCACCGGCGAGCGCGCCCTGCGCGGATAAGTTTTCTAGAACAGGATCAAAAAATCCCCGCTACTCGCGGGGATTTTTTGATCCTGTTTTGAGATGAAACCTTATTTGCGCAGTTTGCGGCGCAGCTGCGCGGCAGCTTCTTTGGCCGCGGCGCGCGGGTTCTGCAGGGTGAAATGGATAAAGCAATGGGTGGCGAAGCGCAGGTCGCGCTTCTTGAGGGTGACTTTGCCATAGGTCAGGTACATTTCTTCGTACAGGGCCTTCAATGTGCCTTGCTTGAGCTGCGGATCCTCGCGGGCGGCTTTGGTGTAATAATCCTGGCGGCCTGCCAGGTACTCCCACCAGTTGGTGCGTTCGTTCAGGCGGTAGCGGATCGCGATCAGCGCTTCCTTGATCTGGAAGACCTTGGTGCGCCGCGCAACCCTGCGCCACAGGTCGAGGTCTTCGCACATGTGCATTTTTTCGTCGAACCCGCCGACCAGGGCCAGCAAGCTGGCGCGCACCATGATCGATGGGGTGGTGATGATCGTGCCTTTGAAGAAGAGCATATCGGGGTAGATGTAACCCGAAAGCGGCAGGTCCGGCTCACCCATGCCCGGCTGGATCACGCTTTGCTCGTTCATGATTTTGTAATTCGTGTAGGAAAGGCCGCACTCCGGGTAGTCTTCCATGATCTGCACCTGGCGGCTCAGCTTGCCCGGCAGGTATTTGTCGTCCGAATCGAGGAAGGTGATGTATTTGCCCGTCGCGGCGCGAAGGCCAACGTTGCGCGCGTGCGAGCGGCCGTGGTTTTTCTGGTAGATGTATTTGACGCGCGGGTCAGCCTGGGCCAGGCGGTTCATATAAACGGGCGTCGCGTCGCGCGACCCGTCATCCACGACAATCAATTCGAAATCGCGCAGGTCCTGGTCCAGGACGCTTTCAACCGCTTCCATCAGGTTGAGGCAGCGGTTATAGGTTGGGATGATGACGCTCACCATACTCATAAATTGAAGCCCTCCCCGGACGGGTGAAAATTAGAATTTGCGGCGGAAGAAATCCTGTTTGATTTTGTTGCGCGCCCATTCCAGCTTTTTGAAACCTTCGTAATGGTTGTAGATAAAAGCCAGGTAGTGCATGCGCGCCAGCCAGCGGTTGGGACCTGAAAACTCGGCCGCGACAAAATGCGCCCAGGCGTAAGCCTCGCGCTTGATCGCCAGGATGTCCGAGGGGATATTGGGCATGGCGAAATACTTGTCCATCAGGCGAATGTGCTCGTTGGCCATGCGCCGCCCGGTGGCGGCTTTGGAGGCTGAATCGGGGTGAACGCGGAAGGTGGCCAGCTTGTCGGGGATGCGCGCGAAGGATCCGTACAGCCCGGCGCGCAGCCAGAACTCGAAGTCGGCCACGTAGCGGAATTCGGGGTCGCGCCCGCCGCCGGCCAGCTCGAAGGCGCGCCGGCGGATGAATGCGCCCGGGCCGACGATGCAGTGGTGCTGGCGGACCATGTAAAAATAGTCGTACTCGGGCAGGTAAACATCCTCCAGCCATTCCGATTTGGGCCCGATCTTGACCCAGTTGGGGTAGGCGACCAGGATGTCGGGGCGCGCGTTCATGAACGCGACCGCCGCGTGCAGCGCGCCGGGGAGCAAGGGGTCATCGGAGTTGACGATGCAGAAGATGTCGCCGTGCCCCTTGAAGATGCCTTTGTTGACCGTGCGGGTTTCGCCCAGGTTGGCGTGGCTTTCCCAGATGATGCGGTCCGAATACTTGCGCAGGATGTCGCAGGTGTTGTCCTTGGAGCCGTCATCCAGCACGATATACTCCAGGTTGGGGTAACCCTGGTTTAAGACGCTTTCGATCACCTCGCCGATGAAATCGGCGCGGTTGTAGGCCGGGGTGATGACCGTGACCAGCGGGTAGGTTTCAGGCATGCTCTCCGCTCCTAACGTTTGAACGCGCGCCAGATTTTGCGGGCGACTTTTTCGATGCCGGAACCGCGCGGGATCAGCACTTCACGGATTTTGCGCAGGTTGAGGGCGACTTTCCAGACTTTGGAGTTTTTGATCTCAGCCAGCTCGTTGGCCAGGAAAGCCGCCTGGGCGGCGTAGGTCTCAGCGTGGATGTCCTGGCGCAGCAGGCGCTCTTCGGCGACCATGGCGCGTTTGGCCTCGCGGGCATAGTCGATCTCAAACAGCTTGATCTGCTCGACGCGCGTGTCCAGTTCGGCCTGCAGGGCGCTGGCCCGCTCGCGCTCGCTTTCCAGCGAGGCGATGCGCTGATCGCGTTCGACGATTTCGGCCTGCAGCCCTTCGACGCGGGCTTTTTTGTCGTCCAGGCTGGACTGGAGCCCCTCGGACTGGGCCCCGCGCAAATCGAGCTCGACCTGCAGTACTTCGATTTCTTCGTCTTTGGCCTTTAGGTCGGCCTGGAGGGCGGCAATTTGCCCCTCGAGCATGTCCTGCGCAACCTGCAGTACCTGGTTCTGGTTTACTAATTCGGCGATTTGGGCAGACTGGCCGGCCGCTTCGGCGCGCAGGGCTTCGAGCTGGGCGGTCTGGCCGGCTGCTTCGGCGCGCAGGGCTTCGAGCTGGGCAGACTGGCCGGCTGCTTCGGCGCGCAGGGCTTCGAGCTGGGCGGTCTGGCCGGCTGCTTCGGCGCGCAGAGCTTCGAGCTGGGCAGACTGGCCGGCCGCTTCGGCGCGCAGGGCTTCGAGCTGGGCGGTCTGGCCGGCCGCTTCGGCGCGCAGAGCTTCGAGCTGGGCGGATTTATGGGCGTAGTCGATCTCGAGCGCATGGACCTGACTGACTTTTTCAGCGGCCTCAGCGCGCAGCGCGTCGGCTTCGGCCACCTTTTGCGAATACTCGACGCCCAGGCTGCCGAGCTGGCGCGTGACGGACTCCAGCTCCGCTTTGAGTTCATCGGCTTGTTTGGATTTGTTGGCATAGTCGATTTCGAAGGCGCTGACCAGGCGCATCTTCTCTGCGACTTCGGCGCGCAGGATGTCGGCTTCGGAGACCTTTTGGGCATATTCGATGCCCAGATCGCCGATTTGGCGGATGCGCTCTTCCAGTTCGGCCTTGAACGCGTCGGCCAGTTTCGACTTTTGGGCGTAGTCGACTTCAAAGACGCCAATCTGGCGGATTTTTTCGGCCAGGTCAACCCGCAGACTTTCCAGCTCGGATGATTTCGACCCGGCATCGCCCTCCAAACCGTGGATGCGGCTGTCCTTTTCGGAGAGCAGGGCCTGAAGCGAGCCAATCTGGCGGACCTGGTCAACCTGCTGCGCGTACAGCTCGTTCAATTTTTGATTTTGGCGGTTGATGACGGTGATCAAATCGACAACCGGATTGGCTTGGTCGGAACCGGGTGGAATTTTTGTTTGTGTGGCGTCCAAAATCACTCCTAAAGTCTCCAGGCTGGATATATTCAATTCGTGGTCGCGGTTGGCCATGATCTCTGCCAGGCGGGATAGCTCGGGAAAGCGGTCCTGGTTGAGGGCTTTGATCACTTTTCCGGCGGAATAGGTGTCTGAGAATGTGCCGTCCGGCAGGCGGGGATCGTACGCCAGGTCGACCGGGGTCAGGTAAGGGAATTTTTCCGAAACTGCCCAGCCGAAATCGAGCAGGTATAGATTTTCGTCGGGGCTGAAGATCAGGTTGGATGGGTGAATATCACGGTGGTTGAGGCCATTTTCGCGCAGGATGCGCAGCATCTCCAACAGCTGGCGCGCGCAATTCACGGCTTGAGCGCGCGTCAAGCTGAACGGATCGATTCGATCGAGCGTTTCGCCTTCGATGCGGGCCAGCTTTACGGACGAATAGCCGTCATGCTGGCGAATATCCAACACGCGCGGGAAGGGGCCGGGCGGCAAAGACTGGAGGATCTCACCTTCGCGGCTGGCCAGGTCGAACGAAGCCTGTTTGAGTATATACCCCTCGCCTTCGTAGACCTGGCTCCAGTAAATTTCCGGGCCGTTTGGAGTCAGAATTTTGCTGGACAGCAGCTTTTCGCCCTCAATAAATGGGAACGGGGCGTCGTAGGAGATTTCAAAGCGGTTTTTATACGCGAGGAAGAGCCTGCGCGTGGCGGAGAGCGGGCCAAGGTCGAGGGTGTGGTGGAAGTACTTGTTGAGAGCGCGTTCAAACGCTGCAAACGTGTATGGCTCGCTGATCAGCGCGCCGTTCCACTGCGTGTGTTGGAAAAACTGGATCGCCGGATCGGATGTGTCCACCCATTCGATGATCAGGGCGTATTCGGTCAGATCGGCGAATTTCTTGATCACGCTGTCCAGGCTGCCAAAACTGGCCGTGCATGAGAAGCACCAATGGATGATCGAAAGCGCCAGCACCACTTCGGCTTTGGCGGTGCAGTTTTCGAAGTTGTTTTCGACGATTTCTAGCCGGTCAAGCCCAAACTTCTGTTTGGCATACTGCATGCCAAACGTATAATGGCGATCCATTTCAACCGCGATTGCATGAGTGGTCTGGTTATTGAGCGCCAGATAACAGTAGTAGCCAGCATTGGCGCCAATATCCATAAAGCTGCGCTGCTTCAGCAAATAAGGTGACAATAACTTGTCAACCTGCTGGGCTTTGCTGACCAGGTAAGGGTGGCTTTCGAGCTGGATTGCGTGGTCGCGGGTGAGCTTGATTTCCTGGTAACCGTGGAAAATCAGCGCATCCCCCTGGTCTTCCAGCGAAAACGGGGTGGAATAGCGGTTGGGGTCATCGTAAAGGCCGTCTTTGCCGGTCTGCGCTTCTGGTTCATCGAGAATTTTTAGGTCGCGGGTAATCCCAATGCCGGACAGCCGCTCGATGATGAAGCGCTGGTAAAAAGTCTCATCGAATTTTATTAAGCTGGCGGGGTCGACTAAATGATTTTCCCCCGGCTTTATTTGGTCATATTGGTGATGCCAGCCGGCCTCGCGTTCGTTCGGGGCAAAACGCGGCAGCCTGTCTAGGAAGATTTTCTTTTCAGCCTGGGCCTGCGAACGGAATGGATAATGGCGCAGGAGAAATTTGTACGGGTAAATTTTTCGGCCTGAAAACAGAATTTCATGCCCGCCCGTTGAACGCAGGTCCAGCGTTTGGTCGGTCTTTTTCCAGCCTTTTACTTGATGAAAATGCCCCCAGCCTTTGCCAAATTCAAAGTATTGGAAGTGATCCCGCAAGGATGAAGCGGGCGCATAATCGTTATCCACCGCGGGAAAATTGATCACCGTGAAGTCGATCGCGTTGAAACCTGCCCGGTCCACCGCATACAAGGCTTCGCGCAGGCTGACCCCTTGCCAGGGAGCTTCGCACATTTCATCGACATCGACGTGCAGGAGCCAGTCGGCTTGCAGCTCCTGGGAAAGTTTCGCCTTATGACTTAAGATCTCGCCCCAATCATATATATCCTGGCCTTCACGATCGGGGAACTGCTCGATGGCCAACAGCCCTTTTCCGAGAAACTGACTGGCCAGTTCGGCGGTCCGGTCGGTGGACCGGTTGTCGATCAGAAAGACCTGCACACCCTGTGCGATCAAATCGCGAATCGCCGGCACGATCACATCTTCCTCATTATAGGCTGCCATGAGGGCGACGACCTGAAAATCATCCGGCACGCGCAGGTCCTGGAAGGGACTTTGATTGGACAGGATCAGGATTTGAGATTTCGCCGGGCCTTCCCCGGTTTGGCCCGAAAATTCGACAAAAACACCATGCTGCTTGAACAACTCGATCGCCCTGTCAAAACTGGACCGGTCCATCCAATCCTGTTCCACGATGACTTTTTTGACCTGGCGCAGGATATCCTTGAGCTTTTGAACCAGTTCAGGAAACTTGACGCAGGATGCGATCGCATCTGGCAAGACCACAAGCATATCCTCGCGAAGGATCAGGCTGCTTGGGATCGTTTCGATTTTATTGAGTGCCGCCACAAAATTGCAGCCAAAACGCAGCGCGAGGAAGCTGGCAAAACGCAAAATTTCGCGGGCATTCAGGCCATCACCAATTTTTTCGGGACGGAAATAGCGCATGTTTAATCGTGATCGAATGGTGTTGTTGGGGCGTGACGGTAGATTTGTTCGAGGTTAGGTTCATCCTTCATCTCAGGAGCGTGCTGACCAGCATTTGCAAAGCAAATCCTCAAGTATGAATCTCAAGCGGCAATTCATGCTTCTCAACGCCACGCATCCCGTTCAGGACGGCTCAATAAAGGGCTTGACGAGCAACAACAGCACACATCCCCTGTCGCGCATGCGAAATGCGTTGACATGTGTGATTAAATCTTGAACGAGAATGAATTATAATCGTGTTCTGGCTGGTTAGCGAAGAATTACGCGGTCATATTTTTAGTGTACACTTTTTGTAGACATTATCCGGAATGATCAGCTGGCCCACCATTATCATTCGAGCAACAAATAGGGAATCTGAATGAACAGTCAAAGCGAATGGCCCATCGTGATCGGTGGCTGCCTGCGCTCCGGCACATCGCTGGTTCGCCGGATCCTCGATGCGCATTCCAGGATTCATTGCGGTCCAGAGGTTAAATTTCTCAGAGATTGGAACGGGGATTACCTGAATGCCCCGATCCCTTACGGCCGCTTTATGCGCTCTGCGCGTTCGATTCTGCCAGAAGATGAGCTTTTTTTCAATTTTAGGACATTAGTAACAAGTTAAGCACCTAAACAAGAAGTCAAGGGTGGCAAAGTGAGTGAATGGGGTAAACTACCCGCATGAGCGACGAAACAAAACCACCGAAAAAGAGTAGTGTGCGGCATACACG
>Ga0172368_10007723_pt1 | contig 11138 bp, 11 predicted proteins | sample Lak11m_FD_114540 | JGI IMG/M metagenome (GOLD analysis project Ga0172368, IMG submission 114540) | Freshwater microbial communities from Kabuno Bay, South-Kivu, Congo - kab_022012_11m | ecosystem: Environmental > Aquatic > Freshwater > Lake | place: Democratic Republic of the Congo: South-Kivu...
CCCTGTTTGGTCTCGAAGCGGGACTTGTAATCACAATTCCGCTGTGTTTGCTGGCGGCATACGGCGTGCCGAACGCGCTCGACCTCACTCCGTATTATCTACTCTCCTCGCTGATCGGTCTGCTGGCGCTGGGACCAGCCCGCCGCTTTTTGGGATTTCTCCGGGCGGGGCTGGCTATTTCGCTTTCGGGGCTTGTCGTCCTTGTGGCGTTTCGCCTGCCATTCTTCCCGCCAGACTTGCTGGGCATTGTTCAGTTTCTGGGCGTTGTATTATTTTCCGGTTTTGCCGCGGCGAGCGTTACGCTTGCGCTTCAATATCTTCTTGCTCAAACGCTTGGATTGACCACCGCGCTGCAGCTTCTGGATATTTCCCGCCCGGATTTCCCCCTGCTAAAATTCTTTCTGCGCAACGCCCCCGGGACATACCAGCATAGTTTGCAGGTCGCCAACCTTGCAGAGCAGGCTGCTGAAAAGATCGGCGCCGACCCCTTGCTGACGCGTGTCGGCGCGCAGTTCCATGATATTGGCAAGGCGCTCAACCCAACCTTCTTTATTGAGAATCAAATCCCCGGAAATGTAAACCCGCATCATGACCTTGTCCCTGAAGAGTCCGCAGCCACTATCATTCGCCATGTCACAGACGGCGTGCAGCTGGCGAAAAAATACCGCCTGCCGCGCCGCCTGCATGATTTTATCCTTGAGCATCATGGCACGCTGATCACACGCTATCAATATAATCAAGCCATGGAAGCAGTGGGCGGCGACGTATCAAAAGTGGATATTGAAAAATTCCGTTACCCCGGGCCCAGTCCCAGGTCACGCGAGACCGCCCTGCTGATGCTCGCAGACGCAACGGAAGCCCGCGCGCGCGCCGAGCGTCCCAACAGCGATGAAGACTTGCGCGCGCTTGTCCGAAGCGTGATCGACTCTGTGCAAAAATTCAACCAGCTCGACGATACGCTTCTCACCCTGCGCGACCTGACTCTGATCACCGAGTCATTCGCGGTCACCCTGCGCGGCACATATCATCCGCGCATTCAATATCCCAGCCCAACTTACCAGACAGAGACCTAACCCTCCCTGCCGCGAGAAAAGAAGAATGATCAACATAGATAACCAACAGGATTTTTTGGAATCAGCTCTGCTCGAACGCGCTGCGCGCATCACACTTGAGATTTCGACGCCGCTCAATCCAAGCCTTGAGTCTGCTCCCGTTGATGCAGACATGACCATCGTCCTGACAGATGACAAACAACTGCGCGAGTTGAATTTGGAATATCTCGGCGTAGACTCGCCGACAGATGTGCTCTCCTTCCCTGCCTCGGAGTCAGACCCGGAAACTGGTACAACCTATCTGGGAGATATCCTTATCTCCATTCCGCGCGCGGCAGAGCAGGCGCAGGCGGCGGGTCATCCTATTGAGGCTGAAGTGCAGTTGCTCGTTGTGCATGGGACTCTGCATTTGCTTGGGCATGACCATGCCGAGGCGGAGGAAAAAGCCCGCATGTGGAATGCGCAGGCCGAGGTGATGTCCAGACTCGGTTTGTCTTATGTTAAGATTCAAGAAGTGTAAAGTAGTGAAGAACTTTTTTGATTCGCGCATCGTTTCCATTGGCCATGCCTTTCGCGGCTGGCAGTATGTGATCCGCACGCAGAAGAACGCTTGGATTCACAGCGCCATCGCCACAGTTGTTTTTATTTTGGGGCTTTGGCTGCGATTGCCTGCGCGTGATTGGGCGGTGATCATTTTGACGACGGCGGTTGTGTTCGCGGCTGAATTTATGAACACTGCCATAGAAACGGTCGTTGACCTTGCCAGCCCGGACCATCATCCGCTGGCGAAGATCGGCAAGGACGTGGGCGCTGCCGCTGTGCTGGTGGCAGCCCTCGCCGCGATCCTGATCGGCTTGTTAATCCTTGGTCCGCCGCTGTGGAATAAACTGCATTTGCTGATAACTAAAAACTGATCACTGATTACTGGAGTTTTTATGACCCTGTCTTTTAAATTTGGCACCGTCGGTTCTCCCACCGGCGCGCCCAAGAAACCGGGCGGCTCTGTCGGCGCGATCGAGTTTAGCAAATCCATTGGGCTGGACACGTTGGAACTTGGCTGGGTGCAGTCGGTGCGCGTGACCGAGGCAACCTGCGCGTTGATTAAATCAGCAGGCGCGGAATATGGCGTGGCGTTGAGCGTCCATGCGCCGTATTTCATCAACCTGAACGCGAACGATGAGGAATGGCCGAAGTCGCGCAAACGATTAATGGACGCCGCGCATTATGGCAACCTCGCCGGCGCAACAGATATTATTTTTCACCCCGGCTCATATTTTATGAATGATCCGCTCGAAGTGCTGAAGATTGCCATTCCGCGTTTGCAGGGCTGTGTGGCTGAATTAAAGAAGAAGGGCAACCCCGTTACTTTGCGCCCGGAAACGATGGGCAAGTCGGCCATGCTCGGCTCTTTTGAAGATGCGCTTGCGATGAGCCAGGCCATGAATGGCGTCCTGCCGTGTCTGGATTTTGCGCATTTGCATGCCCGCCCCGGTGACGGCACGATGAACAGCTACGATGAATGGTCGCGGCTGTTGGAAGTTTACGGCAAAACGCTCGGGCAGAAAGCCTTGAAGCATTTGCATATTCACCTTTCCGGTATTGAATATGGGTCAAAGGGCGAAAAGAATCACCTGCCTCTTGCAGATGCCGATTTAAACATGAAAGCCCTGTTCAAAGCCTTGAATCAATTCGGCGGCGGGGGGCGCATCATGTGTGAAAGCCCAATCATGGAAGAAGACGCGTTGAACATGAAGAAAGCCTGGATGAAGGCAAGTGGAGAGAAGGAAAAGTAAATACAAAAAATCCCATCCAATGATCGGATGGGATTTTTTTGTGCATTGAAATTTTTTGACTACTTGTTCATTGCCACGTTCAATTCAAGTCGATCGGGGTCGCTCGATGATGCTTCGAGGTTGTCACCGAACTTGTCGTTATACCCATCTGCGGCAAAGACGATGGTGAACTGCGTGTTGCGCGGAATGCCTGTAATTGAATAACCGCCATTGCTGTCTGTCTTGAGGCTGGCTTCGATGTATTTATCGGTGTAATTTTCCCTGCCCCATTGATCGTAAGTAATACCGGGCGAAAGGACGAATACATACGCGCCAGAGATGGGTCTGCCCGTATCTGCGTCGGTGATAACGCCGTAAACTGTTACAGTATCACCCTGCGAAGACGGAGGGGGAGTTACCCCACCGCCGCCGCTGCCAACAGTCACTTTGCCGGAAGTGCCGATCACCTGATCGCTGCTGCCGGCATGCATTTCAAGATAGTATTCTCCATCCGGTAATGGGTCGCCGTTATTGGGCAGGTAAGTGCCAAAAGTCCCGTCGGTCTTGAAATCCCAGGCATAGGAATATTCGTTGACGGGTGCGCCGTTCAAAAACCATTGCTCGCGGACAAGTTCGCCCGGCGTCATGCCGGAATAATCAAAACTTGCCCCGATACAAAGCGTGTTGGATGGGAACGATGAGACAACATTGCCCAAGTCGCAGCCATTGGAACCATATGTCGCATCGAGCCATGCGAAATTACCTGCCGCTTCGTTACCTGACCCGGCTTCTGTCACAACCCCCGACTGAGTGTACTGGCTGACGTATTGTTTGCCAGACTGCGCAGCCTGAATCAAAGGTCTGGCAAGCTCGATGGGGCGCAAAGCGTTGATGAATCCGCCGATGGGAATGCAGCTGTCGTTTTGATCCACCTGGCCGTCGCCGTTCGTGTCCTGAATCTGACGGCAGTCGGTCACATTGCCGCCCGCGCCGGAAGATGCCTGAGTGGGCACGCCGATGATGCGGGCATTGTCGTCTGCGCCCAGCCCGCCGGAGTTTCCGCCCGCGATGGTCGCGTCGGTCTTAATCCAGGCGCGGTCGCCGATCGGGTTTTCGGAAGTAAAGCCTGAAACGCTTCCTTCTGTGAATGTGATCGTGTCACCTCCGATGCCGGGGAAACCGAAGATGCTGACATGGTCGCCAACATGGGTCAGATTTGAATCGCCGAGCTCAACGTAGGGAAAATTCAAACTGGCGGGGTCAACATTGGAACCGCCCACAGTTGAGGTGATCTGGATCACAGCGAGGTCGAGGAATCCATCCACTGCGCGGACTTCCGCAAGATAGGAAGGCACGGGCGGCTTGTCTTCTGATTCAATGATGGCGATGCCCAGCGCGTCAGGTTCCATGTCTGGTTCGCCCTGCGATGCCGGGCTGGCTACATGCGCATTGGTCAGAATCATGCCATAGGGAGAAAGGATCGTTCCTGATCCAGTGTAGCGGGGAGTCAATTGCCCATTCTCGTTGAATAATCCATAGATCTGTACGGTGGCAGATATCAAATGGGCGCGCTGTGCCTGTGAGAGACCTGCGCCGGTGCCGGTTGGGGGAGGATTATTGATAGGGTCTTCTGGCGTGGTTGGCTCAACAGGTGTATTGCCGCCTTTGCAGGCGATTGCTGCGAGTGCCAGTATGACAAGCATCAGCCAGAAACGATTAAGAATATTTGGTTTCATGCAAGCCTCTTTTAGTAGCTGATCGATTCAAGGAAGAGATGGAAACGGCTGAGGTCGAGGTCGTAATTTTTTTCGTCAGCCCAATAGCTGACGGCGACTGCATAATTGCCGTTCACGAAGATGTAATCTGCGCCGCGCACAACACTCGGGATGTTTTTATGTGTAAGGTCGGGGTTCGATTCAACGTACACGTAACTAATTTCGTACGCAGTCTTATCGAATACAGTGACTTCGCGCTGTTCGAGCACGCGGAATGCAAGCAGGTCCTGACCATGGCTCAGCGTCAGCAAGCTTGCGACCTGCGCCGCGGAGGTGTCAGCCGCGAGGGGAATCTTGCGAAGGATGTAGGTTGTGTTATATCCGCTGGAAGAACGGTCTGTGGTGCGCAGGAGTTCATCGCCGGCGGGTTGGGATTGCAGCCAGCCTTTCGGCGCCTGTGCAGTGATGCCTTCCACATTGAAGGGGATGCTGCTATTTTCCACGCTGGACTTGTAGAACCAGCCGGCTAGCAAGGCAATGACTGTGACGATAAAGACTGTGGCTTCGGCATAGCGGTCGCCGAGGGAAACTTTTTTGTTTTCCATTGTATATCTCCTATTTCCCCGCCTGCACGGTTAAATTACGGCGCACGAGCCAGAGCACAACGCCAGTAGTTGCAAATGCAACGATTGCCGCGAGGGCAAGTCCGGGCCACGGGTTGGCAGATGCTCCGCTCAGGCTGACGCTGGTCTGTGAGACAAGTCCGCGCAGCCAGTTGAATGTGCCGTTGAAGATCGCCGCGAGGGTGATGCCGAGCGGCATCCACCAGATCTGTTCGGATTCAAATTTTGCGCGGCCAAGGAAGTAGCCTGTGATGCCGGAGAACGCCGCCTGTGCCAGTGCAACGACCGCCATGCGGATGATGCCCGTGCCGAGATCCACGCCGCCGTTTGATACCACGAACTGAATGTTCAACACTGTGGCATAGCCAAGCCCGGCCGCGGTGGCGTAGATGACTCCGTCGGTGGCTTCGTCAAATTCATTGGAATGATAAATGCTGTAACGGACGGCGGCGTATTTCAGGAATTCCTGCGTAAAGCCCACCACGAGAATCCCGCCGAGGATGGTGGCGGTGGTGCTGGCGTAGATCCAGTGCGAAACGCGGAAGATATTTTCAACCAGCGGCACGCCAACGGCTGCGGCAAACAATGCGCCAAGAGTGAACACGCCCAGCACATAGCCCTTTGGTTCCGGTTCAAGACGGTCCTGCATGTAAAAGAAGACCAGCCAGACCGCGGCTGGTACGAGCGCCAGAAAGACGCCGGTCAATAATAATGTCGATGTGGTGAAAACGGGTTTCACCGCGCCGTCCAAAGCATAGACAACGCCGACGAAAACAATCAGGCTGATGATGAGCAGGAACTCATTGCGCCAGACATGCTTACGTTCATGTACTGCTTTTAATTCAGTCATAAACTTCTCTCCTCTTGGTTTGTATCGAACTGTGGAACTATATTACGAAATTACGAACCATAAGTCAATAGGAATTAAGATTCTGTCATAGTTGTGCAACCAGCCCAAAATCAGAAGGCAGAAGCGAGAACATGTGCGCGTTGCAGACCCGGACGCCAATCACCATCCGATTAAGCAGAAGTCCTTCATCGTGCGCGCGGATCTTTTGGGCAACACGCCGGCTCGCATCATTCCCAACTGCGATGACGATCTCCGCGCGGATCAGACTTGCTTTTTCAAACGCGAAACGCGCAATTAGTTTTGCGGCTTGCCCGGCAATTCCCTTTCCGCGCTGCGAACTGCGCACCCAATAGCCGAGATTGCAAAAACGATACAAGTGGTGGATGTGACTCAAACTGCAACTGCCAAGGAATTCGCCGCTGTTTGCGTCGGTAATCGCAAAGGCGTACATCGAGCCGCTTGACCAGTACGAGCGCGTCAGGGTTATGAAGGTGCGCGCTGTTTCCACTGAATAACTGTCTTTCGCCCAGGACATCCACGGTTTAAGGTCAGGCAATGATTCTTGCACAGCCCTCTGCAACTCGCTCTCATCCCCAAATTCATAAGGGCGCAAGATGACAATGTCGTCTGTTAATTTTGTAAATGGAAACATGATTTCTATAAAACAAAAACGGAGACACGCTTTCACCGAGTATAAATCTCTGTGCGCTTGTGTCTCCGTTGTGTCGATCAAAAACTTATGTCGTGATGTATTCCCTCAAGCTGTGTTCCACCGCGTAGGCGGCGGCTTCTGCGCGATTGTTCACGCTCAACTTGGAGAGGATGCTCGAAACGTAATTTCGCACCGTTCCTTCGCCGAGGAATAAATTCTTGGCAATCTCACGGTTGGTCTTACCTTCAGATACGAGCAGAAGCACATGCTTTTCCTGCTGACTCAAATGCGCGAAAGCCGAAGCCTCCTCCTCTTTTACTGCGCGGCGCACTTCCTGGAAAACGCGCTGAGTCACAGCCGGGTCAAGCAACGCTTCACCGCGCCCGACAGATTCGATCGCTTTGACAAGATCGTCGCTGCCGATCTGCTTGAGGATGTATCCCGACGCGCCGGCGCGAATGGCAGAAAACAACATTTCATCCTCGGCGTATGAAGTCAGCATGATCACCTTTGTGTTGGGATGATCATTGACGATCTGCTCGCAGGCTTCGATGCCCGAAGTGCCCGGCAGGCGGATGTCCATCACGACAACATCGGGCTTAAGTGAAGCGACTTGTTCCAGCGCTTCACGCGCCGAGCTTGCTTCCCCAACCACATCGAATTGCGGGTGTCTCTCCAGCAAGGATTTCAAGCCGAGGCGCACCACTTCGTGATCGTCCACAAGGATAATTCTTTGCTTTTTCATTGGCTTATTTTACCTCAGGAGTATGCAGAAAACGGGCAAAATTCACGGATTTATGCTTTTTTCAGCGCCAGTAAATGTTCCTCAATATGTGCCAGACCGCGCTCCACCCATAACTGCAGCGACAGATCACCGCCGAGAGTCTCGTGCCTGCTTACGCGCGACCATGACTCGCGCGGCAGGTCACGCAAAATTTTGCACAGGTCATTAACATTCGTTGAGAACTCATCCAGAATTACAACAAGCGCTTCGTCCTTGTTGTAATTCTCTGCCATCCAGGCGTCCGCGTCAAAACTTTTGAATTGCGGGTTATCTTCGTTCAACGTTTGGCGAATGCGCGCGCCGTAAATGATTTTTTCCACATCGCGGGTGTGTGACGCGATCTGATGCGCCGTCCATTCGCCTTCCACTTTTGTCTGCGGATCGTTGATCGCCAGACACGCATCACAAAATTCGCGCGCAGCTTCTGCCAGCCTCACCACGATCTTAATTCGATATTCCGTCAACTCTTTCATTTTGCCTCCAGCAGGGATAATACTTCATTCACAATATTCTCTGAATTATTAATTGCATAGACTCGGATTCCGCGCGGGCTTAATTCCATATCTGCCTGATGCGACAACTCAAACAACCCCGCTTTGCTGGATGAATAAGCCCCCGCTTCCTTTTCTCCGCCTTTGCCTGATCCCGCGACGAGATTCAGAATCTCTCCGTGACCTTGTTCGCGCATCACACGCCCCACTGATTGCATCATCAGAAACGCCCCTGTCAAATTTACATCCAATGTGCGGTGCCAGTCCCACTCATCCATATCTAGCAGCGACGTGGATGGTTTCACTGCCGCATGATTGATCAGAATGTCAATTTTGCCAAAGTCATCTTCCACTGCTTTGACCAGAGCCTGAACGCCAACTTTTTTTGCGATATCTTCAATGTAAGCTTTGGCTTTCCCGCCGCGTGAAATTATGCCCGAAACGACCTCCTCCACGTTGATGGGAGAAATGTCATTTGCAGCAATTAACGCGCCTTTTTCTGCGAGGGACTCTGCCAGCGCGCACCCCGCGCCTTTGCCTGCTCCGGTGATCAAAACTACTTTATCTTTTAAGTCGTTCATCTTTTTCTACTCACACATCGGGATCGTATCCGTATTTTCGTAGGCGTTCAATGGAAGACCGAAATACGGCGAAGGGTCGTACGTGTTTTCAATTTCAAGCTCGTTGGTAAACCTGCCAAAGCCATTGTCTTTCACAACTGAAACATGCAAGTGAACCCCGACAGGGTTGTTCGGGTCGCCGGAATAATTTCCCTGATAGCCGAGGAACGTGCCGGCCTCCACATAAACTTCCGATGTTCCGCCGGGGAACTCGGGTGAGATGAAGGAATTTCCCTGCGAGTCTGCCATGTGTGTGTAGTACACCCATATTTGCCTCCCGGGCTGAAGTGGGTCATCTGGCACGCGGGTGATAACGGATGATTTCCAGTCCAGTCGGCGGGAGAGGTAGCCTGGGTAGGCTGCGACCACGGGGGTAATGCCGATATCTGTCCCTGCGAAAATGTCTATTCCTTGGTGGCGGTGACCAGGGCGGAAAGAATCGTCCCAAATGAAGCCGACCAAACCGTCAGTGGGGAAGATGAATGGGGCAGAGTCACATTGTGTTTTGGCTTTCATCCTCAAATTCGGGCGGGAGGCGGGGTCTCGCAGATAGGCAAGTGTTTGCAGTGTGCGAGCCGAGCCGCGTCGAAAAGTGAAATAAAAATAAATGGACGCGGCTGCCATAGCGATGATTAAGATGAAGAGCGGAGGTCGTTTCAACATTCCTGTATTATACACACGTGAAAAATGGAAATAACGCTTGCTTTTGTGAAAATTTCGACAAACAAGACCAATTTACTTGTATATTTTTGGAGTTAAGGGGATAATCTTGAAAATTTCATTTTTGTAAGGTCGAAAAAAACATAGCCGAAAGCCCTTTCGGCTGTGTTTTTGTGATTGAGGAGGCGCTTTCGCAAATATCGATACCGGCTTGCTAATTGCTTGTACATTTCATAAACCACCTTATTAGGAGAGACAAAATGTATCGAAAAGTTTTTAACATGCTTTCGCTGTTGCTTGTTGTGGCAGTGGCCTTCTCGGCAGTCGCCCCTGCCGCTGCCCAACCTAGGTTTGACGCTTCAGAAGAAAACCAGGTTCAAGAGAGCGCCAATGGAATTTATATCGTTCAAATGATTCATGCGCCCGCGATTTCATACGAGGGCGATATTCAGGGGCTGGCTTCGACAAAACCGAATTCCGGCGAGAAGCTGGACCGTAATAATCCGAATGTTCAGGAATATGTTGGACATCTTGAAGACGAGCATGATGACGCGCTGAGAAAATCCGGCGGCGATAAACTTTATGACTATGGTTATACATTCAACGGTTTTGCGGCTCAGTTAACTGTTCAGCAGGCCAATAAGCTCCTAAAAGTTGACGGCGTTATGCAGATCAGCCCGGATACGCTCCAGAGCATCGACACTTCTTCCTCGCCGAGTTTCCTTGGTTTGGATGCGAAGAAGGGACTTTGGCAGCAACTTGGCGGACAAAAAAATGCCGGCAAGGGAATTGTGATTGGTATCATTGACTCTGGCATCTGGCCCGAAAGCTTGAGCTTTGCTGACAGCTACAATGAGAAGACCAAGCAATGGACATTCGCCAGTGGCAAAAATATTGAGGTGAAATACAAGACTCCGAAGAATTGGGCGGCGGCTTGTGTTTTGGATAACGCAACCTGCAATAACAAATTGATCGGCGCTCAATATTTCAATGCGGCCTTCGGCGGTGACGCTGGAATTGCGGCCACACGCCCGTGGGAATACCTCTCAGCCCGTGACTATAATGCGCATGGAACACACACTGCCTCTACAGCCGGCGGCAACTATAACGTTCAGGCGACCGGTCCGGCTGCTGTATTCGGATCCATCAGCGGAATGGCTCCCCACGCTTATATTTCAGTCTACAAGGCTTTGTGGTCAACTCAGGATGGTTCAACCGCGAGCGGCTTTACTTCCGACCTGGTAGCGGCTATTGATCAGGCCGTTGCCGACGGCGTGGACGTGATCAACTACTCGATCAGTGGCTCGACCTCCAACTTCCTGGACCCCGTTGAAATAGCCTTCCTCAACGCGGCTGATGCCGGCGTGTTCGTTGCGGCTTCTGCTGGTAACAGCGGCCCCACCTCTGGCACGGTTGCCCACCCCAGCCCGTGGATCACCACAGTGGCGGCTGGCACACATAACCGCAACAGTGCTGGTTCCGCCACGATAAATGCAATTACTTATAATGGCGCTTCACTGGCAGTTGCCGCAGTTACTGCTCCTTTGGTTGACTCAATTGCTGCTGGTTTGGCTGGCGCAATTCCCAGTGAAGTTGCCTTGTGTTACCCCGGCACTCTTGACTCAGCAGTTGTGGCTGGCAAGATCGTTGTTTGTGACCGCGGCGTAATTGCGCGCGTGGACAAGAGCCGTGCAGTCCAGATGGCTGGCGGCGTGGGTATGATCCTCGTGAATGTTTCTGCCAGTTCATTGAACGCAGATTTCCATTACGTTCCGACCGTCCATTTGCAGAACACCGACCGTGCGGCAGTCAAGGCCTATGCCGCTACTGTTGGTGCTACAGCCACCATTAATGCGGCTGTTCTAACATATACGGACCCTGATCCATTAACAGCTTCCTTCTCGTACCGCGGACCGCTC
>Ga0172368_10007724_pt1 | contig 11137 bp, 8 predicted proteins | sample Lak11m_FD_114540 | JGI IMG/M metagenome (GOLD analysis project Ga0172368, IMG submission 114540) | Freshwater microbial communities from Kabuno Bay, South-Kivu, Congo - kab_022012_11m | ecosystem: Environmental > Aquatic > Freshwater > Lake | place: Democratic Republic of the Congo: South-Kivu...
GTCAAAGGCTTCCAGGCTCATGCCGATGATGCTCTTCGCTATTTGTGGATGGACTGCCAGTCGGTGATAGGTGATCATCCTCTTAGTTTAGCTCTTTTTCTCTATTCCGCCACAAGTCTATTATTAGTTGCAAATCGTTGATTGCCGCATTCAATTCCTTCATTGCTTCTCTAGCGATAATGGAAGGGTTTAATTGCTCCTCATTTTTTGTATCTTCCTCTTCTCTGAGCCAACTAATATCTAGATTTTCCCCTCGACTAGCAATCCATTCTCGTGTAAACCGACGAAATCGTCCGCTCTCACCTGTATCCACCCGTTTCGCCAGACTTTCTGGCTTGCCAAAAGAGTCCTCCCCAAAAACTGATTCGAATTCGGCAAAATGACTGCGGGTGAATTGAGTTCGTTTTCCAAACGCCGGCATATTGGTGCGCATGTCATACACCCACACCTCTTTGGTGTTGCCTTTCTCTGTTTCACCACGAGTAAAGAACAATACATTGGTCTTTACTCCCTGAGCATAGAAAATGCCCGTCGGCAGGCGTAAAATGGTGTGCAGGTTGCATTTATCCATCAAATCGGCGCGAATCTGCTTGCCGATGTTGCCTTCAAACAATACATTATCGGGCAGCACGATGGCTGTGCGGCCATCGGTTTGCAACCAGCGGTAGGCATGCTGTAAAAAACAAAGTTGTTTGTTGCTGGTGGGGTAGGTAAAGTCTTTACGAGATGGCAGCCCACCACCCTTTTTCGTTCCGAAGGGTGGGTTGGTAAGCACAAGAGTGGCCTTGGGGAGAACTTTAATCTCATCAGAAAGCGAGTCGCCATAATGAATGCCGGCCTGGCTGTCGCCTGGTTCCAGCCCGTGCAGCATCAAGTTCATCATGGCCAGCCGATGGGTATCTTGCACAAACTCCATGCCGAAGAATGTATTTTGGTAGTACTTGGTCTGTTGCGCGTTTGACCAAGAATCCGGATCGCCATGCGAGCGAATGTAACGGCTGGCCGAGATCAGGAAACCGCCCGTTCCGGCGGCCGGATCCTGGATGACATCGTCCAAGGTTGGTTTCATCACAGCCACCATGCTGTCGATCAGCGGGCGGGGGGTAAAGTACTGGCCCGCGCCGGATTTCTTCTCGTTGGCGTTCTTCTCCAGCAGCCCTTCATACAGCTCGCCAAAAGCCTCTTCCTCCCGGGCGCTGTACCAGTCCAGCCGGTCGATCTCGGTCACCAGGATCGAAAGGGTGGTGGATTTTTTAATAAACGAGCTGGCATTAGCGAAGATCTGGCGCACTAAGGGAGAACCCAGGCTGCCCAGCTTGACCAGCATCTCGCGGTAAAACCCCAGACGGTCGGCGGCAGATTTGCCCTCCAATATGTCCCAGCGGTAATCTTCAGGCAGCTGGCTTTCGTGCCCGGTTTCCTTGGTCATCTTGAGGAACAGCAGATAGGTCAGCTCCGTGACGTATTGGTGGTAGGTGACACCATCATCTTTCAGAACATTGCACAGGCTCCAGAGCCGGGCGACAATATCACGGGTAACGCTTTGAGCGGGGGTAGGTGTGTTCAAACGATTCTTTTCCTGTTTGGAATTTGATTTGAAGCAGATCGCTTCACGATGCTTGTGAGGACCAGATCAGATCATGAAAGGTATCGAGCGTGGTCTCCAGCTCGTTGTCGAAAATGCGGTTCAAGCGAGTGAACCCGCCTCCATCGCGGCGGAAGATCAGGTCTGGGTCGTCCAGCGCTTCGCGGTCGACCACACGGTTAGCTTTGGTCTGGGCCGCGATGCGCTGCAGCCACTGCCGCTGCGGGGTGCTCCAACTGCGCGAGGCCAGCATTTGCTGCAAGGCCCAGTCCACGCGCTGCTCATAAGGCACCAGCGGGTCGCCGGTGGCAATGTGGCGGATAAAGCCCACGATCTGGGCCGCAATTTCCTGGTTTGTGCTCTCGCGCCAGGCAGTTGCCAGGTTCACTTCGCTGAACCCGGCCCGGTCCAGCTCAATGGCCAATTCACGCAGCTGTTTACGGGTCAGGTCTCTAGGGCGGGTCAGAACGGTTACCAGGGCGGGGATGGTATCCTGGTTCGCCTGGATGAACTCGGAAAATTCCTTCAAATAATCTTCGGGTTTTGTCGCCCGGCCATAGCCATGTTCCACGCTGGACAAGCGGTCGGAATGCTCCGAGATCAACACAGGACTTGAGACTTCGTCACTCTGTCGATCCAGTATTTCACTCAAGAGTGGGTTACGGGTAAACCACTCTGCTACATCCTGTAAAGGCATTTCGAGCAGCCTGTTGATAAACGCTTCGGGCGGCATGCCGGCGGCTGCCTCGAAGTCATAGCGCTGAGCCGCGTTTAACGTGCGCTTCTTGCGCTGAAGCTTGGCCACCAACTGCTCGCGGATCACTTCACGCTGCGCGTCACCACTTACAGTGGCCAGCTCGCCGGCCAGCTGCGTAAAGCTGAGCTTGGGGTTCACTACCACCGGCTGCATGGCGGTTAATTCTTGCAGCGCCTCATACAGCCGGACGGCATCTAAGACGCGGAACGTTTCTTTGCCAATTTCATCACACAAGCGCGTGGCACGGCCAAGCATTTGATCAAAAAGAATCCGGCTGTTGACGCGCCGCAGGAAAACCAGGTTGCAGATTTCGGGCACGTCAACCCCAGTAGTCAACAGGTCAACGGTCACGGCGACGTTTGGGTTGCGCTCGTTTTTGAAACGGCGGATCAACTGCAGCGGTTGGTCGGCATTGCCGGTAATCTTGATCACGGCGTCATCGTCGATGCTGCCGTACATGTCGTTAAACGCCTCTTTCAGCAGCTTCACAACCAGGTCGGCATGCTCATCCTTGACGCAAAAGATCAGCGTCTTTTGGCGTGAGCCGGGATCCAGCTCTCGCGCCAGATATTGGCATACCACCCGGTTGAACGATTCCGTAATCACTTTCCGGTTGAAGTCTTCAACATCCAACCTGATTTCATCCGGCGTTTGATAGAGTTCGACCTGGCTCTGGCTGGGGTTATAGACCTTTACGGTTTCACCGGGTTTCCAAACAATACCGCTTTTCGACAATTCGGTAGTGATTTGAACCGGCGGTTCATGGTCGATCAGGTAGCCGTCGATCACGGCCTCACGGTAGGAATAAGTGTAAGCTGGCAGGCCAAAAATTTCGGTGGTATGCAGGGCGGGAGTGGCGGTCAGGCCAATTTTCACTGCATCAAAGTAATCCAACACCCGGCGGTACTTTGAAATATAGTCCTCAAAGCTGCGGAATGTGATTTCCGTGTCGGATAGTTCGCGGTCCAGCAAGTATCCCCTGTGGCACTCGTCTACAATGATGCAGTCGTATTGATCGACAGGCGGAGGAAGCTGGCCCTCATTGGTGTAGAGAATGCGTTTGACCATCCCTTGCACCGTGGCTATCTGCACCGCAGTATCGCCATCCGGGTTCTGTTCTTTCAACTCCTTGATTCCAAAAATATCCGCAAAGGATTGAACATGATCCATGCGAGTATCTTTGAAAGCATTTACGGCTTGTTCTCCAAGCGCTGAGCGATCCACCAGGAAAAGCACCCGGCGGAAACGCTTCACTTTTAAGAGGCGGTAAATTAGCGCGATGCAGGTTTTGGTTTTGCCTGTGCCCGTCGCCATGGCGATCAAAACTTCACGCTTCCCTTCAGCGATTGCCAACTCGACAGCTCGAATGGCCTTTTTCTGATAGGAACGCAAAGAAAAACCGTAATCGAAAGGTTCCTGATCAAGCAGTTGATGGGCGCAATCCTCATCGCGTTTTAGAAGGGATACCAACCCCTCAGGGGTGTACCATCCATCCAAAGCATGGGCCAGATTTTCAGGCCGGCGCAGATCACAGAACCAGATACCGCTGCGAGTTTCTAACTGGCGCAGGTAAGGGCGCCCATTGGAGGAAAATGCAAAGGGAAGGTTGTATTCTCCCCATGGGCCACTAGGAGAGTTGAACTCGTTGTTCACTGAAAATCCCCTGCTGTACCGCTTGGCCTGTTGAAGCGCCGCAGACACATCGATGTTCTTACGTTTTGCTTCCACGCAAGCGATTGGGGTCAATCCCACAAACAACACATAGTCCGCCGGTCCATTCGTGGTCGGCCATTCCGCAATCGCCATGTTCTTACCGCGCTCAGGTCGTGTGCCTTTGGAGAACCTGAAATTGAGCGAATCCGCTTGCCAACCGGCCTGTCGCAGTTGTTGGTCAATCAACTGTCGTGTTTCGGCTTCATCGAGGTGGAGATGCTCGGCCGCCGAGCTGGAAGCTGCCAGAAATGCCTGGAATGCGCTGGCAGGTTTTTGCTCGGCATTGCGCTGCTGAGCAGCTATTTTTTGTACCTCTACATTTGCAGAGCTTTCTACCTCACTCGCCAATTCGAGTACAGCCCCAGCTTGTTCCTGGATTTGCTCAGCTGGGATGAATTCTACGGGGGTGAATTTAGGATCATAAAATGTGCGGTAATACCAGACCCCTAACTGCCATGCCATTTTTAAGGTATTACCTGCTAGCTGGTAATCAGCGACTAAGTTGTGCGTTGCCTCATTCCCGGCCCGCCGGATTTCGCCAAATAGCTGTCCCACCTGGCGCGGTAAAACGCCTTGATCTTGCAAACGCCGAAGTAAATCATACTGCGTCTCTCCCGGAACATTCAATAATCCCATTTGCGCGGCAGTTTGGAGAGCCAATAATTCTGCATACTGGCGCAGCTTGATCAGGCATGTGTTTGGGTCATCAACATAGTAGTGCTCTGCCAGCCGGCCTAGTCGGACAAGCTGATCAGAGGTTCGAGAAAGAAACGCAAAATTGGTGGGATTCATACTGCAGGTTTGTCTTTCTCAAAAACAAGAAGATCCCCGACCTGACAATCAAAATACTCACACAAAGTCTGAATCACTGGTGCGTCATAGCGCGTAACCTGGTTATTCGCCCAAGCATTGAGTGTCGACCAGGCGATGCCGGTATCACGCTGTACATCCAGAAGAGCAATATTCTTCTGCAGTACAGTAGCTTTTTGAGCCAGGAGAATGCGGAAATGGTTAACTATTTTTCCAGACATGTTTCATCCTTGTAGGGAATCTCTTAATTATCATAGAGGCAGAATATTTTTTTGTCAACGAAATTAGAGGACAAGTCAAAATCTGATATGGATTTGAAAGGATGCTGGATAGAATGTACATAGATGCCATGGCCATCAATAGAAAACACAATCCAACCCACCTGATTCCCTTGTGCCGACGAGAAAGCCGTTGCATACTTATCTCATGAAAACATCCGGGCAAGAGGGTATCAAAGACGGGTTGGTCGCGATTCTGAAGGATAAATCCGACCTGACCATCCTACAGGAACAGGGTTGGTATCGCATCCCGGTTGCCTCTGCCCCGAATCGCTGGCCCCCGCGTTGGCTCGCTTTCTACCAACCTAAAAACTTTGGCGAGGACGCTTACCGGATCCGTTATTATGGCCAGGTCAAAGATATTCGCCGTGCCAGAAGGAATGAGCTATTCCCTAACGAGCTCGCATCGGCGAAATCCGAGCGCGAATACTTCATCCTCAACCTGGCAAAACTGGAAGAACGCGAATCCCCCATTCCGAGTTACCGGCCCAGGCGATTGGTGTTCATTCCTACCACTTGGACCAAGTTCGAACAAGCGGAACAGATCAACGACCTCTTCGATGATAGTCCATTGGAAGATCATATGTGGTCGGAAATGAAACGCATATCGCTCGAGGCGGAACGGCAATGGGCGGTAAGCCTTCGCCAAGCGGCTTATTTCCTCGACTTTGCCCTTTTCTGTAAAAACGGGCGGATCGACGTTGAAACGGACGGCGATACCTGGCACCTGGGTCGCGAACGGGCACCTCTGGATAACGCCCGCGACAATGCATTGCAGATTGATGGATGGACCGTGCTGCGTTATAACACTCGCCAGATTCGGGAAGGTTTTCAGACTGAATGCGTGCGAGGAATAGAAGCCAGTATCAACAAACTGGGTGGATTGTCGTCAGATGGCCTCGTTCCGCGCGTTTTCTACACCAGGGGCAGCAGTTCAGTGCAGCAGCTTAACCTGTTCGATGGGGGTGACAAGGGTTACGCCGTAGAATCCTGCGCAGAATCCGAAGATGAAGACTGAAGGTATATAGATTCAGGAAGAGGTGAATCAACTTGGTAGGGCTTAAAAAATCCTCGCTCCCAATAGCTGTTTGTACATGGCGGATAGAGAATAACTAACTTTGTGTGTGTACAATAAGCTCATGGAAGCAAACCCGGATATAGAGCGAAAAATTGCTGAGATCGAAGCAGAGTTATCAAACCTGGATCACCGTCGCAGTCAGTTGCTAGATGAATTGGCACAATTACGCGAGCAGCCTCTAAAGATAAATTATTCAGCTCAACTTTCACTTCATCTTCAAGACGCTTCGGTCAATCATCAATCTCCTCAGGAAGAAAAAATCAGATTGTTCCGCTCTCTATTTCGAGGGCGGGAGGATGTATTTCCACGTAGATTTGAAAATACAAAAACCGGGAAGTCTGGCTATGCCCCCGTCTGTAAGAATGAATGGGCTGCCGGGATTTGCCAGAAACCAAAGATTTCCTGTGCGGAGTGTAATTTCCGTGCGTTTGAGCCCGTCAGTGATGAAATTATTCGCAATCACCTTCGGGGTAACGACCCACAGGAATATGCGACGAAAGATTTTACGGCAGGCGTCTACCCGCTTTTGACGGATGAAACTTGTTGGTTTCTGGCAGTTGACTTTGATAAATCTACCTGGATGGAAGACGCCAAAGCCTTCTTAGAGACTTGTGCAAGTTATCAGGTGCCGGCTGTTTTAGAGCGATCGCGCTCAGGAAACGGCGGTCATATCTGGTTATTCTTTGAAACGCCCATTTCGGCAGGAATTGCCCGAAAACTTGGGACCATGCTGCTCACAAAGACGATGAGCCGGCGGCCTGAAATCGGCATGGATTCCTATGACCGCCTGTTTCCCAGCCAGGACACCATGCCGAAAGGTGGTTTCGGGAACTTAATCGCCCTGCCACTGCAAAAGAAGCCGCGTGAACACCACAATAGTGTTTTCGTAGACCAAGACCTCATACCGTACCCCGATCAGTGGTCTTTTCTGTCGTCGGTTCAAAAAATGACCCAAACCGAGGTTGAGCAAATTCTCGGCAGTCATCCAGACGAAAGTGAAATTACCGGCGTAAGATCAGTCGTTTTGGATGAAACCGAAAACGAACCCTGGAAGCTATCACCATCCAGAAAGCCAAAAGAACCCGTGATCACCGGCCCTTTGCCGGATCGTATCTCGATCGTGATCGGCAACCAACTTTTTGTAGATAAAGAGAACCTCCCAGCCCCGTTACGGAATCGCCTGATCCGTTTAGCGGCTTTTCAAAATCCGGAATTCTATAAGGCTCAGGCTATGCATCTCTCTACTTATGGAAAGCCAAGGATCATTAGCTGCTGTGAGGAATTTCCAAAACACCTGGCTCTGCCTAGAGGGTGCCTGGATGATCTCATCTCGTTATTGGGTGAACTGAAGATTCGGGCCGAAATTAAAGATGAACGTGTTATTGGGCAGCCTGTGTCCCTATCCTTTCAAGGCCTGTTGCGACCCGAACAGCAGCTTGCCGCAGATCAATTGCTCCAGCATGATATTGGCGTCCTTTCGGCGTCAACCGCTTTTGGTAAAACCGTGATCGGTGCCTGGATCATTGCTCAAAGGCAGGTGAATACTCTAGTGATTGTTCACCGCAGGCAATTGATGGATCAATGGGTTGAAAGCCTGCAATCCTTCTTAGGATTGGCCAAAAAAGAAATCGGCCAAATTGGCGGTGGAAAACAAAAGCCAAATGGGATGATCGATGTGGCAATGATCCAAAGCCTATCCGATAAAGGAGCAGTCAATGATCTGGTTGGGAACTACGGTCAGGTAATCGTTGATGAATGTCATCACATATCGGCGGCTAGCTTCGAACAAGTTATTCGTCAGGCAAAGGCCAGATTCATCGTGGGGTTGTCTGCCACCGTCACCCGGCAGGATGGTCACCACCCCATCATCTTCATGCAGTGTGGTCCCATTCGATACCGCGTGGATGATCGCCAGCAGGCTGCCGCCCGTACATTTACTCATAAAGTAATTGTCCGCAGAACAGACTTTGTACTGCCGAACCGTTTGGAAAATACACCAGAACCGAGCATTCAGGAAGTTTACGCGCTGCTTGCAGCCGATCTGCAGCGGAACCAAATGATCGTCGATGATATCTTGGAGGCAGTGCGCGCCGGTCGGTCTCCGGTCCTGCTAACAGAGCGTCGTGAGCACCTCACCTATTTTGAGGATGCGCTGACTGGTAAAGTCAAGAACATTGTTCTTTTAGCTGGTGGCATGGGACGAAAACAGCGCAATGCGCTCATGGAGCGGTTGAGAGGCATACCTGAAGACGACGAAAGATTAATCATAGCAACTGGACGCTATTTAGGCGAAGGGTTCGATGACTCTCGTCTCGACACTTTATTTTTAGCACTGCCGGTTGCCTGGAAAGGAACCATCGCCCAGTATGCCGGCCGTCTCCACCGCAGTTCCGAGCGCAAAAAGGAGGTGATCATCTACGACTACGCGGATGATCATGTGCCCGTACTGGCCGGGATGTTTGGGAAAAGGAAGAAGGGATATAAAGCTATTGGGTACGAACTGACATTGTCGTGACAAAAACTTACAGCCGCTTATCAACCAAAAGGTATCAAATAATTGCTGGAAATTTTACTTTTCAAAGTATATATCCCGTGCTATAATGGCACTACAACAAACAAGGCGCTGGTCGCCTTTATAACGTGAGACAGTGACTTTTAAGTAATTCCAACGTTGGCCATTTATTTATCCTACTGGGTGCGCAACGTTGGTTTTTTAATTAAGAACCCAACCGAGCGACCAGGGGGACATGGATCGCAGGTAGGTACTACTGCCCCTTGCTCAACAAGCGGGGCGTTCCAAATGCGTGAAATCCCCTAAATCGATCAGCACCCCATAGCACGACCTCAGCGAAGTGCTGCGGATAAATCTCAGCAAATCTGAATGAAATGCTGAGATCGCGACAGTGAGATTTGGCCGTGTTCTCACCGCTCGTGGGCCTCAATTCAAACGGTCAAGGCGCAGACTCAGGTTCGTTTAATGTGCGCCTACGCTCCGCTAGGAGCGCGCAGCCAGGTTCCTCCCGAGGAATGAGCGCTGTTTGACCGAGGCAAAGCCAGCAAGAAAAGACATCCTCAATAAAGGAAACAGAGGGAAAGTGGCACAAACCCTTTTCCCCCGGCTTTGCCATACCAATTTGACTCGATTGTTGAAAAAGGGTGTATGTCGAAACAAGGTGGTCTCTCATATCAAATGTTGAATGCCCTCAAGGCAATCTTCTACCCGGGTGGAAGCCGTTTTCAGGATAAGCAGCACGGGCGAAGCCGCGACGTTATTCGGGGGATTGGCACAATGCAAAGCATGGTTGCAGATGTGCATTCATTTTCTCGTTTTATCCGCGAGCGTTTTCCCGAAGTGAAAAACCTCAACCAGGTCAAGCCAGACATGGCACAAGCCTTTATCGCGGAATTGGTGCATAGGGAAAGAAGCGGTGGAAGGATCGGACGGGTTGTCGCTTCCATACGCAAGCTAGATCGCGCCTGTCGTGTGACCGGCACCTTTTCCAAAGACGTACCTATGCTTTTACCTTACCAGGGCAGGGGAAGCGTGAAAGGTTTCCATAGCCAAACCCGCACGCTGGCGTATACCGATGAACAGGCCGCCCTAATCATTGAATGGATTTCCCCAGTCGATCCGGTATCCGCAGACGTTCTTCAAACCATGGACACATTTGGTCTACGGATCAAAGAAGCTTGCTATTTGAATGAGCGCAATATTTATCCTGAAACCCTTACCATCTCCTTGGATAGCAACGCCAATCACACCAAAGGTGGCCGTCCGCGGACCATTTGCTTGCCTGAAGAAGCCGGCGAATATTTGGTTGAGCTGAAAGAAAAAGCTCATAAACGGCTTACCGGACACCTGTTTACGGACCGCGGCTCTCTCCCGGATCGTGTCAGGAGACAGGTGCAGGCAGCTTGTAAAGCCCTTGACATTCCGTGTCTCGGGACACATGGCTTCCGTAAAACCTTCGCTGTCAACAATTACCGCCGGGCCATTGCTAGTGGCTCTGGAGATCGGGAAGCTTTACAACACACATCCAACCAACTGGGGCATAACCGGGTGATTGTCGCTATCCAAAGCTATGTTTCCGGCGATATCCGCGCGATTGGTAATTTGGAGGACAAGGAGGAAAATGGAAATTAATGTTTCGCCTTGTCCTGAATATGAAATTCGGGCTTCAGATCAGGCATTGATGGAAGCTTTTGAACTATTGATGGCACGTGGTCGAAAAATCCGGCTGGCAAATCAGACAAATCAGATATTATGCCAAAGTGTCAGTGAAAATGAAGTTGACCCAAGAAGCACCGGTACCTATGAACAACCTTGACGCTGCCCTTTGCTATATCCAATCGGGTTTATCGATTATCCCAGTGGGCAGAAACAAGCGCCCGGTGATTGCCTGGGAATCCTATCAGCGAACTATTGCTGACGAGAATACAGTTCGCTCCTGGTTTGAAAAGAAAGCCTATAACCTGGCTGTGGTTACCGGAGCCATATCCGGTGGTTTGGTGGTTATCGATTTCGATGAAGTCGGGTTTTTCGACCGCTGGAAGTCGGAAATTGGAGATATTCTCGATGGATTAGTAGTTCAGAGGAGTGGACGTGGTTTTCATGTATTCTTTCGCTGCCCACAGCCAGGGCATAACCAAAAATTAGCGTTTTTAGCCGACAATGGTGAGAACACCGGCCGGCGAGTCGCGGTTGAAACCCGGGCTGAGGGAGGCTACATTCTGGTCGAACCCAGCATACACTCTAGCGGAAAACCATATGAGGTAATCCAGGGGAACTTAACGAAAATTCGGCACGGTTTAGAAAAGGCCTAAAAACGGCGAAAAGAACTTTACAAATTGAATAAAGATGACAGTCAGCGAAGACAAGGAAAAAGGCCGGGGAAACCGGCGAGATGAAACAACGA
>Ga0172368_10007725_pt1 | contig 11136 bp, 9 predicted proteins | sample Lak11m_FD_114540 | JGI IMG/M metagenome (GOLD analysis project Ga0172368, IMG submission 114540) | Freshwater microbial communities from Kabuno Bay, South-Kivu, Congo - kab_022012_11m | ecosystem: Environmental > Aquatic > Freshwater > Lake | place: Democratic Republic of the Congo: South-Kivu...
CGCAACCAGATAGGCTTGCTACGCATGCGGCGGAGTACCGCTGCAGAGGTGGTTTCGATACGGCACAAGAACTCTGGAAAGAATCGGTCAGCTTACCTGCCTACTCAACCACCGGAATCACCTTCCCTTTGTTGACGTCATGCCCAAAATAGATAAGGTGAATCCGGTGGTTGAGTAGGCAAGTGAGCTGATCGGTTCTTTCCAGAGTTCTTGTGCCGTATCGAAACCACCTCTGCAGCGGTACTCCGCCGCATGCGTAGCAAGCCTATCTGGTTGCGGTTTTGTCGTGCGGTGTCTCTGTGGTTCTATCACATCCCCGCCGCCTTGAACATTTGCTCGTAGATCCACATCCACGTCGTAACCACCAGGTAACCGACGATGGGGACCATGACGGCGTAAAGGAGGAGCTGGGCGCGCATGGGGAGGGATTTCAGCTTGCTGTCCAGGTCACCACGGATATATTCGGCGACCATGCGCAACATTTCGGGGATGCTGCCGCTGGCCTCCCCGGTGCTCACCATCTGCATTACCTCGGAGGGGAAGTAGCGGGTGGTGGCGAGGATGCCGGCGAGGGATATGCCCTGGTTCAATCCCTCGAACTGCCCGGCGACGCGGTGCATCAGCGCCGGATCGTCGGAGGCGCGGGCGGCGGTTTCCAGCGCTTCCCGCGGCGCCACCCCCGCGCCCCACAGCGAGCCGAGTACGCGGAGGAAGCGCAGCCGCAGCGCCCCGGCCAAAATGGGACCGAGCAGCGGCAGGCGGTAGAGCACCGGGCGAAAAATTCTCGCCCCGCGCGGGGTATTGCCGATAATACGCAGGATATTCATGAGGATGAGGAAAGCCGCCAGCACGACCAGAAAAAGGTAGACCGCCGGGAGGAACATGCTGATCACTTCGTCAATCGAGTACTCTCGTGAGGAGGCCATCAGCTTCGGCAGCACCTGGCGGGCTTGCGCCACGATGCAGATGACCAGCGCCATGATGACGGCGGTGGCGCGCAGGTGCCAGGTTTTCGCGTTCACCTGCATGCGCAGCTCCATCTCCGCTTCCAGCATCTCGGCGATGCCGGCCATCGCGTCCGGCAGCGTGCCTGCGATCTCCCCGCCGCGCACCAGGCTCAGCTCCCACTCGGGGAACACGTGCGGGTAGCGCGCCATGGCGGCGGACAGCAGAACGCCTTCCTGGGTGGCCTGCGCCAGTTCCTGCGTCATGGCGCGCAGCGCGGGGGTAATGCCCTGCTTGATGTTGCTCAAGCACATGCTGGGGGGGATGCCGGCGTAGAGTTGGGACTGCATCTGCCGGTAAAACTGCGCGCGCTGATGCAGGCGTGGACGCGGCGCGCGCGGGATCGGCGCTTCACGGGCGCGCGGCGCCGCGGCCACCGGCGCGATCCGCTCGACGACCTTTTTCGCCGGCGCCGGCGGTTGAAACTCCCACCCGCACTGGTGGCAGATGTGCTTCTTCGCGCTGTTCGGCGTCCCGCAATGCGGGCACGGCCGCATGGTGAGCATGGCGGAATCCTTTCCTGTGTTTTGCGCCTTTGTATGGTTACCGATCGAGAGAGTTCGTAGTGAGCCACTCAACCGCAGCGGAGTGGCGTTCGTTAACAGATAAGCTTTCCTATACACGAACGCCACTTCGCTCTGCTGCGTGGCTGACTACGAACAACTATCAATCGGTCGCTCTTCATTATTACTGTACCGCCAGCGACGCGAATTCCGACCGGCCCACTGCGGTGGCGCGGATGCGGCATTCCAGGAACAGGCTGCCGACCGTCGAGGCGCCGGTGGAATCAATATACCGTACTTCCCGGTGGAACTCAAACCCCTCCACCTTCGCGGAGGCGATTTTCTCCTCCAGCGATGTTTGAACCTGCTCGCTCGCCCATTCCTTCGCCGCCGTCAGGTCGGTGAAGACGCGCCGCTCGTTGGGCGCGTGCACGGCGAAGGCTTCGTCCGTCGGTGTGATGGTGGCTTCGGCGGTCAGCGTCAGTGTGCCGGTGATCGCCCCCACCGCGTTAGCCACCTCGGCGTGCTCGGGGATGATGACCCGCGCACCAAGCTTATCGGCGGCTTTCGGCGCCAGCGCGGCGGCCGGGGCGCCGATGGCTACCAGCGGGTGCTCGAAACGCGCCTGCAGCGTGAGTCCACGCAGGTTGGTGCCGTCGCAGAGCATGTCGAGCAGTGCGCGGTCGGCGGGACCGTCGGGGAAATCGGGCACGGGCCGCGCGTGGCGGATCAGCCGGTGCATCAGGTGCAGCGTCATCCAGTAAGAGAAGGTGTCGAAGATGAACTCCGCCAGCCGGTCCACCGACACATTCGCGCGCCAGGCGAAGAAGCGCAGGGCGATCTCCGCCGCCTCACGGCTCCACGCGGTGAAGATGCCCAGTTGATGCATGACGTCCGTTGGTGTCAGCGTGGAGCGTTGAATATACCCCAACGTCTCCAGCCGGTCCACCGGCACCAGCGACGGCGCCATCGCCCCGATGCGCTCGGACAATTGCTCGCGAGACAGCGGGCAGTCCGCCAGCGCCGCCAGCGTCTTCCGCTCGCGCTCGGTCAGGTCGCCGGCCATGTTATTTCGCACACGCAGGAAGCACTCCACCGGCTGAATGAGGGTCGATTTCTCCTCGCGCATCTCCCACAGCCGGCGCATCTCCTCCAGGATGGCGGGATATTCGTGCGCCAGGTAGGCCAGCGGCACCGCGCGCCGAGGGCCGATGATAATGCGGCCGTCGTGGGCGAAGGCGACCACGCTGTCGCCGCCCAGGCCGACGGTTTCGATATCCACCGCCCGCACGTTGGTGGACCACTCCCCCACCCGCGCGCCTTTGGGGGCAACGATGGGATTGCCGTCGACCAGCAGTGCGATATCACTGGTGGTGCCGCCGATGTCTACCACCAGGCCGTTCGGAATATTGGACAGGAACTGCGCGCCGCACACGCTGGCCGCCGGACCGGAGAGGATGGTCTCCACCGGCGTGCGGCGGGCCAGTTCCTCGCTCATCAGCGTGCCGTCGCCGCGCACCACCATCAGCGGGGCGTGGATGCCGGCGCCGTCCATCACCGACTTCACGTGGGCGATCAGCTCGGCGATGATGGGCAGCAACCGCGCATTGAGCGCCGCGGTGGTGCTGCGCTTGATGGTGTCGAGCTGCATGCCAAGCTCGTGGCCGCAGACGACGGGTTTGTCGGTGAGCTCGGCGAGGATCTCCTTCGCGCGGATTTCATGGGCGGGGTTCATCACGCTCACCATGCCGCTCACCGCGAAGGCGTCCACCGCTTCGCGCTCCAGCAATTCGTGCGCCGCGGCCCGCACGCCGTCTTCATCCAGCGGCTCGATCTCTTTTCCTGTGATGTCGGTGCGTCCGGCCACCGCGCGGCGGGGATGATGGGACACCAACGCCAGATCGTATTCGTCGAACCCGAGCAGCAGCAAACCGACACGGCCACCCTTCCCCTCCACGATGGCATTGGTTGCCAGCGTGGTGCTCAACGACACTAGTTGCACGCGCCCGATCAGTTCCGCGGGCAGCTTCCCGACGGCCTTCGCCACCCCTACGCTCAAGTCATCCTTCGTCGTCAGCGCCTTCGCCTTCGCCAGCACCTGCTGCGACGTGAATTCCACAATCACGGCATCCGTATACGTGCCGCCCGCATCGATCCCCAGCCCCAGACCCACGGTGTACCCCTCGCTAAGTTGACAATTGGTGCACATGATAGCACAGACAGACATCATGCGGGAGTCCCGGCAAGCATGTTTACATAAAACAGGCAAGCCCGTAAGCCACGCAGCCGCAGCGAAGTGGCGTCCGGGTAAAGGAAGGCTTAACCGTAACCCGGACGCCACTCCGCTGCGGCTGCGTGGCTGACTACAGACGGGCTTGCCTGTCTATAAACCCGGCGTCACCGTCACCAGCAACCGATACTCCGATGAGGTGTTCGCCATCGGGCGAATATCGATGTTGTAGTCCTGCGTCGTGGGCACTTTGCCTTCAAAATATCGGGCCCCGGCGTGGTCGGAGATCAGCACGTTGCCGTCTGAGCGCTCATCTTTCGTTTTACGCCAATAGCTGCTACAATGTGATCCAGTTTATATCAGACCCGCAGACTCGTATTTACCGCGTAAAGGAGAACCGACGGTGCCGGATCGAAAATATCTGTTTACATCGGAGTCAGTAACCGAGGGCCATCCCGATAAGGTATCCGACCAGATTTCCGATGCCGTCCTCGATACGCTGCTGGCGCAAGACCCGATGTCGCGTGTTGCCTGCGAAACGATGGTCACGACCGGGCTCGTTATCGTCGCCGGCGAGGTAACCTCGAAGGGTAAGCTGGACGTGAAAAAAGTCGCGCGCGAGGTGATCCGGAGCATCGGCTACGATGCGGAAACGGGATTCGACGCTGACATGGTGGGAATCCTCGACGCGTTGCAGGCGCAGTCCCTGGACATCGCGATGGGTGTGGATACCGGCGGCGCGGGCGACCAGGGGATGATGTTCGGTTTCGCCTGCAACGAGACGCCGGAATTGATGCCGGCGCCCATCCAGTGGGCACACCTGCTGGCGAAACGCGTGGCCGCCGTGCGTAAGGACGGCACACTGGACTACCTGCGCCCGGACGGTAAAACCCAGGTGACGGTGGAATACCACGAAAATATGCCCGCGCGCATCGACAAGGTGCTCATCTCGAGCCACCACGCGAAGGGCATCGATCAGGGGCGCATTAAAAAGGACCTGATCGAACACGTCATCCAGCCCATTTTGCGCAAGACCGGCATGCTGGATGAATACACCGTCATTCTCGTCAACCCCACCGGCGAGTTCGCCATCGGCGGACCGTGCGCGGATACCGGCCTGACCGGACGGAAGATCATCGTGGACACCTACGGCGGCATGGGCCGGCACGGCGGCGGCGCCTTCTCCGGCAAGGACCCCACGAAGGTGGACCGCAGCGCGGCCTACATGCTGCGCTACATTGCGAAGAACCTGGTGGCGGCGGGCGTGGCCGACCGGCTGGAAGTGCAGATCGCGTATGCCATCGGCGAAGCCTGTCCGCTCGGTGTTTCCGCGCACACCTTCGGCACCGGTCGCATCCCCGAGGAGGAGATCACCCACCTGATCTGCGACACCTTCGACCTGACGCCCAAGGGGATCATCGACCACCTGCAGCTTCGCCGCCCGCAGTACCAGGGTACCGCGTCTTACGGCCACTTCGGCCGCACCGACCTGGATGTCCGCTGGGAACATATGGACATGGCGGAAACGCTGGCGGTGAAGGCGGGGACCCGGGTAATGGAGACGGCGCTGGTGTGATGAAGGGCTTCTACTCAGTTCAGTATCTATTTTAAAACCGCGAATTTCGCAGATGACACGGAATTATTGAGTTGATCTGCGAAATCTGCGGTTTCAAAGGCGATTGTTCAGGAGGAAATCCGATGACTGAAGAGTCGTTCGAAGTGGTGTATCAGGCATCGACCGTTTGCGATTACCACTCGAAGTGCATGTGGGTGAATCATGTCATTTAAACAGCCGTCCTCCAACCTTCCATCCTTCCAATCTTCCAATCCTCCCATACGCCGTGCCGTGGTGCTGGCGGCAGGTCGCGGAAAACGGATGATGCCGTTGACGGCAAATTGCCCAAAGCCGCTGATCCCCGTGGCTGGAGTGCCCATCCTCGAACGCATATTGAAGGGACTACGGGGAGCCGGCATCGAGGAAGCCATCATCGTGCACGGGTATCTCAAGGAGATGATCGAGGACTATTTCGGCGACGGCGCGCGCGTGGAGATGCGGCTGCGCTACCGCGCGCAGGATCCGCCGAACGGCACCGCCGGCGCGCTGCTGCAGGTGGAGGACCTGTGCAGTAATGAGCCCTTCGTGCTGCACTGGGGCGATATCCTCATCTCCCCCTCCAATTACCCCGAGGTGCTGGCTGATTACGCGGCTTTCAACCCGGCTGTGGTCGAAGGCCTGAACTGGATGGACGACCCCGCCGCCGGCGCCGCGGTTTATCGCGACGGCAACCGGGTGACGAAGATCATCGAGAAGCCGGCGCCGGGCACTTCGACCACCAATTGGAACAACGCCGGCGTCTTCGCGTTATCACCACAGGTGTGGCCGTATGTGCACCGGGTCACCCCCTCCCCGCGCGGCGAGTTGGAGTTCACCGATGTGCTGCACATGATGGTCGCCGCCGGCGAATACATCCTCGGTCACGAGTTGACCGGGCTGTGGTCCGACGTGGGCACGCCGCAAACCGTGGAAGAATTGAACGCCGACCCGCGGATGCAGGGATGGGAACACTCCGGGGACAAACCTCGAATTTAACGCCCGTTTGGAAAAGAACAAGCTAGCCGGGGGTTTGTCCCCAGGCACAGGGAAGCTTTCCTATACCTGGGGACAGACTCTCTGCTTGGTGGAGGATTGGTTGCGGGTGGAGATTCGAGGTCAGTCCCTGAACACATCTCACAACGCCAGCATTCCCTGCATACCCCCACGAGGTTCTTCATCCGCAAGCTGCAGCAGGCGAGCGGCAGCGGTGACGGCGTCCACGGATTCCGCGCCGTGTTTGAGCAGCGACTGGTAGCCGGCAGTCCAGCGGGGGTCGTCCCACGGCGAGGCGAGCACGGGGATGCCGAGGGAACGGGCATGCGATGCGGCGGAGAGAGCGCCACCGGGCGCGCCGGTCTGCACTACCCACACAACGCGCGCCAGCGCGGCGATCCAGCGATTGCGCGCCAGCAGCGTGGCGCGAGTCACCGGCACCTCCGGCTCGAAGGGTGACGCCAGCGCGCCGCGCCGGACGATGGCCTCCGCCAGCGCGCGATGCTGCGGTGGATAGACCGGCACTGCCAGCCCATGACCGAGCACTGCCACCGTGCGCCCGCCGCCCGCCAGGCACCCGCGGTGCGCGGCGCCGTCAATGCCCAGCGCCAGCCCGCTGACCACCCCGATGCCTTGACCGGCGAGCAGGCGAGCTACCGCAAATGCCGTTTCCGCGGCTTCCGGCGACGGTTCGCGCGTCCCGACAATTGCAACTAACGGTTGTGGAATCGCTCCGCGCACCGACAGCACATTCACCAGATCATCCACGGCCATAGTCATGTTCATGCATATATCTGTTCGACAGCATTTGTGTTGCTCCTCTTTTTTAGCAAAATCATTTTTGTGTTCATTCTGCTGTACCGGACAGGTCGGACAAATAAGACGACGCTGATGGGTCGGATGAGTGTAAGCGCACTACAAGCCGGCGCTCGGTAGGCAGAACAGGATGCCCCCGTTCCGCCTGGGTGGCATTCCTGGTTATCGCTCGTCCGGCGGGGTGATCTCGCGCAGCAACCGATTCTTATCGCGGAGGGCTTTTTGCGGGTCGCCCATGTATTCGCCGTCCTGCAACCGGTCCCAGAGGATTTTCCACATGTAGGTTTCCAGTTCCTGGTAGCGTTTGGCGCCCAGTTGTCTTTCCTTGGTCTGCAAGATTTCATGCGCGACTTTGCACAGCTCGCGCTTTTGCGGCGTGACCAGGATGGCATAAGCTTTTTCAAAGGGTTCGAGAATTTCGGGATACAGGCGATACTGGATGCGCCGTTTCTGGTATTTCGCCACCACCGCTGTGGCCAACGGGCAGGGGTCCTGGCAATTCAGCTCGAACAGCTCGCACAATCGCCCGCGCGCCAACAGCTCGTGATATTTGCTGGGAAAGGAGCGGGGACTTTGCCATGCCTGGCGCGATTTTTCATCGATAATTGGTTTGGAGCGTTTATTGATGAGATAGGAAACCAGCAGCAACACCCCCATGCTGACGGCAAAATATAGCGCGGAGAGGACAACCAGACCGCTCTTCTCCGACACCAGATCATTCGTTAGCGGATCCCGCCACCAAACCTGTGTCTTCCACCACCAGAAGCAATACAGGGCCATGGGCAGCACGGCCATCTGCCAGAGCAAGCGGGCGCCGTTATTATTCGCCACCAGCGCGAAGCCCCACACGATCAACGCCACGCCGGAGATAAACCAGGGGATGCTCATCTCGACGGTCGTGGGATTTTTGAAGGTCAGCCAGAGGATAAAATCCCGCATGGTGATGAAGGTCAACGACAGGCCCAGCGCCCCGGTTAGCACGGCGCCGACCCCTTGATAGATCTTCCAGGACCGCTCATTGCGCTCGAGTAATCCGAAGGCAAGCCAGTAAAGCAACAGGGAGACGACCAACCCGGCCAGCTCGCGGAGCGGCTGGGTGTTGCCGGCGTGGAAGAGGCGGATCATGGCGACCGAACCAAGCACGGCCCCCACGAAAAATACCGTGTAGGGGAAGACGCGCCGTGCCCAGAGCATCACGGGCGGCTTCGAGCCGCGCTGGCCGTCATCAAGTGTTCTGTGTTGTCGTCTGCTATGTTGGCCGTTCATTATTCCTCATCCGTCAATGTATAAGGTATTCGCTTTACCTCCGTGCCGACCTCATCGTCATCCTCATCCGGCAGCGGCATGCGGTGTATCTCGATAATATCTTCATCATCATCGTCGAGCTCGGTCACCGCGGGCACGCGCTCCAGCACGGTCGCCTCCATGCTCTCTTCTTCGGGCAACTCCTCCGCCGCCGGCTCGATCTCGCTCTCGACGACCACCTCGGCAGGCTTCAGCACGATCTCCGACGCGCCGGGAATGCGCGGCTGAAATCGATACCCCGGCTGCACGACCGATTTGATGCGGTAGGGCGGATATCCCTCGGATTCCACTCCCAGCAGGTGATAGTTGCCGTCGAACGGTTCGCCGGAGACGGGGATGATCTGGGTTACGCCGATAGTGACCAGCTCGGTCAACAACCGCCCGTATGCCAATTGTGCGACGACGGCGGCCGAGCTGTCGGTATCATCAAGATACGGTTCCAGATTATCCAGCACGGGCAGGATGCGCCGGATCACATCGGCGGAAAGCTGCTGCCATCCCTGCAGTTGAATCTCGCGAGAACCGTTGTACCGATGCAGCTCTTTCGTCGCCTGTTCGAAATCTTTGCTAAGGGTTTGGAACCGCACCAATAATTGTCCCGGACCTTCCGTGGCGGTGGCATCCGGCTCTTCGTCCGGCTCTTCGTCCGGCGTATCCTCCGCAATCTCACCCAATGTGGACGCTTCTTCCGCCGTCGCCTGCGGCGCCTGTGCTCCGCGATGGACACGCCACCAGAAAAACAGCGCCATCGCGGCGCACACCACCGCGACCGGCGCGATGGCATTCGCGTCCCAGCCGAGAAAACCGGTTAACAGCATGCATTGATCCATTTCCGTGTATTTCCACTCTCGACAATCGGCAGACGGGCCGCATTGCCGTCCTCCGGCCCGAATACTATTTCCACACCGGCAGGGGGTGTACCTGCAATGGCGTCGGCGCTATCACCCCAGCAATTTGCCGGCATTCCCGCCCAGGATCGCTGCGGTCTCCGCCGTGGACAACGGCAGGTCGCCGATGGCCTGCACTTCTACAGTTTGATCGGTCCATGGGGAGTCGGTGCCGAAAAGGATGCGATCGGCGCCGTGCCCCCGGATCAGCGCGGTCATGCGATCGGCGCCCAGGTCCGCCAGCGAGTAGGAGGTATCGAAATACACGGCGCGACCCAGCAGGTGCGCGGCGACATCCGTCCACTGAGCATACCCGCCCATATGCGAGGCAATGGCCACCAGCTCAGGCACGGCGTCCAGCACCCGCGCCAGCCGCGCGGGCGGGCAATGCACGGGGGGCGGCAGGCCGATATCCACTCCGGCGTGGAACAGCACGATCAAGCCGGCAGCGGCCAATGCGCGGTAAATCGGGAGCATCCGCGGCTCATCCACGAAAAAATCCTGATAATCCGGGTGGAACTTCACCCCGCGGATGCCGGCGGCGGTCAGGCGCGCGATCTCGTCAGCCCAGTCCTCCTGGGCGGGATGGATGCTGCCGAAACAGTGCAGATCGGCATACTCCCGGTTCACCGACGCCGCCCAGGTGTTGATCGACCGTGCCTGCGAAGGTTTGGTGGCGATGGGGGCGATGACCGACAGTCCGATGCCCGCCGCGCGCTGCGAATGACGCAATCCCTCACAGGTGCCGTCGGCATGGGCCGGCACCTGGGCGATAGACGCCAGCGTGGCAACGGCGCGCTCCGCCAGGGCATCCGGAAAGGCATGGGTGTGGATATCGATAATCATAATGATGGGATTCCGTTCAACGACTGTTATTATACTATATTCGGCCATGACCTGCGCGCTCCCTGCCGGGGAGCGCCGCGTTGTGGCGTTTATGGGATGCCGGCCGCATCACCTGCCGGCTGCCGTGACAGCTCGCGCAGCGCCCCATCCTGCCCGATCGACACGCCGAACGAATTGCGCCGCAGGAACGCGAGCAGCGGGTGTAGCATGTCCTCTTCAGTCACGATCCGCGGGCGATAGCCGGCATAGGTGCAGGGGATGACCGTCGCCGATTGCATTCTTCCCGCAAGGAAGACCGTTTGCACCATCATGGTGGAGGCGGTGCGGTTGTTGAAGATGAAATTGCCCAGGCTGTAGATGATCAGCTTGCTCCGATAATATTCGAATCCCTGCAGGACGTGCGGATGGCTGCCGGCGACGAGATCGGCGCCGGCGTCGATGCACTGCTGTGCCAGCACGCGCTGATATTCTGCCGGGCGGATCTCGCGTTCTCGACCCCAGTGCAGATAGACGATGACCAGCTCCGCGTTGGCGCGCGCCAGTCGGATCTCCGCCAGCAGGCGCGCCGGATCGTAAGCGGAGGCGATGCCGGACCGCCCGTCGCCCGCGTACCACCGGGTGGACGGCAGCACGTGCGAGGCGCCCAGCAGCGCCACCCGCACCGTGCCCACCGGTAGGAACGCGGGCCGATACGCCTCGTTTGCATCAGCGCCGGCGCCGACCGGCGTGATACCCGCGGCGCGCAACTGCTCAAGGGTGTCGCGCAACGCCTGTCGCCCGAAGTCCAGGGCGTGATTGTTGGCCAGCGTTACCGCTTCGACGCCGCTCTCCCGCAGACCGGTCAGCAACGCGGGATCGGCGCGGAAGACGTAGGTTTTCTTCTCCGCGACGCCGCGTGTCGAGACGGCGCACTCCAGGTTGCCGATAGTGAGATCATCGGTCGTGAGCGTCGACTGC
>Ga0172368_10007726_pt1 | contig 11133 bp, 4 predicted proteins | sample Lak11m_FD_114540 | JGI IMG/M metagenome (GOLD analysis project Ga0172368, IMG submission 114540) | Freshwater microbial communities from Kabuno Bay, South-Kivu, Congo - kab_022012_11m | ecosystem: Environmental > Aquatic > Freshwater > Lake | place: Democratic Republic of the Congo: South-Kivu...
GATCAACGGTGTCGAGGTGGCGTATCTACATGATGTGGGCACCGACTGGTCCGAGGGCCTGAACGAGTATGGCATCGGCGTAGTCAATACGGCTTTGTTTGTCGCTCGGGATGAGGGCGAAAAGGAGAAGGCAACGTCTCGGGGAAAGCCCTCCAAAGATGGGGAGCGCATCCGAAAGACCCTGGGGCAGACGACCCTGAAGGATGCTGTGGAGGTTGCCTGCTCGTATCATGGTGGCATCAAGGGGCATACCCTGGTGTCCGACCCTGGGGATGCCTGGTCCATCGAAAACACGTCGAAGCACCAGTACAAGGTCACCCGGTTGTCCCGAGGTGTCCACGTTCGCACTAACCACGGGATCTTGTTCCCGGATGCGGGGTACACACAGAGCCGACCGGATGACTACATCTCGTCCCATGCACGCTACAGTGAGGCCCTGAGTACGTTGCAGACGGTGAACTGCGTGGAGGACCTGGCTCCCGCGTTGGTCCAAGCCCGGCTGGAAGACCATCAGAGCCCGTACAACATGGTTCGGGACACGAGCAAGATGAGCACTACCTCCCAGATGGTGCTCAACCTGACGGACCTGGAGATGCGGGTCTACCTCATCCCGGGAAAGGGGTCGTTCAAGGGTGTCACCAACAGGCTCCCTGATGGGTATGAGCCCAGGATCAAGCTGGTAGTGCATTGGTATGAGGACCTGGGGGCGGCTGATTCTAGCGTCCAGTCAGTCTATCCTGATCAGGCTCTCGACCGTATTGCGGCTCACTACCAGGACAAGAAGACCGTCAAGAACAAGGACGGAGAGGACCGGGTCATCTACGAGTACAGCGAGCGGCAGGTCCAGAATCGGAACCGGGAGAAAGCTGACCGGGTGGAGAAGCTCCGGGGGAACCTCCACAAGCTCCAAGCCCAGGTGAAGAAGGACCTCAAGTCCGACGACCCCCACACCCGGCTCTGTGCCCTGGCTGTGGGACTCATGAACGACACCTACGAGCGTGTGGGCAACGAAGAGTCCGCCAAGGACGGGCACGTCGGGGTCACCGGCTGGACGCCCGAGCACGTCAAGTTCTCGGGTGGGAAGGCAACCTTCTCCTACGTGGGGAAGTCCGGGGTCAAGCAGCACAAGGAGACCACGGACGCCGACCTCATCCGCGTACTCAAGGAGGCGGTCAAGGACAAGAAGAAGGGCGACACCCTGTTCACCTACGAGGACGGCAAGGTCGATGCGTCTGCCGTCAACGAGTACCTCGACAAGCTCGACCTGGGGATCACCGCCAAGGACATCCGGGGGCTGCATGCTAATCTTCTCGTCCAAGAGGGGTTGAAGGCGATTCGAGCCAAAAATGGCGACTTACCTAAAAGTGAAAAGGAACGAGAAAAGCAATTGAAACAGGAATTTCAAGAAGTTCTAGTAGGGGCCGCCTCAGATGTGGGCCATGAGCCGTCTACTTTGCAGAGTCAATATTTGGTGCCTGGAATCAGGGATGCTTTTTTGAAAGATGGTACGGTGTGGACAAGATTGTCAGGGGGTAAGAATGGAAACAGAGCGTAAATGGGGGATCTATGCTTTGTCGGACCCCAGGAATCCTAGTGCTATTCGGTATGTGGGAAAGACCAGCAGTTTGGTAAAGAAGCGTTTAGGTGAGCATTTGGCCTATGCTCGAAAAACAAAACGGACTAGTCACTTGGTCAATTGGTTGCGGCAGTTAATGGCTGAAGGTGTCCTTCCGGTTATAGCCCTAATAGATAAGGGCATTGGGGACTGGGAAGCAGCTGAGTGTTTCTGGATTGCGCAGTATCGACAACAAGGCTATGACCTGTGTAATGCAACAGATGGGGGCGAAGGGGCCTCTCCGGGGCGAGTGGTGTCTCAGGAGACAAGGGCTAAGTTGGCCGCAGCCAACTTGGGGAAAAAAGCGTCGGATGAGGCCCGTCAACGGATGTCGGCGGCTCGGCAGGGTAGGGGGCCGGTACTTACTGCGGATAGTTATGCTAAAATGTCTAAGACGAAAACAGGGCGTCCAGGTCTGAAGCCCAGTCCGGAAACTGTTGCAAACCGGACAGCTAAGATTCGGTTGACTTGGGCAAAAAAGAAATCAGAGGGGTGGAAGCCTACGCCTTGCAGCCCTGAAGGGAGGGCACGAACGATCGCTGCAAATACGGGACGGCCTCGTTCTGCTGAGGTCAAAGCAAAGATATCGGCGACAAAAAGGGAGAGGCTAGGATACGTTTTGAGTGCGGGTGATCGTGATCAGGTGTCTGTAGATCAAGAGGTGCTAGATGGGAAATAATACCAGGGGTGGGGTTATTTCTCTGGACTGTTATCGTGTTGCGGACCGATGGGTTCGGCAGGTGCCGATGGCCAAGACCGCTATCATCGCCATCGACAACGCCTGGCCTAAGCCTCCCGATCACCCGGACTACGACCTGATAGGGATGGGCGGGTTGCTCTCCAGCCTGACGGCTTACGAGTGGGCTCTGGTCAATGACATGATCCGATCTGAGGAGAAGATCAGGGTCTGGTCGGATGTTGAACGAGCCCTGTTGGTGCAGGCAGAGGTTGACCGGCTCCTGGCGGTGAAGCCCACGGAGGGAGACTCACCAGAAAAACTGGCACAACTCCGGGATCACTTCCTGGAGAAGCACCCCCGGTACACGTTCTTGGGCTACCCTGTGGATGAGATGGCCCTTCAGGAACTCTTCGGGTATCTCGGACCGGAGGAGAACGGGCAGATCGGTCTGGGGTGGAAGCTGGAAGGCAAGCTCCAATTGTACAAGACGGGATCACTCCAGAGGGGCGCTGGAGTGAAGGACTGGTTCCTGTGGATGTCCCGACCACTCAAGGTCATTCTGGAGCACCACAAGGAGTTCGTTCAGGGTCCGGTTGATGATGCGGTAGACAGCATCATCAAGGACTTGGCCCCGAAGTTGGTCCAGAAACTTCGGGAGCACGAGATTGACTCAGCGGTCGAGGACTTCCAACAGGGGGCAGTATTGGGGCGAGAGGATGCCTTGAAGGGCACGTCCCCCAACCCTAAAGCCCACCCGCTCACCCTTGAGGGCCGTAGTGGGTATGTCTGGGGATTCGCCCATCGGGAGGGGTGGGACGGAAAGGTCCTGCCGCCCTTTACCCGGAAGCAGGTGATTCAGGACCTTGCAGCGGAGTTCTCACAGCGGGTCACCGAGGTTGTGATTCGGGATATGCTGAAGAAGGCGTGGCACACCGTCAACCCTGCCAACCTGGTGCGAGAGATCATCTCCGCAGTCAAGAAGAACGGCTGGAAGCTGGGCGTTGTGCTCGTCCTGGTTGAACTGTTTGAGCACTTCCTGCTCCCCAGCATCCTCGCAGCGGCAACAGGTAACAAGGCCCTGTTCGCTATGGCGTCTCTTCCCATTGGGGAGATCGTGTACGCCGTGGTGTTCAAGCTCTTGGGCCGGGCTCCTAAGGAACTGGACTCAGGGGATGAGGCCGGTCACCTGGATTGGTACGAGGAGAACTACGGGCCGATGCGGTTGGCTGCCCAGGACGCTCAGAAGTGGGCGGACGGGTACCTGAACCGGCATCCCCGGATGAGGGAGTTTCTTCGGGTCAAGGTGCTGGGAGTAGACCATCCCGGTGCAGGCAATCACCCGGAAGCCAGGAAGACGACCAAGGGGATCGAGTTGTTCCCGAAGTTCTGGGGGTACGACACCAAGATCCAGGACTTCATCTTCACCCACGAGATCGGTCATGCCGTGCTGGATCACTGGGGGCTTCAACCCTTTGTCCAGAAGGCTGGTGAACTTGGGGTGGATGTGTGGGACAACCTGCCGTTCGGGCAGGGGAACATGCACGAGGCTTTCGCCGAGACCTTTGCCAGCTACTTCATGGATGGGGACATCCATCGGAGGTACCCGGAATGGGTACCTCTTGTGGAGGAGGGCGCTCGCAGGGGGAAGACCGCCACCAAGTCGGATGCCCAGAAGGAAGACAAGGACATCCGGGAGATGCTCAAGCCGGATCCCAAGATCAAACCCCATCGGGAGGATCTCCGCCGGAACCGGATGAGGACTAACGATGCGGACCTCGGGGGGCACGGTGCCGATGGGGACGAGGACCTGAGCCTCAATTACAAGAAGGTCGCTGAGCGTTGGGTTCGGAGTCTGATTGCTGTGGATGCACCCCTGGCTCCACCCAAGCCCCCATCACCGCCTAAGAAGCCAGACGAATCTGCCCACAAGCCCGGGGACACCTGGAAGTCGGAGGATGGCAAGTGGGTGGGCATGAACAAGGACGAGGCGGTCCATGCCTTTGAGAAGAAGGAGCAAGCCGAGGCGTTCGCCAAGGGTGAGTCCCCCGAGGAAGGCGGTGAGTCCGGCTCTTTCGATGCCAAGGCACATGAGGACAATCTGAATGCCCTGGCGAAGGCTCTGGAAGCAGGTAACACCCGGGGCATAGACAAGGCGAAGGCAGCTCTGGAGGACGCTTTTAGCCGCCCGGAGATGTCCGAGCAAAGGGACAAGGCGAAGGCAGCCCTGGATGCCTATGGGGCTGCCAACAAGGCCCTGGTAGAGGCATACAAGACCCAGGGGATGGCACAAGGGAAGAAGGAGAAGGCGGAGGCTCAGAAGGCACTCGATAAGGCGACCCAGGACCGGGATGCCGCAGTGGAATCTGTCCGGGGACTGGCGAAGGAAACTCCCGGGACCCAGAAGGAGCCTGACAAGAAGCCGGAGGATCCAGAGGAACCGGCAGCAGATGACTTGGCGGGCGAGACCCCGAAGGAGGATGCCGGGCCTGGGGACAAGGCCGAACCCGAGACGCCCGAATCCCCAACGGAGCCTGCCAAGATCCCCGAGCCCACAGTCACCCCGAAGCAGCGAGTCCAGCGAAAGAAGATCGATGAGCAACTGACCAGGATGGTCGATGATCTCCCACCCAAGGTCGCTGAGAAGCTCAAGGGTCAACTTGGGCTCCGGGACCCGAGCCCTGAACGCCAGGCCGCAGAAGCTGAGGTAGAGGCCGCCCAGGAGGAGGTCGATGCGGAGGAGGAGAAGATCGACCGGGACCGGGCAGAGGAACTCCGGGACAAGATTTACACCCTGGGGTTTGAGGACGATCCAGATTCCAAGCGGGAACTCAAGACCCTCCGCGAAGAACTCAAGGGCATGGAGAAGGACCTCAAGGTCGCCCAGGAGCGTCTGACCCGGGCAACTAAGGAGTCCCGTCGTCTCAAGCAGAAGGATGATGCCGAAGTCAAGGGGACAAAGGACAAGTTCATCGCATCGGTGACAGATGCGATGGAAGCGGAGGAGGATGCTCTCAAGGAGGCTCTGACGGGCAAGAAGGTCACAACGGAGATGATGGAGGATGCCGCCAAGGACCCCCTCAAGAACGTCAACTGGGAGGACCCGGTCTCTGTTGCCAAGGCTCTGGCGAAGCAGAGCGTGACGAACGAAGTGCTCCTCAACCCTGCCAAGGTTGGGGGTAAGGGTCTCTCCGAGTCCCCGTTGGAAGAGGCTGACTTGGTGTCCCGTGCGAACGAGTCCTTCGAGCAGTACCGGAAGGGCAAGGGCAAGGCGGCAACGGAGATGCGGAAAAAGGCTGCCACCCGAGCACTCGAAGAACTGGCGTCTCTGCCCCCTGACAGTCACCAGGCGAAGGAACTCAACCGGATCATCGACGGACTTCACCTGGCGATGGAAGCCAACGATGAGGAGTGGGACCTGACGGACAAGGAGGGGAAGCTGGTCCGGGAACCCCTGGACCCGAAGCACCGGCTCCTTGCCAAGCAGATGATCCAGCAGGGGGATGCCAAGGTGCTCCTGTCGGACAACAGTAACCCCAGGGCCGCACGAGAAGCGGTTCGGGATGCTATGGGTCGATTGGATGATTCCCAGTTGCACGAGATGTCCAAGGACACCCCTTGGGAGCCTCTCGGAGAACTCCTTTCCAGCATGAATCTCGATCCGGAGGTTGCGGAGTTGCTCCGGGGTCTGATCCGGGACATGGGCATCAACAACATGGTGACCAACCAGGGGCTGGTCAATGCTGTCGCCGGGAAGAAGATGCCCGCCTCCAACCCGTTGGAGGTCTACGATCAGGTACGGGAGAAGTTCCAGGGGTCGGATGCTGACGCAAAGCAGCCCAAGGGTCAGTCCATCAAGGATGGGATCGCGGACCTGGTGAAGTGCCTCCAGAAAGCCAAGTCTGAGAAGGAGAAGGCGGAGTGCGGAGCGAAGGGTGATGAACTCAAGCTCAGGCAGGTCCGGGAGATGTATGCCGCTATGGAGCGGGAGGCGAAGGATGCCGGGGTGGACCTGGATCCCAAGAACCCGCATGTAGCGGCGGTCCGACATGCTGCCGAGTCCGGGGACTTGTCGGTACTGGATGCGGACCTCAAGCCCGAGCGGACCTTCGAGCAAGAGAGGCAGGACTGGATCAAGAACATGAAGGACCCGGCAGACCGTGAACGGGTACAGCAGATGTCTGAGGAGGAGTTCCGAGCGATGACCCAGGGGGTCCTGGGTGGGGAGGCAGGCGGAAGTCCCGCCTGAAGTTTCTTGCGCTGATTCTTCTATATGGGGGCGGTATTAGCGAGGGGCCTGCGTGCGCCCTTGGCGTCCACTCCCCGAACGACGGAGGACTACGAAATGTCAAAGCTCAGCAAGCAGGCTGCCAAGAAGGCGAATCACCTTCTCGATGCGACCGCAGCCGACATCCTGAAGAACGCAGGCGCCTACGGGATCAAGCCCGAGATCGCCAAGAAGTTCGCTTTCCAGTGCGACATCATCGCCGACCACATCGCCAAGCGTGCGGGTGTGGATCTGGCGAAGCTCGCTGAGCAGCGGAAGCTGGGTCTCACGGGCGACGACGTGTTCGATGAGGGCACCAAGGGCTTCGACCCCGAGGAAATCGGCGTCGAGCAGAAGGGTCCCGCCGAGCAGGATGCGGACGAGAAGTACATGAGCGACCAGTTCACCCAGCAGTGGTTCCGCGAGCTTCGTGAGAAGCAGGAAGCGGGTGAGGTGTCGGATGGCAAGGGTTCGCCCGAGGCCCAGGCACCCCAGGCTGGCATCCAGGCATCCGCCAAGTCCGCCTCCCGTCTGGAGGGCGTGATCTTGGACATGACTGCTGCCGCCAATCGGCTGGCGTCGTCCAAGGACGCGGGCGTCTCTCTCCTGGGGAAGCACATCGCCCAGGCGAACGAGGGGCTGCTCAAGTTCCAGGCGAAGGTCAAGTCCGGTGAGGAGACGGAGGAGAAGGTTGCTGCCGTTCTCACGGCTTCGGGCCATGTCCTTCCGCACCTGGCTGGTGAAGTGGCTTCCGCCTCTGCCATGAAGCTGGCCCGCATGGTCGGCATCCTGGCGAACCAGGCCAAGTAGTTCGGAGGTCCACCGTGGGCAACCGTCAAGCCACCGTCTACGTCGATTACCAACAGAGGGCTTCCGAGTTCTCTGTTGGTGATTTGGCGTACCCCCTTGGAGGGGGAGCTACTGACGAGTCGCAGGCGGGTCGTGTCGTTGCGGTGTACCCTGGCATCGGTCAGGTAGATATCGAGTTCCCGTGGGGGTCTGGTCGGTATCCGGTAGAGGATGTTCAGCGGGTGACTTCCATCGTCGCCATCCCGCCGAGTCCAGAGCACACGACGATTCCGGGTGGGGCAGGGACGGTTCCGGTCGCTGGGGGTCCGCACAGCAAGCAGGCTTCCCTGACCCTGGACCGTCTGGCCCACGCCTACATCAAGCGTGCTCTGTACTGGGCGTCCTCTGATCGGCAGTACCAGGCAACCAAGGGTGAACTCGATTCCGGGGATTACACCTGCCCCAAGTGCAAGAGTGGTACGCTCAAGCCCGCCATTTACAAGCGGTCTGAGGGCAAGAGCGAGCGTCTTCTGGGTTGTCCTGAGTGCCTGTTCCTGATCAAGCGTTCTGCGATCATCGGGGACAAGGACTACGACACTGGGGAGGTCATCGAGGAGGCTCTCGCCGCCGATGACCCGAAGGGAGTCTGATATGGCTTTCCTTCGTTTCGCCAGAGCGACTATCGTACAACCACAATGCACTAGGCGTGCGTGGTCCCAGGTCCGCACGGCAGCCAAGGCGGAGGCCGGAGTCTCTGAGAACCTGATGAACAGGGCCTCAGAGATTTTCGGCAAACCGTTTGACCCCAGGGACTACCTCCTAACCCACTGTTTCCCGGCAGGTCATCTAGTTTTGATGGGCGATGGGACGGAGAAGCCCATTGAGCAGGTTGTCGTGGGCGATGAGGTGATCACCCACGCGGGGAACATCCGACCTGTGACCCGCGTCATGCAACGGGGAGTGGACGAGGATCTCGTCACCATCCGGTCGGCTTCCCTGCCCGATGTGGCATGCACGGGAGGGCACCCCTTCTTTGTTATCCGTGAGCAGGGTGCGTGGTGCAAGGTCTACCCGTCATATCACGGTCAGGTGAAATGCACTTTTGGCGGCAAGCAGGTCTGCGAGCGGCACCATTGTTTGACCAACGGGGTGGTGCCGCAGTGGGTGGATGCCCGTGATGTGCGGGCCGGGGATCGAACCTACACCCCGACACTCCACGAAACCCGGCTCTCGCCGGATCTGAATCCGAACCGAATGAGGTTGCTTGGTTACTATGTGGCCGAGGGCCGAGTGGACAAAGATCACGACGGACGGTTGTACAGCATCCGTTTTGCTTTGCACGATGATGAGGTTTCCACCCTTGGCAATGAGATTGCCACGCTGATGCGGTTGGAGTTCGGGATCACTTCCCACTCCACCATCAAGAACAAGAAGCGTGCAGCAGCCGAAGGGGATCGGGGGGTCACTCTCACTTTCCATTCCCACCAGTTCGCGCCGTGGTTCATCGAACACGCGGGGATCGGGTCGAGGACCAAGCGGCTGTCTCAGGCGGTAATCACGGCCCCGTCTCACTGGCAGCGCCGGTTGATGGGGGCTTGGTTGAATGGGGACGGCTGCAACGATGCGGCAAACAAGAGTTCGTGGGGTGGACTACGCCTCTCCACGGCTTCAGACGACCTGGCCTCCCAAGCAGTTTTGATGTTGGACCGGATGGAAGTGTACGCCCGTCGTCAGCGGGTGTTCTTTCCGGAACGTCAGATCCGAGGGCGGACTACCGTTGCTTCTGATGGTTGGCACGTCTGTATCCCACGCAGTTACACCTCGAAGTTGGCCGATGTGACGAAGTGGGCTTTGTCTGGTACATCCTCCAAGCGCCTGAGCACAAAGCGCCGTTACCGTTACGCAGCATCGGTAGTGTCAGAAGTCGAGCAGGTTGGGTGCAAGCATTTTCAGGGCACAGTCTACAACTTCTCGGTCGCGGGCGATGAGTCCTACATCATTAACCGCCAGGCTGTCCATAACTGCACCATCGTTGCATCGGTCGATACCTATGAGCCTCCGAACACGAAGCTCGGCAAGGTGTTGGAGGGCGGGTTCCGGGTCAACCGCCGATACGGGAACTACCGGGTCAAGACCGGCTGCGACAAGTACATCAACAACAACTGCTTCATCCCCGGCACGCCTATCACGATGGCGGACGGCACAGTCAAGCCTATCGAAGAGATCCAGGTCGGGGATCTGGTGCTCACCCACAAAGGGCGGGCACGAAGGGTCATGGAGACTTTCCGCCACGATGTGGATGGAGAGTTGCTGGAGATCACGGTTCGGGGATCGAACGAGCGGTTGTTCGTCACTCCTGAGCACCCTTTCTTCGCTTTCCTCGCCAACACCGAGTGTGTGGCGTGTGGCGGGCCAATCCGTCGCCAGCACCGCACGGTGTCCCACTTGCTGGGGCGGCACTACTGTTCGAAGGAGTGTTTCTACCGGCACACTGTGCCCAATGCGGCGTTGCTCAAAGACAAGCAAGGCCAGTTCGTGGCGGCTCATCGTCTGACGACGAACGACTTCGCGGCTGTGCCTGTGGTTGGTGGTGAGCAGGAGGTTGGGCTGACCCTGGCTCAGGCACGCCTCATCGGTTTGTTCGCCGCCGAGGGCTACTACGAACTGGACAGTCGTAACAGCAACGAGCGTGTGGGCGTCTGCTGGGCTTTCCACGAAGATGAGAGGTACACCCTCGCCAAGACCGTTTGCGACCTGATGCTGTCGGAGTTCGGGGTTGAGTGCCTCATTCGCCCTCATCAAGACGACCGGGGCATCCACGTCACCACGCGGACAAATCGCCAAGCCGTGGACTTCTTCTCGGGGCATATCCTCGGAGAAGGGGCGACAGACAAGCGCCTCCATCGGGATTTGCTCACCGCGCCTCTTGCGGTCCAGACCGAGATTCTGCGGGGCTGGTTCGAGGGGGACGGGGCGGCATTTGACACGGGCACTGGACGCGACGTTTCAGGTGATTTCCGTCTGACTGGTACCTCGGCATCGCAGAGTTTGGCCAACCAGATGCGGCTTCTGCTGCTTCGGCAGGGGATCGCTCCCCGGATGTCTCACAATGTGTCCGAGGGGCGACGACGGCTGGTGGTGGACGGTATGGCGCGGGTGGTGTCGGACCCGGCCAAAGAGTGCCATTCGTGGGTGGTGTCCTGTGGGGCGGGCTACATCGAGAGTCTGGTGCAGGACACGGTGTATGCGAACGCCTATGAGAAGGCGGCAAAGGCACGGGGCGGATTCCAGCAGTCCCCGGATTTGCGGTTCCTGAACGGGTACTGCCTCCAGATGTTCACGGACATCCAGCCGGTGGAGTACCGAGGCCCCGTCCACAACTTCGAGACGGAGGACGACCATTCGTACATCGCGGGTGGTGTCGCAGTTCACAACTGTGACGCTTGGGACCGTGAGGTACTCCTCAAGAGCTTCCGCACGTTCATTGGCGGCCACAACTTCGTGGAGCACGTCCAGGTAGAGGAACTGTCCAAGGGTCGGATCATCGACGCGGTCGCTCGGGACCTCGGTGACACGATCTACGTGGACATCCTCATCGCCACGGACCGGACGCACACCGACCTCGTACAAGCCATCGAATCAGGCAAGATGTCCACCCTGTCTATGGGCTGTTTCCTGCCGGGTACACAGGTGACGATGGCTGATGGTCGCCGCATCGCCATCGAGGACGTGCAGCCTGGGGACATGGTGCTGACCCATAAAGGTCGTGCCCGTGAAGTGCTGAAC
>Ga0172368_10007727_pt1 | contig 11133 bp, 10 predicted proteins | sample Lak11m_FD_114540 | JGI IMG/M metagenome (GOLD analysis project Ga0172368, IMG submission 114540) | Freshwater microbial communities from Kabuno Bay, South-Kivu, Congo - kab_022012_11m | ecosystem: Environmental > Aquatic > Freshwater > Lake | place: Democratic Republic of the Congo: South-Kivu...
CCTTCACTCTCAGGTATTCAAGCAAGACGTGCTTGCCTCCCATGGCTGTTGCGGTGTCACGGCCAAGTGATCCTTCGTTTCCAACTGGTTTTCCAGTAACGACAGCCGGAGAATGTTCTCTGCCAAGCAAAGAATATTCATCCATAATCCAAGCCATGGTTTGAGCATTAGTATTGACATCTGGTGCGGGAATATCCTTCATTGGTCCGATAAAATCAAAAACCTTATCGACGTAGCCGCGAGTGAGGTGCTCAAGTTCATGAGGAGTTAATTTCTTTGGATCGACAATGATGCCACCCTTGGCGCCACCAAAGGGAATGTTGGCGACGGCACATTTCATCGACATCCAGAGAGAAAGAGCCTTAATCTCATCGAGATTAACTCCTGGATGAAAGCGAATGCCGCCCTTGTATGGCCCACGGGCATTGTTGTGTTGGACACGATAGCCGGTAAAAACCTTAATACTACCGTTATCCATCTTGAGAGGGATAGATACCTCAATAATTTTTTGGGGATATTTTAAAATTTCAACTAATTTTTTGTCACTAGTACAATAACCAGAAGCACTTTCTAGCTGGGTAATAGCGTTGTCAAAAGCGTTAGTTTCACTCATATGTGTCTTTCTTTGATTAAAAAATAAATGATTTACTTTTACAAAGTAGCCGAGTTCAGGTCGGATGGCAAACCTTGGGACAGACACATATTTTCTTGCAGCGAGTTTTATTCATTTGTGCTAAATATTTATTCTAATTCTGACAAATAAAAATTTTAGGACCGCCCAGGTAATAGTACCTATAGATTTCAGCGCTGGCCAAGCGCCTGGAAAAAGGATAATAAAAATTACAATAAAAATCCAATGACCGTGAGCAAAGATGGCATAAAAAGACCAACAGATCAATAAAATCAACAACAGCGCAATAAAAAACTGTGCATTGGTTGGCAAACCAGAGAGAATACGATCGTAAAAATTAAATATTTCTACCAGTAAATTCATAACTTGCTAAAATACTTGCTCAGTGGCTCCCCATGATTACAATTATGTCATATTTACTAGTCATGCTGTCGTCGTTTCGTAGCAGTGTTGATTTGCGGCTAAGTGTAGTTTTAATATCTGCAGCGATTGCGTCGTAGCCTGTTTTATAGTAAACGTAAGTGCTCCAGTATTCAGAATTTGCAGCATTCCCAACGGCGGAGACAGTGTAACCGGCTTTGCTGAGAATAGCCTTATAAGTAGCTGCAGCACCATCAACGCGACTGCCATTTAAGACCTGAATTGTCGCATTTGTCTTGTCGGGGGTTGTTGCCGTGGCTGTGTCAGTGGTTGTGGTGGTAGCATCAGTCGATGTCGTGGTGGTCGAATCAGTGGCTGTGCCAGTGGTGCTAGAAGTATCATCGGCCGCATTTGGACTTTCAGCTGTTTCCGAGGTATAATCTTGCGGCACAATCGTCACAGCATTGTTGTCGGTTTTACTGGTGGTGCTGCCAGGGATCAGGGTTTCCTTAATCGAGTCGAAATTGCTGTAGATGATGATAGTTAGTATAACAATAATTGCGATACCTAAAAGTCGACGAATAGCTCGACGCCAGGAGAAATTACTTTTGCGGTGTCTGCCTTCATGCTTTTCCAGTTTGGGTTTAGCATCATCTTTTTTTGTCAGTTTCTTTTCTGGTGGGAAAAAGTCGTCAGCGTGATTCGGGGTGAAAAGATCACCGTCCTTGATCGGTTTTACTTTTTCAGCCATGTCGTTTTTTATAGGTATTTCAGCTTCTTTATCCTTGTCTTTTTTCTGATCACCATAAACTTCCTGGGCTTTTGGCTCAGGATCGTGCGTGAAATGTGTATGATGTCCTCGCTGGGGCGAAATATCGTCAGCTATGCCCATCTCCCTCCTTACAGAATCATTATATCAGAACTTTTTATGCTGTCTATTTTTTACTAACAAAATCATTGCCTTCAAGATAAAAACGCCACAGGTTTTCCTTTGATGATCCGGCGTAATCGATGCCGATGCGCTTAGCGGCAACAATATTATGATTTAAATTTTCCTTGGGCAGTAAATAAACTTCTTTGGAAGTAGTAATGTCTAGGTCATTTTGCTCTTTGGCCAAGTCAAAAGCTAGCGACAGTTTGCCTGGTCCTGTGGCCATTTTTTCATTGATTTTGACGAATTTTGATCTAGTTAAATTATTTTTGACAAGCTGATATCCTGCAGTAATTTCAGCCGAGCGCAGTAAGATTGCGCCGGATTTCCCTACCTTGCCGGTGACGATATTTGTCAGATAAAAGATGCCATAAATATGATAGATGTAGAGGCGCCCAGCTGGACCGGCCATGATATTATTTCGCTTACTAGAGCTAAATCTAGCATGCGAGGCTAGATCATTTTTATCGCCATAGGCTTCGGTTTCGACGATTTTACCGACAATTTTTTTGCCATCGATCTTGTGTACCAAAAAACTGCCAAGTAATTCCTTGGCCACAACTTCCGAAGGTCGCTCAAAAAAGGATTGATCTATCTTCATATAAGCATCTTAGGCGACCCAAGATACTCAAGCAAGGTTTAAAACTTTCGAATCACGCCCTTGACGCGACCCTGGATAGTGACGCGATTTTTCTTAAAAAGCATCGGTTTCATCGTTTTGTTTGCCGGCTGAAGTCGAATACTGCCCTTCTCGTTATAAAATCGTTTTAGTGTCGCGTTAGAATTATCAATCAGAGCAACGACGATGTCGCCGTTTTTTGGTGAAGCTGTCTGTTCGATGATGACATAATCCCCTTCCAAGATGCCATCATCAATCATTGACTCGCCTCTGACCTTAAGAGCAAAGGTGCGCTTACCCATCATATCTCTGGGAATATCGATAGTTTCATTGGTGCGGATGGCTTCGATTGGCCGGCCGGCGTCGATGATACCGAGGAGTTGAATCGAGTGAAGTTCGACGCCATCATCAAAAGTCGGAGTCAATTGAATTGCCCTGGCCTCAGTCGCCTCTTTGGTCAGATAGCCCTTATCTTGAAGAATGGAAACATATTCGGCAATAGTGCCAGTCGAAGAGAGTTCAAAATAGCGAGCAATCTCACGATAGCTCGGCGCATAGCCGTTGTCATCGATAAATTGACGAATAAAGTCGAGGACTTCTTTTTGTTTTTTAGTCAGTGGTTCCATAGTAGGTTTCCCGAATATCTACAAATTACAAATTTATTACAAATATACAAATATTATGAATTTTGATGTTGACAAATTTTGGAAACTGTTTTGTTCGGGTTGATGCTATATCCATTATCGAACACAAACCAAACAAAAGTCAAACGAAAACCCTGTGGAAAACTATTATTAAGCGAAAATATTATGTGGGTAGATGTTGCGGGGTATTGGATCAAAACAATATTTGTGGCATACAAGATCTGGGCGAGGTGGTGCGACTGGCGCCAGGATAGATGGCGGCTAGTGTTAAGGTCGTTTGGACAGCGTGGTCGAAAGTGGCCAGGCGAAAACACATTAGCAATACAGTCACCTTTAGAGAGACATGGCCACCTTGCCCCCCCTATTTCTGTAGCCCGCTCCGGTCCTTTGTGGCCGGAGCGGGTAGACGCTTTATTTTTTAACAAGTAGTCCGACACATTCGAGATGATGAGTTTGTGGAAACATATCGAGTGGTTGGACTTTTTTTAATTTTAGACCAAATCTTTCAAATTCTTTAATATCACGAGCAAATGTTGCCGGATTGCAACTGACGTAAATTAGGTTTGTAAAGTTTTTAAAGTCCATAAAGCTGGCGAGTTGCTGTATCAGCTTCTTGTTTAATCCGGCACGAGGTGGATCAATAATAATTTTGTTAATTAGCTGATCAGTTAATTTGTTAATCGGTTTGTCCAGTATTTTATTGGCATCGGCATTGATAAATTCGCAGTTAAAAATATTGTTTAGCCTGGCATTGATCTTGGCATCGTTGATGGCGCTCTGGACGACTTCGATCCCAATGATCTTTTTGGCTAGCGTCGATAAATAGATGCCGATAGAACCGGTGCCGCAAAAGAGATCCAAAACTGTGTCTCCTATCTCAATCTCAGCAAACTCCTTAATTTTGTCATACAGGATATGGACCCCCAGAGAATTTGTCTGAAAGAAAGAATCAGGAGAAATCTGAAATTTGTAGCGACCGATTTTTTCGTAAATAATTGGTGAACCGAAAAGCAGTCGGCGGCGAATATTATTTAAACGTTTACCGGGTGTGACAGTGTGGTAGAGAGATTTGATCTCAGTAATTTCTTTGAGCGCAATTTTTAATTCTGATTCAAACGGCAAATGGTTGTCCTCGGTCATCAGTTCGACCATAAATTCATCAGTAGCTTTGCCTTCGCGGATTTTGACCTGATAAAATTTTTCAATGGATTTATCATGATCAGAATTTACGACCTCCAAAATCTTGGCCAATATCTCGTTTGATTTTTCTGATTGCAGCAAACAGCTTTCGGCCTCAACCCATTCGACATGCTCAGGGCAGGCCAATCCATCGGTATATAAATAATTATGGCGGGTAAAAATCTTCTTGCCGTTTTTCTGTTCGACTAAAAAAAAGCGAATCGAATTGCGATAATATAAGGGCTCGGAGGCCCGGATGATTGGCAAAATTTCAGTTTCAATCTTGGCGCGCGAAAGAGTCTCTCGGAAGATCTCTTCTTTGAATTTCAGCTGGTCTGGGTAAGCGATGTTCTGGTGTTCGCAACCGCCACAGAGATCGAAGTATCGACATGGCGAATCGGCTCTCTTTGGCGAAGGTGTAATAATTTTTTCAATCACTGCCTCGGCATAATTCTTTTTTTCTTTGGTGACTTTGACTTCGAGAATATCACTCGGGACTGATTTCTTGACGAAAATAGCACGGTTATTTTCATCATGCCCAATCCCCCAGCCCTCATAAATCAGTTTTTCAATTTCTAATTTCATCTGCGATTTTGTAAAGGATAATGCCGGTGGCGACAGAGACGTTTAGAGAGTTTTTTTTACCATACATCGGGATCTCAAGAATCTCGTCACAAAGATCGAGAATCTCCTTCGAGATGCCGTCGACCTCGTTGCCGACAATGAGGGCAACTTTTTTCGTATTAGGTATTTCGTATAAGGTATAAGGGATTGCTTCAGGATCCTGTTCGAGAGCAATAACTCTAACATTGTCTTTTTTAAGTGTCGAGATTAAACTTTTTATATCTTCTTGATACTGCCAGTTGACAAAATCAATGGCGCCGAGTGCTGCCTTGTCGATCTCTTTGCGTGGCGGCTTCGGCGTGATGCCACAGAGATAAATCTTGGAGACGCCAGCAGCGTCGGCGGTACGAAAAATCGAGCCGACATTTTGCATCGAGCGAATATTGTCGAGAATTAAATAAATTTCCTTTGGCATATAGGACTTATAGGACGTGTAAGTCCTATAATAATCGTTATTTACATTCGCATTTGATCAATCGTTTTTTGATTTCTTCAGCAATGTCCTTCGAAGAAAAAACTTCCTGCGAAGATGAGATGAGGTCGCGTAGAATAATCTCATCGTTTAAAGCTTCCTTTTGACCGATGATGACGGCGTAAATGGCACCGATCTTTACGGCTGATTTAATTTGCGGACGAATACCATCATTACTGGGAACAAAATAAACATTTATATCGGATTTTGTCAAAGTGTCATAGATTTTTTTGGAAATCTCGCGGGCCCTGTCACCGAGTTGCAGGATGCAAACTTCGACACCGCGCAGTTTTGCCGGCTTAATCCCCTGCTCCTTCATCGTGCCAACCAATCTCTCCAGACCGATCGAATAACCAACAGCAGGAGTCGCAGTGCCACCGAGTAATTCGACCAATCCGTCATAGCGACCACCACCGACAATAGTATTTTTACGACCTTTGTCACTCTTGTCGACGATCTCGAAGACAGTGCGGGAGTAGTAATCAAGGCCGCGAACCAGTGTCGGGTCAAGGTCGTAGTGAATGTTAAAGTAATCTAAATACTCTAACGTTTGCTGAAAATGTGTTTTGCAATCAACACAGAGATTATCAAGCATCGTCGGGGCGCTTTGGGCAATAGTTTGGCAACTGTCTTCCTTGCAATCGAGTAAACGCAGTGGATTGACCTCATAGCGATTTTGGCAATCAGTACAAAGATTGTCGAGATGACTTTTATAATACTTTTTTAGCTTATTGATATATTTTGGGCGACATTTCGGACAGCCGATCGAGTTTGTATAGACGATTAGATTTTTCAATCCTAGTCTAGATAAAATTTCCCAGGCGGACATGATGACGAGATAGTCTGACTTGGCGGAGGCATCACCAAGGATCTCGACGCCGGCCTGGTAAAACTCGCGGAAGCGTCCTTTTTGTGGTCGCTCATGACGAAACATCGCGCCTTGGTAATAAAGGCGAACCGGCTGTGACCAGCTTGACATACCATTTTGAATATATGAACGGACGGCACCGGCGGTACCCTCGGGACGGAGGGCTAGTCTGGTTGCATCGCTATCAGTGTGAGGTTCGAGATAAAACATTTCTTTGGAGACGATATCAGTGTCACTGCCGATACCCTTGGTGTAAATGTTGGCGTCTTCGAAGTGTGGCAGAGTGATGCGACCAAAGCCCAGACCGGAGAGAGTTTTTTCGACTACCTGTTCGATCTGGAGCCAATAAGGCTGTTCGATCGGTAAGATGTCCTTCGTTCCGCGAGCTGTTTGATACGCTTGTTTGGCCATAGTTCTCCTATTTATTTAGCTCACGTAGAATGCTTAACGGTAGCGAAGACCGTTTCGTCAAAAGTTTGACGTCTGACGTAACCGTCCGCCAATTGGCGGAAACGATACGAGCATCGTAATCTGCGGACGATTAACATGAGCCTTGTGTGTTTTATGAGGCAATTCTAGCAGCATCTAAGCGTGAAAGTCAAATGGCTCCGCGTGCATTTTCTCCAGCCAAATTTCCAGGTGGTCGGAGATTACTCTAGGATAATTTTGTCTTCTTTAATTAAAAGCTTGATCGTGAGACCCTCAGTTTTATTATTTTCCAGTAACTTGTCTGAGAGGATGGTTTCGATATGGTCGGCGATGAATTTGCTGATCGGACGGGCGCCATACTCTTCGGAGAAACTTTGCTCGGCGATGAAATTTTTGACATCAACCGAAACTTCTAGTTTGATCTCTTGATTTGCTAGTCGGTCAGTCAGTTCGCTGATTTGCAGGTCGACAATTTTGCGAATGATTGACTTGGAAAGCGGTGAGAAGACGATGATTTTGTCGAGGCGATTTATAAACTCCGGTCGGAAGGTTTTCTCGACTGTCTCGATGACGTTCTCCCGCATCATCTCGTAGCGACTTTGCTCTGATTTGGAGTGGCCAAAACCGATCGCGGCTTGACGGCGGATGACGTCGGTGCCGAGGTTTGAGGTCATGATAATGATAGTATTTTTGAAATCGACAGTGCGACCCTTGGCATCGGTCAGCGCACCTTCGTCCATAATCTGCAGGAGGATGTTGAAGACCTCGGGGTGAGCCTTTTCGATCTCGTCAAAGAGGATGACAGAGTAAGGATTTTGGCGCACTTTCTCGGTCAATTTACCACCCTCTTCATAGCCGACATAGCCAGCGGGCGCGCCGATCAGTCTGGCGACGTTGTGTTTCTCGGCAAATTCCGACATATCAATTTTGATGAGTGTTTTCTCGCTACCAAAGATTTCTCTAGCCAGGACTTTGGCCAACTCTGTCTTACCAACCCCGGTCGGGCCGAGGAAGATAAAGGAGCCAATCGGTCGAGCCGGATTGGCGATACCAGTCCGAGCTCGCTTGATTGCTTGAGCTAGCTCTGCCACTGCCTCGTCTTGGCCGATGATGTATTTCTTCAGCTTCTTGTCGAGATTGAGATAGGTTCCCTTTTCTTTTAGTGACATTGACGCCACTGGCACGCCGGTCCACTCTGAGACAAGGTCGGCGATATCATGAGCGGTTACTTCTACTGCTGTGGCCGCTGATTTCTTGGCCTCTAGTTGCTTGATTTTGTTTTGCAATTTCAAGCTTTTCTCTCGGAGTAAAGTTGCCTGTTCGTATTTTTCCTCGACGATCAGCGCCTCCTTGTCCCGAGTAATTTTGGCCAGCTCTTTTCTGAGTTTGGCTATCGGGTCGGACTTTTTTGATTTCGAATTGTGAGCAGCACCGGCTTCATCGAGCAGGTCGATCGCCTTGTCTGGTAGCGACCGATCGTGGATGTAGCGGATAGAAAAGTCAACGGCAGCCTCGATGGATTCCAATGAATATTTGACATGATGGAAGGCTTCGTAATGACCTTTGATGCCGAGCAAGATTTTGTAAGCTTCCTCGCGAGTTGGCTCCTCGACCTTGATTGGCTGAAAACGCCTCTCAAAGGCGGTATCCTTCTCAATATATTTTTTATATTCGTTAAATGTTGTCGCCCCGATCAGTCGTAGCTTGCCCTTGGCCAGCATCGGCTTGAGCAGGTTTGCAGCGTCGACTGATCCCTCGGTCGAGCCAGCACCGATAATCATGTGGACTTCGTCGACAAATAGAATGATGTTCTTGCGTTTCTCTATCTCGCTCAAGATTTTTTTGACTCGACTCTCAAACTGGCCACGGTACATCGTCCCAGCCAAAATCGATCCGAGATCGAGCGAGAGAATCTCAGTGTTGGCAATTTTTTCCGGCACATCACCCTTGATAATTTTCTGAGCCAGGCCCTCAACGATTGCTGTCTTACCAACGCCAGGCTCGCCGATCAAGACGGGATTGTTTTTAGTGCGTCGCGACAGCGTCTGGATCAAGCGGTGTATCTCTTTTTCACGGCCGATGACAGGGTCGAGTTTTTTGTTTTTCGCCAGCTTGGTTATATTTGTCGAATGAGTGTCAAGTACAGACTCTTTGCTCTTTTGCGGACCGCTTAGCCCGGGCATCGGCGGCATTGAGCCGAAAAGCTGTTCGTCAGCAACACCGTCATCACCCATCATGTTGACAGGATTGATTATCGGATTGATCTCCGGTTGACTATCCATCTGATTGAATGATTGATTGATACCGTTAAAAATGCCCTCGATCTGTTGTTTGATTTTCTTGGGGTCGACGCCGATGCGCTCGACGACCAGGTAGGAATTGAACATTTTATTTGAAATCAAAGAGAGCAATAAATGTTCAGAACCAACATTTGAATGGTGATACTTAAGAGCACTCTGGACGGCGAGTTGAATCGATTTCTTGGCAGAGTCAGTGATGACACCACTGACCGCTTTTGCTCCTTTGTGCGAGATCAGAGATGAGATTAGTTCGACCCTGTCGAGAGTGACGTCGAAACTGGCCAAAATCTCTGCAGCCAGCGTGTCCTTGTTTTGCAAAATAGCCAAGAGCTGGTGCTCCGTATCGAGATTGATATTGCGATCCCGAGCAATTTTCTCGGCATCGACGAGTGTTTTCTTTAGACTGGAAGTAAACTTTCTAAATATATCATTATTGTTCATTGACATCCTTTCTGCATTGACAGGTTTTGTGTTTTGACTGGACTTAAACTTGTCATTGCGAAAAATTTCTAATTACTCTAATTAACCTAAATCCTAAATAAGTCCCAGTATCTAAATTCCAATTGCCTAATGCGCTTGGGGTTTGGGAATTATTTAGAATAATTAGGTCAATTAGAAATTAGGTCAATTACTCTTTTGTTTCTTTTTTGCTCTTTTTAGTTTTCTTAGTCGCTGGTTTTTTTGCCGGTTTAGCTTCCGCTGCTGGCTCGGTGTCGGCGTTTTCTTCTGTTACAGCCGAGACTTCTTCTTTAATGTCAGTAGTTTCTGCCTCTTCGTTGCCAGCATCTTCGAGAGATTTGATATCGATGCCCCAGCCTGTCAGCTTGGAGGCGAGACGAACGTTTTGGCCGTTTTTACCAATTGCCAATGATAAATTATCAGTATCGACATAGACAGTTGCCTTACTGTCCTTGGATGAAATTTGAATCTGGCGAGTCTTGGCTGGTGATAGTGCGTTCATGATAAACTGCTCAACATCTTCATCCCAGAGAACGATATCGATCTTTTCCTGGCCAATCTCATCAAGAACAGCTTGGACGCGGGTGCCGCGCTGACCGACGCATGAACCGACTGGATCGATCTTGTCCTCAGTGGCTATGACAGCAATCTTGGTGCGAAAACCAGCTTCGCGCGCGATGCTTTTGATCTCGACAGTGCCAGCCAAAATCTCTGGTACTTCGACCTCAAACAAACCGCGGATAAGCTCCTCGCTGCTGCGAGAAACGATGATCTGTGGTCCTTTGACAGACTGCGAGACCTCCTTGACCAGGACTTTCAGTCTTTGACCGATGTGATAATGCTCGTTAGGAATCTGCTCGGAGGGATACAAGATGCCGTTGACCTTACCTAGGCTGACGATGACATTGCGACCTTCAAGCTGAGAAACAGTAGAGGTAATGATTTTATTTTCTTTATCCTTAAATTCGGTGAAGAGCAGGTCGCGCTCAGCTTCGCGGATGCGCTGGATGATGACCTGCTTGGCGGTCTGAGCGGCGATGCGACCAAAATCGTCATGATGTGGCAGTGGAACGATGACCTCTTTGCCATACTCGGCCTCAGGATCGATCTCTTTGGCCTCCTCAAGTGTTAGTTCGTGCTCATGCTCCTTGATCTCCTCTGGATCTTCGATGACGTCGTAGATGCGGAACATCTCGGCTTGACCGGATTCTGGATTGAGCTTGGCGCGAATGATCTGCCTAGCCTTGCCGTAATCCTTACGGTAAGCAGCAGCGAGAGCAGCCTCGACGGTTTCTAAAATAATCGCTTTATCGAGACCCTTCTCTTCGCAGATGTCATCGATGGCTAACATGAACGGGCTAACTTGTTTCATAAAACTCCTTTTCAATATTGTGTCTTTAATTATAGCACAGAGTTCAATTTTGGTCTGTGTTTGTTGGAAAAAAAGAAGTGGCCCGAAGGACCACTAACATTATTTTTAATGTACCCGAAAAAAGAGCGAGTGTCAACATCGCAATTTAGTTTTCACTAATTTTCTTTTTTAATGCTAGCCAGGCCATTTTTGGTAAGGCTAATTGGCGCTTGGCTCTGGTCGGCTCATGAATTAAACGGTAAAGC
>Ga0172368_10007729_pt1 | contig 11132 bp, 10 predicted proteins | sample Lak11m_FD_114540 | JGI IMG/M metagenome (GOLD analysis project Ga0172368, IMG submission 114540) | Freshwater microbial communities from Kabuno Bay, South-Kivu, Congo - kab_022012_11m | ecosystem: Environmental > Aquatic > Freshwater > Lake | place: Democratic Republic of the Congo: South-Kivu...
CTTGGAGCTGTTTAAATGAATAATATCAAATTGTCTTTGTTTTAAAAATTTAGCAATCTCTAAAATAGCTAAAAAATCATGATAAGGATTTATATTGCGTTTTAAGTGTTTAAAGAGGTGCGTTCTAATTTTAAAATTCTCTAGTTTATTAATCAAATCATGATTTGTGCCATCTGGACCAGCGGCAACAGCTATATCAAAATCATTGGCTAAATTAGTAGCCAAATCAAAAATGTATTTTTGCGCCCCACCCCATTCAGATTGGGTGACAATGTAGAGTAGTTTTTGTTTGTCTTTTTTGATCTCCATATTATTTATGAAATGTTCATATCATTTTTTTGCTGCGGACTAGCGCCCACGTCGGCAAAAATGATATGAATACTTCAAGGTGTCTATATAAATTTATGTTGACTTTTAGTCTTATTTTGAGTATACTAAAAAAAGCCTTTTTAAGCAAGAATAAGCTAAATCCAAGAGATGTATTTAAAAATTTTTTGCGCTGCGGACTTGTCGCCACGTCGGCAAAAAATATTTAAATACATTCCTTGTTAATCTTTTATAGGTTTAAATATGAAAAAAACAATTTTAGTTACCGGTGGAGCTGGGTTTATCGGCTCTCATCTATGTGAAAAGTTATTATCTATGGGTCAAAAGGTGATTTGTTTGGATAATGTTTTTACAGGGTCTAAGGAAAATATTCAGCATTTATTTTCTAATCCAAATTTTAGTTTTGTTGAGCACGATATTATTAATTCGTTTTTTTCTGACACAAAAATAGATCAAATTTACAATCTAGCGTGTCCCGCGTCTCCTGTACATTATCAAGTTAATGCTATCCGTACTATTAAGGCTAACACTTTGGGAGTAATTAATATGCTGGGGTTGGCAAAAAAACAAGGCGCTAGAATTTTGCAAGCATCTACTTCAGAAGTTTATGGCGACCCAATGGAGCATCCACAAAAGGAATCTTATAGAGGTAATGTTAATACTATTGGCCCGCGCGCTTGTTATGATGAAGGAAAACGTGTAGCGGAAACTTTATTTTTTGATTACCACCGTAAATGGGGGTTGGAAATTAAAGTAGTGCGAATTTTTAATACTTTTGGCCCAAAAATGGCAGAAAATGATGGCAGAGTAGTTAGTAATTTTATTATTCAGGCTATTAATAACAAACCAATCACAATTTACGGAAGGGGTAACCAAACCCGTAGTTTTTGTTATGTTAGTGATTTAGTTGATGGTTTAATTAAGATGATGAATAGCACAAAAACTTTTACAGGACCTGTTAATTTGGGAAATCCAGTTGAATTTACTGTTAAGCAATTGGCAGAAAAAATTATTAAAATGACTGTGTCAAAATCAAAGATAGTTTATAAACAATTACCAATTGATGACCCAAGAAAGAGAAATCCAGATGTTACTTTGGCTAAGAAAATTTTAAAATGGCAACCAAAGGTAAAACTAGAAGATGGGTTAAAAAAGACGATAGAGTATTTTAAAAGTATATAAGAGCCTTATCTTAATATTTTTTGCAGACTCGGCGACAAGTCCGCAGCGCAAAAAAAAATTAAGATAAGGCTCAATCAAGACAATTTCATGAATTTCTATTTTGTTAAAAATCTATTTATCTCAATGCGTCCTCGTCAATGGATAAAAAATCTATTTATTTTTGCTGCTTTAATTTTTGCTAAAAAATTTACAGATGTTCAAGATTTGCAAATTACATTAGTTGCTTTTGTTGCTTTTTGTTTAGCCTCAAGTGCTGTTTACTTACTTAATGATGTAGTTGATTATCCAAAGGATAAACTACATCCATTAAAAAAATTCCGTCCTATTGCTGCTGGTAAAATATCTTGTAAATTAGCGACAATTTTTAGTTTAGTTTTTGTTTTTTTAAGTTTATTTATTGCTCAATTAATTAATAATCAACTTTTAATTGTTGTTTTTGGTTATTTAATTTTAAATATTTTATATTCTTTTTATCTTAAAAAAATTGTAATACTAGATGTAATTGTAATTGCCTTAGGTTTTGTTTTAAGAGTTATTGCTGGGGCAGTGGCAATTAATGTTATTTTTTCTTCGTGGTTACTTTTGTGCACTTTTTTTCTAACGCTTTTTTTAGCAATTGGTAAACGTAAAAATGAATTGGTTAATCTAAATGGTAATTCTACACGTGGTGTTTTGTCGCAATATTCCAAAGAGTTGTTAGAACAAATGACAATGATTGTATTGCCGGCTACTTTAATTACCTATACTTTATATACTTTTAATTCCGGACACACACAGTGGTTAATTTTTACAGTACCTATTGTTTTATATGGTCTGTTTCGTTATTTATTAATAATTGATAGAAAAAAAGAATGTGATAATGGGCCCACAGATGATTTATTATTTGATAAGCCATTGCAGATTACAGTTTTAGTTTGGGCTGTAATGATTATGTTATTACTAATTAAATTATGAAGATTTTAATAGCAACTGGCATTTACCCACCAGACATTGGTGGGCCAGCCATGTATGCAAAAAATCTAAAAGAAGAATGGGAAAAAACAGGCCACATTGTTGCCGTGACTTTTTTTGGATTTGAAAAAAAAATGCCAACAGGCATTAGGCACATATATTATTTTTTTAAAATTATTCCTCAAATATTTTCTTCTGATTTTATTTTAATTTTAGACACTTTTAGTGTTGGTTTGCCAGCAGTAATTGCGGCTAAAATTTTTAACAAAAAAACAATCTTGCGTGTTGGCGGCGATTTTTTATGGGAGCAGTATGTAGAAAATCATCAAGTAGATATTACTTTGAATAAATTTTATGAAATTAAACCCAAGCTTAGTATAAAAGAAAAAATTATTTATTTTCTAACTAAAATTGTTTTTAAAAATGCTTCAGCTATTGTTTTTAGCACAGACTGGCAAAAAGAGATTTTTGAAAAAAATTATAATTTATTAAAAAGTAAATGTTTTATCATAAAAAATTATTATCCAGAAAAGAAAATTGAGGGTAGGAACTCTTTTAAGAAAAATTTTTTATTGGCTGGCAGACAAATATATTTAAAAAATACTAATAAATTAATTAAGGCTTTTAGAAAAGCTAAAGAAATTAATCCGTTAATAGAGTTAGATTTAATAACTGGTGTTGATAATAAAGAACTAGCAGATTATCTTAATCAATGTTATGCGGTTGTATTACCATCCTTAAGTGAAGTTAGTCCTAATTTTATTTTAGAAGCAATAAGCTGGAATAAAACTTTTATACTTACTAAAGAAACTGGATTTTATAATGAAATGAAAGAGTTTGGAATTTTTGTTGATCCTTTGGACGAAGAAGATATTAAAAATAAAATTTTATTTTTAGCAGATGAAAATAATTATAAACTAACCAAAGAAAAAATTAACAATTTTAATTTTACGCATAGTTGGAAAGATGTTGCAGAAGAATTTAAATCAATATTTCAAAAAATATGAAGATTTTGGTAATTGGTTTAGATAAAAAAATCTTGGAACTTAATTCCGAGGTTGGAAACCGCGCTATACAATATGGCGCCTTAGTTGATATTTATGAAATTTTGGTGCCGAATTCTAAAAAAGTTATTCAACAATTAGCTTCAAATGTTAGAGTTGTTGGTTCTGGTGGACAAAACAAATTTTTACAATTAATTAATATATTTAGAATTGCCAGGAAATCAATTAGTGAAAATAAAATCAATGTAATAAGTATCCAAGATGTTTATTTTTTAGGGTTGCTTGGAGTTTTATTGTCAAAAATATGTGCTGTTGGTTTGGAAATTCAGGTACATGGATGGGAAAAACATTTTGGTTTGCGAAAATTAATTACAATGTTTGTTCTTTCCATGGCTAATTCTATTAGGGTGGTAAGTAAAAGATTAAAAAAAGAATTAGAAGAGGAGTATGGTATATCGGATGGTAAAATTACAGTTGTTCCAGTTTTGTTAAATGGTAAAGTAGAGAATGTTGGTGTTGTCACAAAATCGCCTAATTTTGTCTTTTTAACAGTTGCTCGTTTAGTGAAAGTAAAAAATGTGGACATACAAATTTTGGCGGCTGCAGAATTAAAAAAGAAGGGTATTAAATTTGAATGGTGGATTATTGGCGATGGGTCAGAAAAAAATCGCCTAATTAATTTATCAAAAAAATTATTAGTTGAAGATGTAGTTAAGTTTTTGGGGTGGAAAAATAAGCAGGAATTAGCATTATATTATAGAACAGTTGATTGTTTTGTTTTAACGTCTAAATATGAGGGGTGGGGGATGGTGGTGGTAGAAGCCGCCGAAGCTGGGTTGCCGATTATTATGACAGATGTTGGGTGCGCGGGAGAATTAATAATAGATAAAGAAAGCGGTTTAATTGTTAAAGATTTTCAAGAACTTGTTTTGGCAGCGGTAAAAATTATGATTGATAAAGAATTAAGAGTTCGCTTATCTCAAGAAGTAAAGAAAGTGATTGGTAAATTACCATCTGCTCAAGAAGCACTAAAATTATATTTAGAAAGTTGGCAAAAAGCTAAATTATGAAATTACTTATCTTAACGCAAAAAGTGGATAAAAATGACTCTGTGTTGGGTTTTTTTCATCGTTGGTTAGAAGAATTTGCTAAAAATTTTGAGTATGTTACGGTTATTTGTTTGGAATTAGGTGAATATGATTTACCAAGTAATGTTAAGGTTTTAAGTTTAGGTAAGGAGATGGGGCAATCTAGAATTAAGTACCTGTATAGATTTTATAAATATATTTTGCAAGAGAGAAAAAATTATGATAGTGTGTTTGTACACATGAATCCTGAGTATGTTGTTTTTGGTGGTATAATTTGGAGATTATTGAATAAGAAAATTGGTTTTTGGTACACTCATAAATCTGTTACTTGTTCATTGTGTTTAGCAGAAAAATTTAGTCAATTAATTTTTACTGCTTCAGTAGAGAGTTTTAGAATTAAAAGTAAAAAAATAAAAGTTGTAGGACATGGTATTGATGTTTATTTATTTAAACCCGGCATCGAAGAAATAGCTATTAGAAACAAGATATTAATGATAGGTAGAATTTCTGAGACAAAAAATCAGTTAAATTTGCTGGAGACTTTTACAGAAATTAATAAAACATTCCCGGATTATATCTTGTATTTTATTGGTTCAGTTCTTACTGAAGCTGACAAAATTTATGAAAATAAGATTAAAGATTTTTTAAAAAATAATATTATTAAAAAACGAGTCGTCTTTTGTGGAAGTCTTAATCAAGCTGAGGTGGCTAATTATTTATCTCAGGCCAGACTTTTGGTAAATTTAAGTTCAACTGGTAGTCTGGATAAGGATGTCCTTGAAGCTTTATCCTGCAAAGTGCCGGTCATCACTAGTAATAAAGCTTTTATTAATTTAATACCTGAGTGTGTCATTAGTTCTAATAAAATTTTAAGACAAAGAATGATGGTAGAATTGGCAAAAAAAGAAGATGGAAACAGTAGGGATTTAATTATTTCATCACACAGTTTATTGTCTTTGATTCCTAAAATACACAAAGCTTACGAAATATGAAACAAGATAAAAAACAGGTAAGTGTTTCGCATTATAAATTTAGGCACTATGATAATCTAGAACGGTTTGCAAGTTATTGGCATCAACTAGATTTAATTTTGGCTGAAGAACCGGCAAGTGTTTTGGAAATTGGAGTAGGTACCAAGGTGATGTCAAATTATTTAAAAAGTAATACCGGAATCTTGAACACTTCTTTAGATATTGCGAGTGATCTTTCTCCTGATTATTTAGGTGATGTAAAAGCATTACCTTTTGCTGATAATAGTTATGATTTAGTGTGTGCATTTGAAGTCTTAGAACATTTACCTTTTGATCAATTTGAAAATTGTTTAAAGGAATTAAAGAGAGTTAGCAAAAAAGTAGTTGTATTAAGTTTGCCACATTTTGGCCCAATAATAAAATTTGATTTTAAATTTCCATTTGTCAAAGAGAAAAAAATAATGATGAAAATACCCATCTCTAAAGTTCATAAATTTAATGGACAGCACTATTGGGAGATTGGAAAGAAAGAGTTCTCCTTAAAAAAAATCTTAAATATTTTAAGACAATATTTTATTGTTAGTAAACAATTTGTAGCGTTTGATAGTCCGTACCATCATTTTTTTGTACTTATTAAAAAATAGTTTATATGCAAAATGAAGATGTTAAAGAAATTTATAATAAATTTTTAAAACAGGAGGAAATTGGCGATTATGAATTTTATCGTTGGTCTACCAATAGTATCTTGCGTTCGCAGTATTTCATGACTTTAAGATGCGTTTTAGATTTTCTAACTAGAGTTAATTCTCCAGCAAGATGTTTAGAAGTAGGACCCGGACCTGGGACTTGGACTAAAAAAATATGTGAAAAATTTCCACAGACTAATTTTACTTTAGTAGATATTTCTGAAGAAATGCTCGGACAAGCAAAAAAGAATTTGTCATCAGACAGAATAAATTTTTTTGTTTCTGATTTTTTGCAATTTTCTTCTTTAGAAAAGTACCAATTATTTTTTTCTTCTCGTGCTTTGGAGTATTTTGTCGATAAAAATAATTTCTTTTTACACCTAGAAGGCTTACTTGATTTCCAAGCTAGAGGTTTTGTTATTACCAAAACACCACATTATTTTTTGTCTAAATTACGGGGTAGTGTTGTAAAAGATTTTCATTCATGGCAAATTGCTCCGCAAGCATTAAGAAAAATCATTGAAGCAAATGGTTTTAAGGTGATAAAAATTAGGCCAGTTACTATGCGTTTCCCAGGTGTGAAAATAGTTTTTGTTAATGATTTATTGTTTAAGCTGTTTCATAGCTGCCGAATGAATTTTATATTACAATTTTTATCTGAGTCATATAGTATTGAATTTGAAAAATTATGATCATGGAATTGTACGGGCTCCCTGGATCTGGTAAGAGTACCCTAGCCAGACAAGTAGAAGCAAAAAATTATCAGGTAATAAAAATAGATAATCGCTGGGAACTTTTTTACCTTAATGTCTTATTTTTATTTAAAAATCCTGGCTGTTTTTTTTATTGGTTGTATTTGATTTTTGTTAATAAAGTTGATAGTAAATTATTTTATTACAAATTTTTGAATGCTTTTCTGTATCGTAACGCCAAATATATTAAGGCCCAGAAAATATCTAAGACAATTATTGATGAAGGTTTTTTTCAAAACACTTTGTCTTTTTTTGAAAATTCAATTAATGAGGATTTTTTAATTAAATTTGTTGCTAAATTACCACGTCCAGATTTATTAGTAGTTTTTAATATGGATGAGACTGTAATAACCAATGAACGGTTTGAATCGAAACTTCTTGCTACTCGGTTGCAGTTTGGGGATAGTTATGTTGTTAAATGGAAATCCGTCCTTTTGGGCAATAATCGACTTTTTTTGAATTATATTCAGACTCCATATTTTTCCTCTAAACAAAAAATAATTTTTATAAAAAATGAAAAAGATATTGAAGATTTTTTATTAAGAATATGAAAAATTATTTTAAATTACTTTCTTATTTATTTTTTTATCCTTTTTTGTTTTTGAAAAAACCTCGTGTGATGATTTTGTTTTATCACTCAGTTGGTGAAAGTAATTGGAAACATCAGATATCAGAAAGAGATTTTACTAAACAAATTGAATATTTGGTAAAAAATTTTAATATTATATCTCTGGATAAGTTGATGAATTTTGTTGATGGAAAAATTACTTTACCTGACAAAACTATTGCCTTAACTTTTGATGATGGTTATGAAGATAATTACCAATTAATTTTTCCTATTATAAAGAAATATAATTTGCCAATAGTTATATTTTTAACTACTAATCTGGATCGTATGGAGTGTCTGGGTAATTTATCTAGGTTAACTTGGGAACAAATAAAAGAAATGCAAGAAAGCGGTTTAGTTAAGTTTGAAGTTCATGGGCACGATCATCTCAATTTGCGTAAATCTTCTAATGATCCAGAAAAATTAAAAGAACAAATTATTAAGTCTCGTGATCTTATCCAATTACAATTAAATTATCATTCAGAGTATTTTGCTTACCCTTTTGGTCACCGTGATAGTAAAATTGTCGTTTTTTTAAAAAATAATGGTTTTGCAGCTGCGTTTTCTATTACTGAGGGGTTGTTGAAACCAGAGGATGATAGGTATTGTATAAGAAGGGTTTTGATTGATAGTACGATGAATTGGTTATTGTTTAAATTACGCGTTAATGGGACTTTTCATTTTCAGAGGATTTTTCTTAACTTTCTGCGAAAAATATTTTAGATATGAATGAAGAATTAATTTCTTGTACAATAGGAATTTTGACATATAATTCTGGTAAATATTTAGCCAGATGCTTAAATAGTCTCCAAGGTTTTGGAGAAATTATTATTAGTGATGGCGGTAGCACTGATAATACTTTGGAAATTGCCAAAAAATATAATTGTAAAATAATTGAACAAACAAAAAAGAATCAGCCTATTGATGATTTTTCCCGTGAGCGAAATAATATTTTTGATCAGGCTAAGTATGATTGGTTTTTTTATTTGGATAGTGACGAAATAATGTCACCAGAGTTGAGATTGAAAATGAGTGAAGAGGTAATGAAAAAAGAAAATAAATTTCAATTGTTTAAAATTAAATATTCTTTGGTTGGAGAGCGGCTGCAAGTTTTTCAATCTTATAAACCATATTACCAAATTAGGCTTTTTAATCGTAATACAGGCGCTAGATTTATAAAAAAGATGCACGAGAAAGTTATTTTTGATGAAACAAAATATCAGGTAGGTGTTATTAATGAACCCTGGTTTGTTCCGCTAGATATAAATTTGGATTTTAAGGTTTATCGGTCAAAGGTGGAATTTAGAATAAGACAAATGTTGTCTAGTTGGAAGTTTTGTGTTTTTTCAAAATTTCTAACTAATGGTATAATTCCAGAGTTTTTTTCTATAATAAAACAAATTTATAAAATAATTTATTTGCGACTTAAATATGAATCTAGTGAAATTGTTCCACTTAAATATGAGTTTTATCGTATTTATTCACATTTATTTACGATAAAAGAGCTTATCAGGCAATTTTTTATTTTAAGAAAAAAAATTGATTTTTTAAATATGCGAAAAATGTACTTAATTTTTCATGGGCGATTCCCTTCAGAAAAAGCAGCAGCACTTTTTGTTGCTAAAAGTTGTGAAGCTTTTGCCGATTTATCTTTGGATGTTACCATTCTTGTGCCTAAGATGAAAGGTTGGGGGAGTGTGGATCCTTTTTCTTTTTATCAAATTAAAAATAACTTTAAAATAGATTATTTACCAACGATTGATTTATTTTCTAATAAATTTTTCAAACATTGGGCTTTTTTAATAAGTTTTATTATCTTTTCAATATCGTGTTTTTTTTATTTATTATTTAAAAATAAAAAAGATGTGATAGTTTATTCCAATGAGAGTCTGCCGTTGCTTTTAATTTCTTTTTTAACAGATAATACTTTTTATGAAGTTCATGATTTTCCAGAGAGGAAATTTAAATTTTATAATTTATTATTTAAACGCTTGCGCTGGATTTTATCTACTAATCGTTGGAAGAAAAATAGACTAAGTGAATTGTTTAAAATTAAACAGGATAAAATTTTATATGAGCCAAATGCTATTGATTTGAATGAGTTAGACCTTCCTGTTAATCGTGTGATGGCCAGGCAATATTTAAGCTTACCATTAGATAAAAAAATCGTTGTTTATACCGGCCACTTGTATTATTGGAAGGGAGTAGATACATTAGCGGATGCGGCTAAATTATTACCAGATGATTATTTGGTGTACTTTGTGGGTGGTACAGACGCAGATATTGTTAATTTCAAAAATAAATATGGGAAAATAAACGGAGTTATTCTGGCTGGTTATCGAGCACATATGGAAATTCCTTATTGGCAAAAGTCAGCTGATGTGTTAATATTACCCAATACTGCCAAGGAAAAGATTTCTTATTATTATACCTCACCAATGAAAATGTTTGAGTATATGGCTAGTGGTACACCGATTGTGGCAACAAATATTCAGTCTACTACAGAGATCTTAAATAATGATAATTCATTGTTAGTTGAGCCTGACAGTCCTATTAAATTAGCTGAAGTGATTCAACAAGCAGTGAGAGATACTGACTTAGCAAAAAAGATATCTAAAAAGGCTTATTTAGATGTGCAAAAACATACTTGGAATAAACGGGCTCAGAGGATCTATCAATTTATCACTTTATGAAAAGTTTGACTCGTGTTATTGGTGAAGGTACTATATTTTTTACTCTTAAGAATTGGTTAATGAAATTTGTCGGATTGGCAAATGTTTTTTTGATTTTGCGTTATTTATCAGTTTATGAGTATGGTTTAAATGAATTAGTACTGTCAATTATACCACTATTCAGCCTTTTTATGTTGCCGGGTTTAAATGCTACAGTAATTGCAGATTTAGGTATTGAAAAAAGTAAAGGTAATTTTGCTCAAATGAAGGCCATGCTTAGAAGTTATTTCTGGCTACGTGTTTGTTTGTCGTTGATTGTTTGGATAATAGTTTTTATTGGCGCAAGTTTAATTTCTTCTTTTTTCCACAAAGATATTATTTTGATGATTAAAATAGTTTCTTTTTCTTTTCTAGTTTCACCGATACGTGATTTATTTGCTATTATTTTTACTTTAAATTTAAATTTTTTGCAGCAAGCATTGTTATCTCTTTTTGGAGAATTAGGTAAGTTGTTTCTTTTAGTAGCTTTAGTTTTTTATGCTGATTTTGGTCTAGATGGAGTGGTTGCTGCCGCAGTTTTTGCTGATCTAATTGCTATTTTAGTTTTATTAGTATCTTTTATTAAGTCATATAATACGATTTTTCATAATATTAAGGCAATTAGTTTACCATTTTTTTATTGGCTAAAATCACATAGCCTTTGGGGTATTTCTAGTAATTATTTATCTAACTTTGGAGGAAATATAAACATTTGGTTGATTAAATTTTTTTTAGGTACCGAAGCTGTTGCCCTGTTTTCATTAGCTTCTGGATTAATATCTCATACAGTATCACTGTTGGCCTTAGGTGATGTAGTGAGCCCTATTCTATCTCAATTTGTGGAACAAAAAGA
>Ga0172368_10007730_pt1 | contig 11131 bp, 10 predicted proteins | sample Lak11m_FD_114540 | JGI IMG/M metagenome (GOLD analysis project Ga0172368, IMG submission 114540) | Freshwater microbial communities from Kabuno Bay, South-Kivu, Congo - kab_022012_11m | ecosystem: Environmental > Aquatic > Freshwater > Lake | place: Democratic Republic of the Congo: South-Kivu...
CCCGGAAGATTCGCTCGTGCAAATTTCCGCGCCGTTTTCATCCAACGGAGTCACCGACCAAGTAGATGCGCCTTCGCTCGGCAGAAAGCCCTCAATATATTGGTCTAAATATGGGTTGCTAGTTTCAAAAACAATGGGAACGCCATTGGGATTAATAAACTTAACTAAATATTTTGCCGCGCCTTGTTGCAAAGTCCACTCAAAATGAATCTTGCCTTGAAAAGGCAGTTCTGAGTCGGCGGCGGGCGAAACAATAGAAGAGCAAGCGGGCGCGGCAGGGTTCGCATTGCCGTTTCCAAACAGTTGGTCATAGATGGCTTTGGCTTCGGGGTTTTCATCCAGCCATTCTTGAAAATCTTCGGGGGACATCGGCTCCACGTTGGGGACCGTCCACTTGCCGGTAGCAGGGTCTTGATGGAACAAGGCCACTTTTTGCCCGTTGGTAAAGTTCACCGCGCCCGCCGGATTGCTGGCGGAACAATTGCCTTCTAAACAAGTAAGCGTCACGTCTCCGCTCACGGGGTCTAATTCAATTTTGAGATATGAGCCTTGCACAGCAGCCACGCCGGTAGGCGTGTTCACTTCCACGCTGCCGCCGTTGAGGATGACAAACAACTTGCCGACTATCAAATCAATTTTAGAGGCAAGCCCGCCGTCCGCTTCTTTATTTTCAGATAAAGTAAAAAGAGAAGATGGACCCACGCGGATAATTGTGCCGCTGGACAAATCTAAGCGCACCTTGCCATCTGCGCCAGTTTCAATTTGACCGTTCACTTCCAGCCGCATGGATTCATCCGCCGGTTGAAAAGCGGCTGCGCCCGGAGATTTAAGCGCCACCTTGCCGGAGATTTCGCTCAGCGCCGCGCCATCTTCTGACGGGGAAGGATTCGGCGTTGGCGAAGATTCCTCTTGCGGCTGCGGAGATTCCGCAAAAACAGCAGGCGGCGTGGAAGTAGATTGCGGCTGACAAGCCCCTAGCAAAAGCCCCATCAAGACAACAAGCGTGGACATCCTCTTAATTTTCATCGTTTCTCCATTTCTAAAATTAACGCTGATGCAAAAGTGTCAAGCCGATAACGAGGGGCGCAAAGACGGGCTTGAAATAAAAAACTACGGCGAGAGGTCTATATTTTTACACATCACTAACTGTTCCGACACGGTTAGGCAATTTACCCATGCTTTTTCAAAATGGATGAGAACGTAAACTTCCTCAAACACTTTATTGGAAGAAGCGACCAACAAACTGCGCCGGGCGCTTACGCTCTCTTGAACGTCCGTAAACACTCTGGCGCGCATTCGGCGAATTTCATCTTTATCCACGTTGGCGTTATTTTTATTTTCCACCACAAATTGAACGGTTGTATCCACTGCGGCAACGCCGCCGCGAAAAGTTTTATTGGAAAAAGTATCGGCGGTTAAACCGTTCAAGGTCATAATGATGAGGCTGATAAAAAACGGCGTAAACTTTCCAAAGCGCGAAGGGGAAAATACGGAGCTCTCTACAAATTGAATTTGCAACGCGCCGCTTATTGCGGTTAACGGCACAAGGAAGAGCGCAATCACCCAAAATTGTTCCAAAGTATCGGCGGAAGACGGCGCATCTAACAGCCCGCTTAATGCCGGGTTGAGGCGCAAAATTAACGCGGGTTTAATGAGAGAGTTCAACGCCGAGGTTAGCCATGTGAAAGCCAGCGCCGCCAAAAGCCAAAAGAAAAAGCCAAACGCGGCTTTTTCAAAGCGCATGGTCAGCCAACCCGCCAGCGCCCCTACTGCGGCGCAAAAGAGCAGCGCAAAAGTTAGGCTAAACCACGGCAAATAGCCATGAAATTGAGAGAGGACGTAAGCATCCCAACCCCAGCCGGTCAGCGCAAACACGCCGCCCGCAAAAATGCCATACCATAAGCCTGTCATTCTCTTTTTATGGGCAATGGAAGCGCTGACCTGATGGTAAGAAAGATTTTCAGATTTCAAAACAAACTCCATATCAAGCATAATTGTATTATACAAGACATCTTCACAAGAAAAAAACCACCCAAAAGGTGGTTTTTGCGCCCCCGCGCAGACTCGAACTGCGCTCTTCGGCTCCGGAGGCCGACACTCTGTCCACTGAGCTACGGGGGCAACAGGGCGAATTCTACCACAGGGCGGTTTTTACGCTCGCGGAGCAAGCGCGGCAATTTGAGCGCGCAGCGATTCGATGATGGCGGCGTTGCCGCCTTCATCGCCAAGAGTTGCAAATTGCTCTTTCTTGTGCGCCAATTCGCCGCAAAGTTTATAGAACTTGCCGCTAGCGCCCAAGCCCGCTGTTGTCAGCGTCCACGGGGATAAGGCTTTGTGGTACTGCGTGGCGGAAATTAAACCGGCGTTCACTTCTTCTCGTAGATGTTTGGCAAGCAATTTTTTCTCGCCGTTTATCATCCACAACACAAAGGCAAACATCATTGCCCAGCCAATCCAATCTAAAAACGTGCCTGCGGCTAAACCGCCCAAGCCGCCAATGAGTCCGCCAAAGGTGTTATGAAAAGCATGAGTCGCCACCGCAACGGCATATCCCATGATGGGCGCGGTGAACTTAATCAACGGGTTGCGGCTGAGACGCGCATACGCAAAGCCCGCTCCCGTGAAGGATGTGAAGAAAGGGTGCATCCACCCGACCAAGAAAACGCGCACAAAAACAAGGGCGCTTAACCCTTCCCAGCCGCCCGCTTGATAGCCATCGCGGAAAATGTAGAGGGTATTTTCTGAGGCGGCAAACCCCAGCCCCGCCACCGCGCCGTAAATCAGTCCATCCAGCACGGAATCAAATTCTTTGCGGTAGAGAAGAAAGACTATGGCAACCGCCATGCCTTTTAGAAATTCTTCAACAATCGGCGCAACGATGGAGGCTGTGCCAAATTCGGCGGCGGATTCAGAGCCAGTGAAGGCGTAAATGCCAATGCCGAACACGGTGTTGATGATGAACGCTCCGCCGGTGGCGATAATCACTCCCCAAAAAAATGCCGCGCCCAACAGCGCGACTGGTTCTTTTTCGTAGCGGTCCAGCCAATACACAAAGGCGGCAAAGATAAACATGGGGACAAATCCGCAGATGAGCGAGACTATCAAAGCCATGATGAACCTCCGAGTTTAGACGGTTTTGCTATCCTGAAATATCAGCCGCGTTCTTTCCACGCGAGCGGTATCAGGCTCAATTCCTAATTGACTTAACACTTCTTCGGGGCGACCTGTTGCGCCCTCTCGCGCCGCGAGAGTCATCCGCAACCAAACTTCGCCGCTGGGCTGTTGTATCACGTTGAGCATTTCAATCAGCGGGCGCAAATCGTAGGGTTTGCCGCGCCGCTCACGCGGCAGAGTCTCCGCCATCATCATGGCGTTTGCATTTTGCATGAGAACGTCCGCGTCCATTGGCTCGGTGAGATGAACGTCATAAGCGGCGGACAATACTTGAGTTTGCAGAGCGGGCGCGCCCTCATCTACTTGCTCCACGCGCAGAATGCGAATATCGGCGGGCAGGTTTTCTTGCAGCCGCGCTTGAATTTCTTCTAAGGGTAAATCTTCGTTGAAGCGCGCGTCCAACATCTCGGCGCGGGAAGAAAAACCAAGCGGCAGCGCACAGGCGAGATTAATTTTGGGCTGCGGGTGAAATCCTTGCGAGTAAGAGAGCGGCAACGCGGCGCGGCGCATAGCGCGTTCCCAAAGTTGATGTAAGTCCAAATGACCAATGTAACGCAACGCCCCCTGCTTGCTAAATGTGACGCGCGCGCGCATGGCTATTGATTCTCCGATGAGATAGAGTCGCGCCAGACGCGCATTTGCGCGGCAAGACGGCGATAAGGGCGATAGGTATATTCGGCGGCGCGGTGAAAAATATCATGGTCAAGGTATTGGGCGCGGGTAAGTTTTTCCAACGCTTCCCACACGCCGCGATAGGCGGCGAGTTCCTGCGAGACAATTTCATCCAACGCAATATTTTTTGCGCGTTCCATCGCCGATTCGCTCAGCGCGTTTTTATTCCACAAAGGCGATTCGTAATCCGGGTAGCCAAACTGGGCTTCAAAGCGTTCCAACGCGGAATGAGTCATACAGGGCGCGTAAGACTCGTTTTGTAAAATCTCTCCCAGCCTATCCGCCAAAAACTGCTCGCGCGCGAGAATGTCGCAAAGTAAATCTTTAACCGTCAGCCGCCCCACAACGCCCATCATAGTTAATTGATGCGCTGCGCCAAATTGATTTAAGAGAAATTCAAAAGCGTCCCGCTCTTGTTCCAGACGCTGCAAAAAAATTTGCTTTTCCATCAATCCCCCACCACAGGCAGAGAATGAGATTCTTGCGCGCCCTGCCGCAGCGGGCTTTTGACGTCGGGGCAGCGCCAACCCTCGCCGGGGTTTTCGCGCCGCAAGTTTGCAAAAGTCGGAAGGATGCCGCAAGCGTAGCAATTGAGGCGGCAGTCCACGCGGATTTTTCCCTCCAACGACTGGCGGAAATCTTGAAATAAATAATTTTTACGCACGGCGGTATGAATATGCTCCCACGGAAAAACTTCGTCTGTGCGGCGCTGGCGGTGAGTGTAAAACGCGGGGTCCAACCCATGTTCGGCAAAGGCGGGCAACCACGCCTCTTGTTTTTTGGCTTCGTCCCATGCGTCAAACTTTGCGCCATTTTTCCACGCGCTGTAAACAACCTCCGCCATGCGGCGGTCGCCGCGCGAGAGCCACGCTTCTAGCAGGGTATCTTCGGGCTTCATCCAACTTAGGCGAATATTTTTATCTTTCAACAACTGACGTTTAAGCAACGCCTGCTTCTCTAAAATATTTTCTTTTGTATCGCAAGCCACCCATTGAAAGGGCGTTTGCGGTTTCGGCACAAAGGTGCTAACGCCCGCGTGTAATTTCACCTTCCAACCGGCAACCTTGCGCCCTTCGTCAATGACGCGGCGGCATAAATCTACAATGGCTTGCACATCGTCCAGCGTTTCGCTTGGATGTCCAATCATAAAATAGAGTTTGATGGTCGTCCAACCGCGCTGATAAATTTGACGCGTGGTATTAATAATTTCTTCGTCTGGAATAAATTTATTGATGATGCGGCGCATTCTTTCGCTGGCGGCTTCCGGCGCGAGCGTAAACCCTGCGGTGCGGCGCTGTTTTAATTTATCCATCAAATCCACCGAGACAGATTCGATTCGCAGCGAAGGCAGCGAAATGCTCAACTGCCTGCCTTCAAAGCGTTTGCTAATTTCTTCCATCAATTCTTGAATGTAGGTGTAATCCGAAGAAGAAAGCGAAAGCAAGGCAAGTTCTTCAAAACCAGTGGAGCGCACAGCGGCGTCGGCGGCTTCCACAACTTCTTGCACGTTGCGCTCGCGCACGGGGCGGGTAATCATCCCCGCGTGGCAGAATCGGCAGCCGCGCGTACAGCCGCGCATAATTTCCACCGAGACGCGGTTGTGGACGATTTCAATATTGGGGACAATGAATTTTGTGGGCGGCGGCGGAAGTTTGGCTACAATTCGCTTCGTAATGCTGACGGGCGCGCCGGTTACAACGGGCTGAATTTTTTCTACCGTGCCATCGGGGAGGTAGGTCGTCTCATAAAACTGCGGCACATATACGCCCGCAATTTGAGCCAGCGCCAGCAGCAAGTTTTTGCGTCCCTGCTTCTTATGCGTTTGAACCGCATTGATAATATCGTGAATCACTTCTTCGCCTTCGCCAACGACAAAAGCGTCAATGAAGGCGTGCATTGGCTCCGGGTTCACGGTGGAATGACCGCCAGCAATTATGAGCGGGTGAGACTCATCTCGTTGCGCGGAGCGCAGAGGAATGCCCGCCAGGTCAAGAACGTTCAGCGCGTTGGTGTAGAGCGTCTCGTAGGGCAGGGAAAATCCGATGATGTCAAAACTCGCCAGCGGACGTTTAGATTCCAGCGCGTAGAGGGGAATTTCGCGTTGGCGCATTAAATCTTCCATGTCTGTCCATGGAGCGTAGGCGCGTTCCGCCAGCGCGTCTTCGCGTTGATTAATTTGGTCGTAGAGAATTTTTAACCCAACGTTGGAAACGCCAATATCGTAAATGTCGGGAAAGACCAGCGCCACTTTGGTTTGAATTTTGCCCCAATCTTTTTGAACGCTGTTGAGCTCGCCGCCCACATATCGCGCAGGCTTTTGTACCTTTAAAAGGATTCGCTCTAATTTTGATTCAATTTGTTCGGGAGTTAAAGTTAACATGCGCGCGATTATACTAGACTTGCAAAAAAGAAAGACCGGACATTTACATGCCCGGTCTCATCATTGATTACATTGCGCGGCGCGTCTGCCACGCCTCTGCGCCCCACAACCAAAGAGCGCCCAAGCCCAGCAAAACCGCCAGCATTTTGAATACCCAACCTATAAAGGGCAGCGCCATTAATACGGCGAGTAGAACCACGCCAACTATCAACGGGGCAAATTGATTTTCCGCCATCTGCGGCGCAACGCGGGCGAGCAAGAGTTTTCCGCCCAGCCACGCGACAATAATCTTCGCAAAGAAAGCTGTCGCCAGCACAAAGACGAGAGTCAGCGCAAACATGGCAAAGATTCCGCTCCACACAATCGTTCCGCTAATGCCGCCTAAGGTAAGCGCGCCGAAGAGTCCGCCGCCAATAATCATCAAGGCTAAAACGATGAAGAGCGCGAAGAAAAATGCGGCGTAAGAGACAACGCCCCAACCCAGCGCCGTCACGGGTTTAACGCGCGCTTTTTCCATCAGCGTAGCCGTCCACTTTGGAGCAAGCCAACGCAGCGCCAAACCTAACAGGGTAAGAGTGACAATGGCGCGGATAAGGTCAAACGTCCATGTGAGAGCCATCTGCGCGGGCGTGGGTTTTATTTTTTGTTCAGCAGGGTCCACCACCGGCTGGGTGCGCGTGACTTTTCCGCCTACTACGCCGCTGGGAATTTTAATATCCGCCGATTGGGTGTATTCTAGGTTGCCCTTAATGCGGGCTTTCTCTGAAATGGTGAAGCCGGGCATCACATTTGGAACGGGGACTTCATTGCCGGGAACAAACATAGAGATGGGCGGACCGCCCGCGTCTTCATCTGGGTCGCCAACGCTGGCGTTAACATCGCCGCCAAACTCGCCGCGCAGTTCAAGCGCGCCAGAACCAACCAAGACATCCTCATTTACGTTTCCCGCAAGCAACACTTGAGCGGCGCCAACAACCAGTTCTTGTTCTACAAGGCTGCCTTGTTTTACTTCCAGGCTTGCGCCCGCGGCGACGAGGTCGCCGCCAATTTTGGCAGAATCGCCCACCGCCAAAATTGCGCCCGCAACGCGGGCGTCATCTCCCACGGTTCCGTTGATAACAATGCTCTGCCCGGCGGCGATGAGGTCGCCCTCCACCGTGCCATTGATGACGATAACCGTTCCAAAGACAATCAAATCGCCTTTGACGACGCCGTCCAACGTAAATTGATTGGCGTTGGCGTATACGTCGCCATCCACCACTTCGTCTGCGGCAATCAGCACGGTTTCGCCGTTTCTGCCGTCAAAGGCGCGCGCCGGACTTGCAAAAGCAAAAAAAAGAATGGCAAACATAGCCAAAACGGAAACAAATTTTCTTGAAGCGTTCATGTAATCTCCTATCTAATCTAGGTTGCTATCTTGTCAAATTTCAAGCAACCGCTTGCGGTATCTAATAAAAAAACTTTCCAATCAAGAGGATATACGCCTCTATGCTTGAAAAGTTTCATCTTACGGCGATTTTATCGAGCGACTTGTTTGGGCTGCCGAATGCGAAATCTACGGGTAATGCCTTCTTTGAGTAGTCCGGCGGCTTGCTTGTGACCCGCCTCGTTGGCTAGGTCAATGGGAAGTTTTCCATTTTTATTGGGTAACGCAAGATTTGCGCCATTAAAAAGCAAAAGCCGAATGATTTGCGCGTTGCCATTTTGCGCGGCAATGTGCAGCGGAGTAAAACCATTCTGTTCGCGGGCGTTGGGGTCGGCTTCGTAGTCTAGCAGCATTTCTACAATCTTTTCATAATTTCCCGCAACGGCAGAATGGAGCGGCGTAACGCCTAATTCATTATGCGAGGGAGAGTTGATAGACGCGCCAGTTTTCACCAAAAACTCCGCCGTATCGTAATGCCCCAAAAAGCAGGCAAGTCCCAAAGGCTGAAAGCCATCCGGCGAATAGAGATTAATTGACAATGGGTCGCGGGCAACCATGAGCATCACGCGATTAAGTTTACCAATGGCAGCCGCCTCAAACATATTGATATTGACCGTTTTTTCCGCTAGAAATTCCGCCAAGTCGGCGTTGCGCTGGTAAACTGCTATCATTACAGGGCTAAATTCATCTTGCTTTGCGCGAATCAAATCTGGGGTAAGACTCAACAAACGTTGAACTTCATCTTGATTTCCCAGTTTAATTGCCTCAAAAAACTCTTTGCTCATTGCGCCGCCTGTCTTTAACATGTGAAGATGGCAACATTATAAGCGAAATTTAAGAAATCACCAGCGGGGCAAAAAAACTCCCGCATAGCTTCTCATCTTCGTCTCTATCGTGTATAATCCCGCTCGCAGTTTCGGGTTGAGCGTGTTTTACATCACAAGGAGCATGAAGCGCTATTTGACGGGTATCCGCGGGTTCGTTTCAGGTTTGCCGATGTTTCATCAGCCGATTCTGCGTGTGGCTGATTTTTTATTTTCAAACAGAAAGTAGGTGAATTTCTTGGGTTCAGTGATGTTACGCAACGGAGAATCGCAGGATTCTTTGCTGAAACGTTTTCGTAAAAAAGTCGTCAAAAGCGGGGTGTTAAGCACCATTCGCAATAAACGCTGGTTTGTATCCAAAAGCGAACAGCGCCGTATGGAGAAGAAAAAAGCCATCCGCCGCATGAAGCGCCGCAACACCAAAGACACAGAATAAATCGAAAGGCTATTTGTATGACGAAAGAAGAAGGCAAAATTAAGGTTGATGGCGTTGTAATTGAAGCCCTGCCGGGCACGCAGTTTCGCGTTAAATTAGATAACGGTCACGAAGTTCTGGCGTACCTCTCAGGAAAAATGCGTAAGCATTACATCCGCATTTTATTGGGAGACCGCGTCTCGCTGGAAATGTCTCCGTATGACTTGACGCGCGCGCGCATCACTTTCCGCCAGCGCAAAAACGCCGGCGCGGTTGCCCCTTCTGCCAGTTAGCCTGCATAATAATAAAAAAGTCCTCCATTTGCATGGAGGACTTTTTTTGTTGATGTAAACATTACGCCTTGAACGAATTCAAAACCTTCATATAATTTGCGCGCTCAAACGCGGCGGGTTCTTTAACCGACTTTTGACTCATGCTGCCTTGCATTTGTTGAATGGAATGATATTCGCGGGTATTCATCCAAATTTCAAGTTCGCGCAGTAAATTAAAGACCGCGCCCTCGCCATGATGCAACAAGTGAGAAGCCATCATCGCCACTTTTGCGCCCGCCATCATTGCCTTCAAGACATCCTCCGGCGTGTGAACGCCGCTGGTCAGCGCAAAGTCTGCGTTAATTTTTCCATGCAAAATTGAAATCCAACGCAACGGCAAACGCAGTTCGGTGGACGCGCTTAAATCCAACGAGTGAACAATATCCAATTCGTCCAAGTTGAAATCGGGTTGATAAAAGCGATTGAAGAGAACCAACCCATCCGCGCCTGCCGCGACAATGCGTTTTGCAAAGTTTGGCAACGCGGTAATAAACGGGCTGAGTTTCACCGCCAAAGGAATTTGAATGGCGGACTTCACCTCCGCCACTAATTCCACTTGCGCGGATTCCAATTCCTGCGCCGTGAGTTCCGGGTCGGTGGCGACGTAGTACAAGTTCAACTCCAACGCGTCCGCGCCCGCGTCTTGAATCTGTTTGGCGTAGCGCGTCCACCCGCCTTTGGAGACTCCGTTCAGGCTGCCAATCACAGGAATATGCAGCGCTTTTTTTAATCCCTCAACATTTTTCAAATATCTATCCGGCGCCATAGAATATTCGCCTGTGTCCGGCAAATACGACATCGCCTCGGCAAACGAATCCGCGCCATGCGTAAGGAAGTGGTCTAGTTCCAACGATTCGTGAATAATTTGCTCTTCAAAAAGAGAATACATCACAATAGCAGCAACGCCGGCATCTTCCAATCTTTTTGCCATTTCCACTTTTTTGGAAAGCGGAGAAGCGGAAGCCACCAAGGGATTTTTTAACTTCAAACCAAGATAGGTTGTTGATAAATCGGGCATGGTTTTGTCCTTTGAAATAGCTGGGCAGGCGGCGCGCGCCGCCCGCTCAGTTTATAAAATGATTATTCTTCGCTTTTATCGTAATGCATGGAAGCCATTTGGCGATAAAACGCCCAGCGCGCCTTTGCCTCGTGCTGCGCTTCTTTCATCAATTCTTCGGCGCGGGCTTCGTCCATCTGCGTTAACATTTTGTAGCGAGTCTCATTGTAGGCATATTGCGAAATCGGAATGCTCGGCTCTTTGGATTCAACCACCAGCGGAGTTTGTCCTTGCGCCGCCAAGCGCGGGTCGTAGCGATAGAGGGGCCAGTGACCGGACTGAACCGCCAACTTCTGCTGTTCTAAGCCCTTGGATAAATCATACCCGTGCGCGATACAGTGGCTGTACGCAATGATGAGCGAAGGTCCATCGTAGGCTTCCGCTTCCAACATCGCCTTTAAGGTCTGCTGGTCGTTTGCGCCCATCGCCACACGCGCCACATAAACATAGCCGTAAGACATGGCAATGAGACCCAAGTCTTTCTTGGGGATGCCCTTGCCGCCCATCGCAAATTTTGCCACCGCCGCGCGCGGCGTGGACTTGCTGGATTGCCCGCCCGTATTGGAATACACTTCCGTATCCAACACGAGGATGTTCACATTGCGTCCAGAGGCAAGCACATGGTCAAGACCGCCGTAGCCAATATCATACGCCCAGCCATCGCCGCCAATAATCCACACGGATTTACTGACAAGATTATCCGCCAAGCTGATTAAATCCTTGGCGCGATTGTCGGCAATGCCCGCCAGTTTTTCTTTGAGGGTCGCCACACGCTCCCGCTGCGACTGAATCCCCGCCTCGTCATTTTGCTGCGCGTGAACAATTTCGGCGACAAACTCCGCGCCGAGAAC
>Ga0172368_10007732_pt1 | contig 11129 bp, 9 predicted proteins | sample Lak11m_FD_114540 | JGI IMG/M metagenome (GOLD analysis project Ga0172368, IMG submission 114540) | Freshwater microbial communities from Kabuno Bay, South-Kivu, Congo - kab_022012_11m | ecosystem: Environmental > Aquatic > Freshwater > Lake | place: Democratic Republic of the Congo: South-Kivu...
AGGAGAGAGAAATGGCTGAGTTGCATGAAGAACTGCTTGCTCTGTTAAAGGATCCGGAGAGTGTCAAGGTTGTCGGAACAATTGACCATGATGGTATTCCGCACCTTGCAGTCAAGGGGTCGTTGACAACACTTGATGATGAAACGCTGGTTTTTGTTGAGGGGTTTGATGGCAGTATTACGAATGCAAACCTTCTGAACAGCCTCTCTTCGCATAAAAAGGTGGCAGTCAATATCACAAAGGGATTGTTGAGTTATCAAATCAAGGGGAGCCCTTATCACTATGTGGAGAGTGACCGGATTTTTCAGCAGTTGTTAACAAGAGTTCGGGAGCGCAGAGGACCCGATGCTGTGATTGCCGGTGTATGGGCAGTCATTCCGGAAGTGGTTCGCAACGAATCACCTGGTTACAGAGCAGCATTGGCGACTAAAGCAGCTGGAACCCATCAGCACTCCCCGGAATCGAAAGCATGAAAGAGAGAATTCTCAGGAATAAATTGCTTCTCCAGTTCATGGTATTCTCCGTTCTCGGAGGCGCGGGGATGGGTGTTGCCCAGATGGCCATAACGCTCTATGCAGTTGAACTTGGCGCAACGGCTGCTCAAATCGGTTTGATCGGAGGTGTACAGGGTATTGGATTGCTTCTTACTGTGTTGCCGATCGGATTGCTGGTTGATCATGTTGGTCCACGCAGAGTGTTTGTTTTTGGTGCCGTGGCAAGTGCATTGATCTACCTTCTTTTCCCTCTTGCACGTTCATCTGATAACCTGATATGGTTTGTTGCCCTGGTCGGCTTTTTTACCGCGTTCAGATTCATTCCGATGACCACGGCTTTTCTCGAATTTGTCAGGCATGCCGGAAGTAAAAAAGCGGGCTGGCAGCGGGGATCTCTTTCATTCGGTCTTGTTTTGCTTGGCCCTTTATGTGGTGCATCAATCAGCAGCTACTGGGGGCTAAACATTACCTTTTATGCAGTAAGTGCGGCAGTACTGCTCCTTGTTTTCGGCGCAAGGGTAATCTTTCCCGAGGCAGAACGTTCGGGCAGCAGTACAACACTCGCGGAAAACCTTGCAAACCTGAAACTGTTTTTCCGGGATCGCAATATCCTGGAAGCTTCCGGAGCGGAGGCGCTGGCGTTATCTACGTTTTCCTGTTTTAACGCATTCATTGTGGTGATTGCAATTCGGGTATTTCATTTTACGGTTCAGGCATCCTCCCTTTTTGTCTCGTTTGAAGGCGTGGTATTTATTGCCACACTCTTCACTTTCGGTCGGGTACTGGAGAAACTCGGTCAGCGCCATTTCTACCTGGTGAGCATTGCCATTGTTATCGCTGGATTGTCACTGCTCTCGTGCATGCTGCACCCGGTATTCCTTATAGCAGGCACTCTGCTGATCGGAATAGGTCTCGGGATGTTCAATCTGGTCAACGTCACCCGTGTTGCCAATGCGAATACGGAAAAAGGAAAGAGTGCCGCCCTCTTTTCAATGATTACCATGCTTGGTGCAATCATCGGCCCGGTAATCGGGGGAGTTGCCGGAGAGTTGCTGGGCTCGTGGTCGGTATTTCTGATTTTTATACCACTCTATCTGCTGCTTGCGTTGGTTGTTCAATTCAGCAGTGAACGGTATCCATCTGTTGAGACTATTGATGAGAGAGAAGAACCAAATTCAGCCATTCTCCTGAACTCATAGCTCATTACGAAAAAAGAGTTCCAATTAATTTAAACGAAACCGTGAAACTACTATGAGCACACTTAAAGAGACGTTGTACAGGGAACTGGAGTTGAAAATCGCAACAAATGACGAGGGGGTCAGCTTTGATCCCCTGATTTTCAGAGATCTGGATCTTGGTGGCCGGTATCAGGAAGATATTCATATCTGTTTCGAGATGGCCTATGAAACCCATGTAGGGTTGAAGTTCCCGCCTTTTTTTACTTCTCCCAACGGTTTGGTTTTTTATCTCAGATGGGATCGCAGGTCCCCTTACGCTCTGATTCATGACAAAGGCAGCTACTATCTGACTCATCATGGAGAGGTATTGTTTCCCGTCGAATTTCCTGAACGCCCCAGGTATTACGGCCTGAAAACCTCTGACGGTTCACCGATGTCCACTATCGCGAGCTATGCTCAGGAAGGTACTGTAGTGGTCGCTTACAGTAATGAGTGCTCACTGAAAGAGAAAGGTCAGGACTGCAAATTCTGCAACATCAATGCAACAAAGGATACGTATGGAGAGTCAGAAGGTATTGGCTGGAAAACACCGAAGCAGGTTGGTGAAACGGTGGCAGCAGCATACAGTGAGTTCAGTGAAGGGTATCGTCGTGTAAACCTCACAGGGGGGTTTGTCTCTGAGCGGCGTGAAGTAGAGTATTACCTCGATGTTGCCGATGCCATCAAGGAGCAAACCGGGCTCGAAGATTTCAATGGCCTGGCTGCAATTGGCGCGCCACTTGATCTCAGTGTCATTGAAAAATACAGGGAGGCTGGTTATCGCACCATTGCAAGCAATATCGAGATCTGGGATAAAAATATCTTTAAGGCTATCTGCCCCGGCAAGGAGGAGCAGTGCGGAGGGTGGGATCACTGGCTGAAGGTTCTGGATCATGAAGTCGATGTTTTCGGCAGAGGAAAAGTGCGTTCAAACATTGTTGCAGGAATTGAGCCGAAAGAGTCAACTCTTGAAGGTATCGAATACCTCGCCTCCAGGGGTGTTATCGGTCTTGCTACAGTCTGGAATCCAAACCCAGGCTCTGGTTTGGAGGGACATCGTGCACCTGAGCCGGCATGGTATTTTGATCTGTTCAGGAAGATTTTCGCAATCCACAGAAAGTACGGGTTTACGTATGATGAACTCTATGACTGCTCCGGAGCAACAGGGATCATCAGTGATCTTTACCGGATTGAGGACGAAACGCTGCCGGTTTTCAAGAGCCTTGTTGCCTGACGAACCATTAACCATGAATAATTAATAAGCATAACCATGAGCAATATTAAAGAGACCTTGTACAAGGAACTGGAACTGAAAATCATAACCGGTGTTGAGGGTATCAACTTCGATCCGCATATTTTCAAATATCTTGATCTCGGAGGGCTTTATCAGGAGGAGATACACTCCGGTTTTGAGATGGCCTATGAAACTCATGTTGGTATCAAGTTTCCTACCGGTTTCCGCTCTCCCCACAGTTTGGTCTACGCCCTGAGATGGGATCGACGTTCTGCCTATTCTCTCATTAATGAACAGGGGAGTTTCTATCTGGCTCATCATGGAGAGATACTCTACCCTGTGGAATTTCTTGAGCGCCCGAACTATTACGGCAAAAAAACTTCGGATGGGACAAGCATGTCCAATCTTGTACGCTTCGGTCAATATGGGGCGTTAACGGTTTGCTACAGTAATGAGTGTGCCCTTAAAGAAAAAGATCATGACTGCAAGTTCTGCAACATCAATGCAACGAAAGATACCTATGCCGAGGCTGAAGGACTTGGCTGGAAAAATCCAAAACAGGTTGGTGAGACCGTTGCTGAAGCATACAGGGAAGGGGCTCATCACATTACTATTACAGGAGGCTTTGTTGCCGAGCGCAGGGAAGTGGAGTACTACCTCGATGTAGCCGATGCAATCAGGGAGTACACCGGGCTTGAGGATTTCAATGGCACGGCATGTGTCGGTGCGCCACACGACCTTGGTATCATCGACAAGTACAAAGAGGCCGGCTATCGCACCATAGCCACCAACATCGAGATCTGGGACCGGAACATCTTCAAGGCCATCTGCCCCGGCAAGGAGCTGCAGTGCGGCGGCTGGGAGCATTGGGTTAAGGCTCTTGAGTATGAAGTGGAGGTTTTCGGGAGAGGAAAGGTTCGCTCCAACATCGTGGCAGGTATTGAACCGAAGGATTCCACACTTGAGGGTATTGAGTACCTTGCATCAAAAGGGGTGATCTGCTTTGCCTCAAGCTGGTGCCCGAACCCGGGGTCTGCTTTGGCTGGACATCGCTCACCGGAACCGGCATGGCATATTGATCTTTACAAAAAAGCAGTAGCTATTTACAGAAAGTATGGCTTTACCTATGAGGAGCTTTATGATTGCTATGCTGCGCCAACAAGTATTGCACATGATATCTACCGGATAGAAGAAGAACGACTGCCGGTATTTCAGGCAAAAGTTGCCTGACAGAGCCGGGTAATTATCAGATAGATAAAATCCTGATCACTCTTGAAGAGTTTATTGGTACTGCCATTCCAATAAACTCTTCAAGTTTTGAAAAAGCAATAAAAGATTTTATTGCGATGACCTGTTTATGGTATATAAAATGCCGCTTAAACGGGATTTACAAATCGCCATTATTTGTTGACTTTACAGAAAATAAAATTATGCCTTATAACTTCGGATTATGGATTGATGTCTGAAAATATCCGGTATTCATTTTAAATCTGGTCTTTAATACTACTCCATTTATTGCTATGAAAAACTTTACTTGTTGTTGATCGCTTACAAGAGCATCCTGATAGAACAAGTATTGTCCTCATATAGTCATTGCAAAGAAAAACAAGATTATCAAGAGTCGATTCTTACAGTCAGAGAATCGGCTTTTTTTATGCACTGCCCATTCCTGATGCAGCTGAGTGCGGTTATTTCCGGGATATATTGATGGGCAAAACCTTCTAATTTATAACACAGAGTAAGCCAATAATTACTAAAAAACACAAAAAGGGAGTGAAGCGATATGAGCAATATTAAAGAGACATTGTACAGGGAACTGGAGCTGAAAATAATAACCGGAGTAGAAGGGATAAATTTTGATCCGCATATTTTTAAACATCTCGATCTCGGCGGACGGTATCAGGAGGATATCCATTTCTGTATGGAGTTCGCGCATGAAACGCATGTAGGTATAAAGTTTCCGGTCGGTTTTTATTCCCCTCACGGTTTGATCAATTACCTCAAGTGGGATCGGCGTTCATCGTATTCATTCATCTATGAACGTGGAACCTACTATCTGGCTCATCATGGAGAGGTACTCTACCCTGTAGAATTTCTTGAGCGACCGAACTATTACAACCTGAAAACCTCTGACGGTACCAGCATGCCTGCCATAGCGAGCTACCTTCAGGAGGGCGCTGTGGTTGTTGCCTACAGTAATGAGTGCGCACTCAAGGAAAAAGATCACGACTGCAAATTCTGCAACATCAATGCCACGAAGGCCACCTATGGCGAAATAGAAGGAATCGGCTGGAAGTATCCGAAGCAGGTCGGTGAAACTGTTGGTGCCGCATACCTGGATGGAGCGCGACATGTTACCATTACCGGTGGTTTTGTTGCTGAACGTCGGGAAGTGGAGTACTACCTCGATGTTGCCGATGCCATCAAGGAGCACACCGGACTGGAGGATTTCAATGGTACAGCCTGCGTCGGAGCACCACACGACCTCAGTATTATCGACAAGTACAAAGAGGCTGGCTATCGCACCATAGCGACCAATATCGAGATCTGGGACAGGAACATCTTCAAGGCAATCTGCCCCGGCAAAGAGCTGCAGTGCGGTGGTTGGGAGCATTGGGTGAAGGCACTGGAGTACGAAGTGGATGTGTTCGGCAGAGGGAAGGTTCGCTCCAACATCGTTGCTGGTCTTGAGCCGAAAGATTCAACTCTTGAAGGTATCGAATACCTCGCTTCAAAGGGAGTTATCTGCTTTGCTACGAGCTGGAATCCAAACCCAGGGTCGGCACTTGAGGGGCATCGATCACCTGAACCGGCCTGGCATTTTGATCTCTATAAAAAGATTGCGGCCATACATCGCAAGTACGGCTTTACCTATGAGGAGCTCTATGACTGCAATGCGGCACCAATCGGTGTGATTAATGACATCTACCGGATTGAGGATGAACTCCTGCCGGTATTTGAAGCGCAACTTGTATAACCAATAACAAAATTTGTGATCACTAAACATGAGTAACATCAAGGACAAACTCTACAGGGAACTTGAAGTAAAGGCAATAGCCTGCATTGATGGCGTCAGCTTCGATCCTCATATATTTCAACACCTTGATCTCGGCGGAAGGTATCAGGAGGAGGTTCACTCCCTTTTCGAAATGGATCATGAATCCCATGTCGGGGTTCAGTTTCCTGCAGGATTCTATTCTCCAAGCGGCTTGTTTTATCCCCTCAAGTGGGATCGCAGATCAAGGTATTCAATTATTGTCGATCAGGGCACCTTCTATCTTTCGAGCGGCCAGGAGATCATCTTTAAGATCCGATTTCCTGACCGTCCGAAATACTACGGGCTGCAGACCTCCGACGGGACGAAAATGAACACGATAGCCCTCTACAATCAGGAGGGGAAGCTCCATGTGGTCTACAGCAATTCGTGCGCATTCAATGAAAAGGGGCGTGATTGCAAATTTTGCAACATCAATGCAACCCATAATACCTACGGTGAGGAGGAGGGCATCGGCTGGACCTATCCTCGCCAGATCGGCGAAACCGTTGCAGCGGCATACCGGCTGGATGGTGCACGCCATTTGAGCCTTACCGGCGGGTATGTGCCCGAAAGGCGTGAAGTGGAGTACTATCTCGACGTAGCCGATTCCATCCGGGAACATACCGGTCTCGACGATTTTAATGGTACTGCCGTCATTGGCGCGCCCAATGATCTCGACATCATCGAGAAGTACAAGGAGGCTGGTTTCCGAACCATTGCAACGAATATCGAGTTTTGGGATAAAGATATTTTCAAGGCTCTCTGCCCAGGAAAGTATCTGGAGTCGGGTGGTCTGGAGCAGTGGGTGAAGACGCTGGAGCATGAAGTGGAGGTGTTCGGTCGTGGCAAGGTGCGCTCCAACATCGTGGCTGGTATTGAACCGAAGGATACGACGCTTGAGGGTATTGAGTTTCTTGCCTCCAAAGGGGTTGTCTGCTTTGCGACAAGCTGGAATCCAAACCCGGGGTCGGCACTTGAGGGACATCGCACGCCGGAACCGGCATGGCATCTCGATCTTTACAAGAAAATCGCAGCGATTTTCAGAAAAAGCGGTTTCACATATGATGAGATCTACGACACATCCTCCTCGGGTGTATCCATTATTCATGACATTTACCGGATTGAGGAGGAGCGGTTGCCCATTTTCAGGGAAGAGAGTGCTGCGGTCGAGGCGGTTTAAGAACGATGAGTTATACACAACAGGATTAACTACATGACACCTATGTCTGAAGTACTACTCATAACCGGAGGGGCAAGCGGTATCGGTGCCGAGGTTGCAAGGCTTGCATCAAGAAAAGGATACGATATCGCAGTTAACTACCGAACAAGGGAGTTGGAGGCAGTTGCTCTTGTCAAAGAGTTGAGCGATGCCGGTGTTCGTGCCATTGCTGTTCAGGCCGATATCGCTCTTCCTGAAGATATCGAACGTCTCTACAGGGAGGTTGATGAACAACTCGGCCCGGTTACGGCAGTAGTAAACAGTGCGGGGACTCTTGCCGGACGCAGCCGGGTGGATGAGGCTGATGCTGAACTGCTTCATCGTCTTTTTGATACCAATGTGATTGGATTGATCCTCTCAACCAGGGAGGCTGTCCGTCGTATGTCTACTGCGCGCGGAGGCAGGGGTGGCGTTATCATTAATATCTCCTCCATGGCCGCAACCATAGGCGGGCGTCCCGGAGTCGCTCTCTATGCTGCAAGCAAAGCGGCGGTAGATACATTCACGGTGGGTCTTGCCAAGGAGGTGGCATCAGAAGGTATTCGTGCAGTTTCGGTTCGTCCCGGTTTTACCATTACCGGGATGACTGAAGCTTACGCGAAGGATCCAAATCTTCTTGCTGATATTTCATCAACAATACCTGTTGGTCGACCCGCATCAGTTGATGAGATCGCAAAACCGGTTGTCTGGTTACTCTCTGACGAGGCCTCCTTTATTTCGGGAGCCAGGCTGGATATTTCCGGCGGCGGTTTTGCTTTTGGCGGCGCAGCTCTTCCTCCGTCAATAAAAATTTAAATCAGTACAAGAGTCAGTCAAAGCAGAGAAATATGCGCTTGAAGAGAGAGGAGGGTTCTTGTTTTTAAAGCGCGAATGGAATGAACCGTTCTGAACACGAGAACGGCACCAGTTGATAACATCAAGAATAAAGAGTAAGGAGAGCATTACGATGAGTGAGAAAAAACAGGGAAAACACATTGCAATATATGGCAAAGGGGGGATAGGCAAGTCAACCACAACGTCAAATATCAGTGCGGCTCTTGCCGATGCAGGCTACAGGGTTATTCAGATAGGATGCGATCCGAAAAGCGATTCTACAACCATTTTGAGAGGCGGTAATGATCTTCCAACCGTGCTTGACACGCTGCGTGAACAGAGCAAGGTCAAAATTGAGGATGTCTCTGCTGTTGGATTTGGAGGAGTGCTCTGCATTGAAGCTGGTGGTCCTGTGCCCGGTGTCGGTTGCGCAGGAAGGGGTATAAACGCCGCCGTGGAACTGCTTCAGGAGCTGCACCTTTTTGAAGAGTACAAACCTGATTTTGTGCTTTATGATGTATTGGGTGATGTGGTTTGTGGAGGCTTTGCCGTGCCGATTCGTGATGGTATTGCTGATCGGGCATTCGTGGTTACCTCTTCAGATTTTATGGCGATTTTTGCTGCAAACAATCTGTTCAAGGCCATCAATAAATACGCGCCTTCCGGCGGTGCGCGTCTTGGAGGAGTAATTGCCAATAGTGTACAGGCGCCTTACGCCAAAGCGCTGATTGATGATTTTACCGGAGAAACCGGTACGTCAGTTGTCGGCTATGTACCACGCTCATTTACTGTTTCTCAAAGTGAACTTTATGGCCAGACGGTTATTGAAGCACACCCGAAATCGGAGCAGGCAGATGTCTATCGAAATCTCGCAAAATATCTTGATACCAATGAAGATTCAGTCATCCCGAAACCGCTCAATGGCCCTGAACTGAAGAAATGGGCGAGGACCTGGGGTGACAGAATTTTTGAAGTGGAGACCGGAGTGGTACAGAAAATGGAGTCTATTTAACAGAGAAAAGAGGGCGATACCTATGAGTCTTTTAAAAGCCAAAGCCTCCCGTACCCGTGAGAAGCAGCTTGATGCATTGAACGCCTGGCAGGGAACACTCTTTTCTGCCTTGACTGAGTTTTCTGGGGGCGAGCCGGTTAAACGCATACGCACATTTTCGCAGAGTACCGAGGACGATCTGCTCTATGCCCTGAGAGTTCTGGCTGGCATCCGTGACAGTGTTGTCGTTATTCATGCTCCTCGCGGATGTGCAGCAGCAGCGCTTTTTCATCAGGTGGAGAGCGGCAGAGGTCGCTGGATTGTTACCAATCTTGACGACAGGGACACCATCATGGGGGCAGATGGAAAACTGCGCAAGGCGGTTAAAGAGGTCAATCAACGATATAAACCTGAACTTCTTTTTATTGTGTCGAGCCCGGTTGTTGCCATCAACAATGATGATATACAGTCGGTTGTTGAAGAGCTGCACGAGGAGCTGGAACTGGATATTGTCCCGATCTATGTTACCGGTTTTGCTTCGCATCATGCCGTTACCGGTTATGATACCACACTGCACTCCCTGTTGAAATATCTTGGGGGGAAAAAGGGAAAGCGTCCGCATGATGAGAGGGTGAATCTGCTTTCAATAGCCGAGCACCCACATGATCGCAATGAGGCTGAGCGTCTCCTCGGTGCTCTCGGACTTGAGTTGAACACTCTTCCTGATGACGCATCAAAAAACTCTTTCCGGCAGGCAGCCATGGCCAGACTTTCCGTATCCCTTGACTACGGTGCGGCTCATTACCTCGGAGTCTGCCTTCGTGATGAATATGATGTTCCCTTCATCGGTACTCCTCGTCCTGTTGGTCTTGGAGCCACCGGTCGATGGCTTGCAGGTATAGGTAATGCATTGGAGCTTCAGGATGCAGCTCAAAGAGTTCACGAAGAGGAATCCGAAAAAGTCCGCCATTCCATTGGTGACTTTACACTTAAAGGGTTACGTGTCTACCTTTCGCTCTCACCCGCAACGGCATTCGGGGTACTGGAGCTTGTGGAGGAGCTTGGAGGTGAGGTTGTCGGTATAACGGTGAGTCGTCTCGACCAACTGCACAAGGGGGCTATTGAAGAACTATCAGGCAGGCATCCCGCGATTTTGATTCATGTGGCTGATGGTCAGCCATTTGAAGAGGTGAACATCATCAAGCGTCTCAGCCCTGATCTCTATCTTGGCGATTCTCTCCATCTTGCTCAGGTCGGAAGACTCGGGATGCCGGTGGTCTCTCTCAGAGATTTGCCCGTTCTTGGTTATCAGGGAGTTACAGCTCTTGCGAGACGAATTTCCACTGCATTGCTCAACCGCTCTTTTGGTGAAGCGCTTTCCCGTACATCGGTACCCTACAAGGATGGATGGTTGCGCCGCAGTCCCAACTGGCATATCAAAAAGGAAGTTAAATAGTATGGCGCATCATATTGACAGTTCACGCAACTCCTGCGCATTGCATGGAGCACTTCAGGTTATAGAGGCAATAGAGGGGGTTGTTCCTGTTGTTCACAGTACAGCGGGTTGCGGTGCACAACATTACCTCGGAGTCAACCGTTTGAATACAGGAGGAGAGAGATTCGGCGGTCCTGCGGTTTCCAGCAGCAACATCAGTGAAAAGCACGTTGTTTTCGGAGGAAGCTCCCGCTTGCGCGAACAGCTTAAAAATACGGTTAAAATTGTCGAGGGGGATCTCTATGTCATCGTGACAGGATGTGCCACCGAAATGGTCGGTGATGATATTCCTGCAATGAACAAAGAGGGGCGTGACCAGGATTTCCCTGTTATCTATGCCAATACACCGGGATTTCGCGGTGATGTGCATCAAGGTTATCAGTTAGCAATAAAAGCATTGATTGAGCAGTTACCGGATCTTGGAAAGAGTGAACAACCGCCGGTCAAAGGGCTGGTCAATATTCTCGGGATTCTTCCCCGTCAGGATCCGTTCTGGGAGGGCAATCTGAAGGAGATCGGCCGCTTGATTGAAGGGATCGGATTGACACCGAATCTGCTTTTCGGCTACGGTCAGGGTGTTGCCGACTGGAAGAGGATTCCGGATGCTCTGCTCAATATTGTTGTATCGG
>Ga0172368_10007733_pt1 | contig 11127 bp, 8 predicted proteins | sample Lak11m_FD_114540 | JGI IMG/M metagenome (GOLD analysis project Ga0172368, IMG submission 114540) | Freshwater microbial communities from Kabuno Bay, South-Kivu, Congo - kab_022012_11m | ecosystem: Environmental > Aquatic > Freshwater > Lake | place: Democratic Republic of the Congo: South-Kivu...
ACGTATTCATTCACTCCCGAGATCATAAAGGATTTCCCTCTTGAAGAAACGACACAGGTCACTGCTCCGCCCGCATCAGATGGTGCAGACCCGGTTACTACTGCCGCAGCCGATAAGTCCCTGCCCATAACGAAAATGCTGGCTTTGTCGTTTATAAAATACCAAAGCGGAGCAACCTCAGTCCCCTGGATGAGATATTTAACTGTCTTTGGATATGGATGGTTATATGCTCTCGTCATGGTCACATTAATTTCATTCTGTTACCGCAAAGACATCACCACCGATAACCGCCTGATGGATTGGAAGTCACCCAACGAGCATATTTCCTTATATTCCTATCTTGTTATCAAGGGAATACGCTGGGTTTTCTTTGGGCTGGCGATCATCCTCCTTCCGATATTTTCCGGGTGGATCATCTTCAGGGACCTGAGTGCTTCGTCGTTGTCGCATGAACAATTCAACCTCGCAATCGCCACCTGCGTTCTCTCGGTCTTATTTCTTTCGCTATCCCTTTACTTTTTTATCAAGTCAGGGAATGAAGTATGGGCGCAACAGGGGCTTCCTGAAAACGAATTCATTGACAGGCAGGTCGTTTATTCCCTCATACTCATCACGGTATGGACCATGTCCCTCATCCTGTCTGTCCTGCGTTACTCAAGTCTATCCGAATCTGGCGAACTTAATTTGTACTGGCTGTGGATGCCGTCCGTTTTTATTCTGGGGGGCATGGCAGGGTCAGCCACTCTTCAAGCCACGCAAATATTGCAGAACCTGTTTCCCCTCCGGTTGATCTTTTCCAAGCATGTCGTTTCCAAAGTCAACCAGAAATATGACCATAACTCCGTGGGTAAATTCCAGCGCTGGTTTTTGAAATTGATCGGCATTCCTGATAACCGCGAACTTAAAGATGATTCAAAACTGATCCGCAAGTCGCGCGGCGTGGACTATACCTCCAAGATATGGGCAAGTCCGGAGTTTCGCTCCATTTTCTGGACATTACAGGGAATCCTCGTTTACGGGTTGCTGGGTTCCACCGCGCTCAGTTTGATCGCGCTCCCAAATTATTTTTCCATTCCATCCGGGTCGGAACCAGCGGCAACCATCTCGCTCTCGGTGGCGCTGCTCTCGGCTCTATGGGCATATCTCACATCTTCCGGTAAGAACCTCAAGATCGGTGAATGGATCTCCAGGATATTCAAACTGCCCGAAGAGCTATATCAGATCCTGCTTGCCATCCTCGTTGTTGCGCTGAATTTATCCGTGTTTTATCTGATCGAGTCCATGCTGATGGACCGCCTGCTGACCTCTCTGTCCTTCCTGCAAATGGCAGCCATCATCCTGCCTGTGGTGATTTTATTCGCTGTGACAGGTTATTTTGTAAATGCCAACTACCTCTCCGCGCACTATTTTTACCGTGACCGTTTGGGGGAAGCCTACTTCCAAACCAGTGTAAGTGACTATCAGAGCGGGAAAATCCGCGTCGTCCGCGATGACCGCAACCGTCCCATGTCACGCACCTTGAAACCACAGTGCTCCGCGCCGTATCATATCGTAATGACCTCCCTCAACATGTCAGGCAGTTGGCACCTGGAATACAAGGATCGCAAATCACAGCCCTTTATTTTTACAAGGGATTATTGCGGCTCCGACATAACAGGCTACGTTAAGACAGTCAATTACCGCAACGATAATACGAAATATTCACAGGCTATCGCTCTTTCCGGCGCAGCCGTTTCTTCGGGGATTGGTCATCTAACCTTTTTCGCGCAGGCTTTCTTGGTCACCCTGTTCAACCTGCGTCTGGGAGCATGGCTCACCAATCCAAAATTATATGCACATGCAAAAGATGCAAACAAAGCCAAGAATGCCGAAGAAAGCAACTTCTGGGGATATTACCTGTGGAACGAAGCGCGCGGACAAATGAGCGAGCGCGAGAAACTGGTCAATATCACGGATGGCGCGCACACCGGAGACAATATCGGTCTGTATCCACTTTTTCAGCGCAGATGCAAATACATCATCGCAGGCGACGCCGGCGAAGACCCGCGCGGAACTTTCAACGAATTATTCTCAGTACTGCGTCAGGTTGAGTTGGATTTTGGCATAAAAGTGAATATCAACCTCGATGGTGTTGGGCCGGATGAATATGATGAAGATAAAAAGATAGCCGCCAAAAGCAAACGCCATTTTGCGGTCGGCAAAATCCATTATCCGGCAACAACAACTGAAGACCCAATAGACGGCTGGCTGATCTACTTCCACCCATCCGTCACAGAAGGTGACCCGGCGGCAATCTTAAAATATTGGGAACGTCACAAATCAAGTTTTCCTCATCCCACAACAGCGGATCAGTTCTTTGATGACGAACAGTTTGAGATCACGCGCATGTTGGGCGAATGGACAGTGCAAAGTGCGATCATGGAAGCCGCCCAAAAATTTAAAGCCGATAAATTCATCAAAGCATTGGTCAAGATTAAAGGACAGGATGTATCGTTTGAAGTCCCCGCCAAATCGAAAACAGATATAGATAAAACCAAACAAGCCCTGCTCAATGGACTGCCTGATCTATTGGAGCAATATTATTCCCATCAAGGGCAGCAGGCTTAAACCTACAGTATCCTCCTCTCAATGATGTAAAAAATATCCCGAAGAAATTTCGGGATATTTTTTCGCCACTCGCTAAATCATTTACCTGCTTATATCGTTTACATAATCCACTGCGCCGGCACAGGCGCCGCTGATGAACGGCGAAGTATTTTCCCATGTCAATAGGGTATTCCCCTCGCCCAGTGAACGGGTGATCGCCTCTGCCAAACATCCTCCGCCTGCGTTGTAATTTACCAAAGAGAATTTCCACAAGTCTTCATAAGATGCCACTTCGCCCGGCGACGCATCTGCATAATTGGTGATCACCTGCCCCGCTTGTTTACAGCTTGCGATCATACTGTGCGCAAAAACGCCAACCGAAAAATCGGCGCGCGAAAGATCGATCCCCAACGGACAATCCTTGCAGGCCGCATTGACGCTTGACACCAAAGCGAGGCGTAATGTTTGCTGTTCCTCATCGCTGATATGCATGTATCCTTTTCCGCAGGTTTCACCGGGGAATACAAGCGGACAGAACTGGGCGTAGAAGGATGGATTCCAGAAGAGGGTCGAGTCTGCCCCATTCTCTGTGAGTTGACCAAGCCCCGTATCCCCCCCGACCTGCGAACTGCCCGGCCAAAACTGGCTTTCTCTTGCGAAAAGTTTCTTCAGCAGCCGCGCCGGCACTCCCGTTCCCTGCGCCGTAGTCAAGATCAGATCGTCAAACTGGTTCTGCCATTGAGTCACTGCATCGCGAGCCATCTCCAGCCCGCATTGATTGACATTACCGTTCGGGTCAAGCCCGCCATCCACGCAGGCCCGTGCATCCACCGCACCCTGCATGATCAAATTCCTTGCAAGATAAGTGTAGGGAATGTCACTGCTGAGTTCTTCGCTTTGTCTGGGAGTAGTCAACCATTTGGGCGGACCGCCGACCGGCGGGAAGATATTCCACGCATCCGAACACATGGCCACCTGTCCCTTCCACTGCGGAGACAGAACGTCTACATACCAATAGGTTTGATCGGGATCGCTTTCAGCTGCTTTCCGTACACGAACTTGCGCGCTGTAAATTACAGTGCTGTCACCATAAGATGAATAGGCCCAAAACTCAACACTCACTCCTTCCAAATCCGTTTCTGGAATATGGAATTTGCATGTATCGGTCTTGTCGCAGTCGAAAGGCTGCCCATTATAAGTTCCCTCAACGCGAATGATCTTTTCGTTCTCCAAGGGTTCCTGTCCCGTAATAACCAGCGTTGGCGTGGACTCGCAAATATTTGTAGAGGTGCTCAATACAGGCTGGCAGTCTCCCAATGAGATCCATGCGCTGGCAGATGCAAGCTGCATGGGTATTTCTTTTTTATCCGTCCAACTTCTTATGGGAAAAGTGTAGTAACCGTCACAGAGTTCCTGGAGCTTGTTAAGGCAGGGAAGTTGTGACGTCCATTTGTCGTAAACCTTTTCAGTACAATCACGGAAAACTTCCTCGGGCAGAGGCACACCTTCGTGATTGGTGGTCACAGAGCAGACTACTTTATGATCTTTCCAGGTAACCAAATACCACTCGTAGGCTGTGTAATCCACGGTGACCAAGGCGAATCTGTCTGGTCCAGGGGGAGGATTGGGAGCAAAAGCAGGCTGACGGTCAGATTGAAGCGAAATCGGCACAGGCGCAGAGGCAATGCCTGAAAAGGCAATCAAAATCGAGAGGAGTCCGACCAGCCAGCGGCGTTTCATAGGATCAAATGAATCCGGCTGTATTATAAGCGGATTTACATCAGCGGACGAAAAATTTCAATCTTCGGCGGCCTTTGCAACCTCATCTGCCTCGAAGACAACTTCTTCCTTGCCGGTCAATTTTTGGTCCACTTTGGCCACGATCAGCCTCAGGTGACCGGAGTGCGCCACATAATCAAGGTCATCTGCCGGGACTGCAAGCACGGGGCAAAGTGTGAAATTTTCGATCCATGACTCGTAAAGCTCGTTCAGGTTTTGCAGATATTCGGGCAGGATCTTGCGTTCATAGTCACGCCCGCGTGAGTTTATGCGATTCAAAAGTGTGGGCACAGAGGCGCGCAGATAAATGACGAGGTCGGGCGGGGGCAGGAAGTGCACGGTGGTTTCGTAGAGTTCACGATACGTCTGATAATCGCGTTCCTGAATGTTCCCTTGCCGGTAAAGATTCTCCGCGAAAATTTCCGCATCTTCATAAACACTGCGGTCCTGGATCACTGAATTCGGGCTCTGGGCAATGTTTAAATGGGATTGCAGGCGGTGCGTCAGAAAGAAGACCTGGGAATGAAAAGCCCAGGCAGACATGTTCTGATAAAAATCTGCGAGGTAGGGATTCTCTGTGACGGGTTCGTAGAACGGGTCCCAGCCCATTTCGTTACACAGCATTTTAACCAGGGTTGATTTCCCGACGCCAATGTTTCCTGCAACAGCTACAAATTTATTCATCGTCCCTCTCAAGGGTAAGGATTTTATTCGTCCCACATCATACCAAAAGAAAACAAAGTTCACAGATTCTTTAAGAACTCGGTGAACTTTGTTTCTCTCAAAGAGTTGGCGGTCAATCCGCAATAGCGTGTGACTACGGTATTTCGCCTGCCAATTCCTTATCGATCAATTTTTGGAAGCTGGTTAGCGGTTGAGCGCCGATGAGGGCAAGTCCATTGATAAAAAAGGTCGGGGTGGATTGGACACCGAGATTGGTCGAGAAAGCCATATCCTTCTGGATCGTATCATCATGACTGCCGCTGGAGAGGCACGCAGTAAATGTATCCATGTTCAGTTCAAGGTCGGAGGCGTATTTGATAAAAGTCGCTTTATCCAGGTTTTCACTGCTGAATAATTTTTCATAGTAATCCCAGTAGGCATTCTGGTCATTGGCGCACAACGAGGCGATCGCCGCAGGCATGGCTCCCGGATGAATGGAAGTCAGCGGGAAGTTGCGGTACACAAAACGGATCTGTCCCGGATAGGCATCAAGCAGGGCTTTAAAGGTTTCATCATGAAAATTGCGGCAGTATGGACACTGGAAATCGCTAAACTCGACGATGACGATCTTCGCATCTGCCGGACCGAGACTTGGGTAACCCTCTGTGGGAATATCGTAGCGGCGATATTGAGGTTGTGCTGCAGGCTCCGTCGGCACGGTCACTACCTGACCGGAAGGTGCAGCGGCGTGTCCCCAGGCAAGGTAGCCAACCATGACGCCCAATGCAAATGCCATCACAACCAATATCGCATAAAAGTGACTGCGCTTGAAGGTAAAATTTTCTTCGGAGGTTTCGATCCTCTTTTTTGCCATACCTTCTTCTGCTTCATCCGCCACAATGGGAGTGGATTTTTTTATTCTGACCTTTTTTACAACCGGAGGGGTGGGTAAAGGATTATTTTCCATGAGCGGGATTATAGCCTTTCTAATTGTATTTTGGAAATATAGGTTGACATGATTTTGCGTCGTTTTTTCAAGACCTGCGTATACCAAGAAGAATGGAGGCTCTTATGTCAGCTCATACAAAACATCATATCCCCTGGTACCTGTGGCCGTTTGCCGCTTTATGGAAATTACTTTCCATCATCGTGGAATTGACCGGGCGTTTCGTGGCAATGGTGCTTGGCATCGTTCTCATCCTCGTCGGCGTAATCGTCAGCCTGACGATTGTCGGCGCAATCGTGGGAATCCCACTGGCATTGATCGGACTGCTTTTGCTGTTGCGCGGAATATTTTAATAATTGATGTTACGCAAGTCTTCCGTAGCGCGACATTTATGTCGCTTGTAAACACGAGACCATGGTCCCGCGCTACTGAGTAAGGTGAGTTAATAACTCACCTTACTCAGTTTTACTAAAAAGTTGATGTCGTTGCGAGCCGCGCCTTTGGTTTTAGCGGCGACACTTGCGCCGTACGCCAGTGCGGTGAGCAATCTCTTGTATGACAAGAAAGATTGCTTCGGACGAAGTACAAGAGCGTCCTCGCAACGACATACCCGTACTGCGTAAGGTGAGTTAATAATTGATGTTACGCAGATCTTCCGTAGCGCAACATTTATGTCGCTTGTAAACACGAGACCATGGTCCCACGCTACCGAGTAAGGTGAGTTAATAAAATAAGGAGGCAATCCTTTTGAAGGGACTGCCTCCTTACTGTTAAGGTATATCTGCTTTGGGTTGCTGATTCTTTTTCGTAAGCAGGATCAGTTGCCGGGGAGAGAAAGAAGCGAGGGCTTTTCGAATCGCGGGAATCCGAAAGATCAGGAAGATCGCGATGACGAGTCCATAAACGAACGGGCGGACCACGTCCCCCTGCAATAAAAAGATGTTCCCTTTTTTGCTCCACGCATAATGCAGAATCACCAGCGGTGCGATAAAGTAGACAAGCTGGTGGAGACGTTTCCAATTTTTCCCGAGGCGCTTCTTCCAAACATCGAATGAAGTGAGGGCAAGCGGGGTCAGCAAAAGGAAGGAGGTCATGCCGACAAGGATATACGGCTTTTGCAGAACGGTTTTTATCATGAGGCTCCATGCCAGTCCGTAATCAAGGTCAACAAAAATGATGACGTGGATAACGGCATACATGAAGGCGTACAAACCAAGCGTGCGGCGGCGCTTGATCGGCTCCGTCCATTTGAAGATGGTGGAGATGGGCGTACAGGCCAGGGACAAAACCAAAAGAGTAAGTGCCTGACGCCCGGTGCGCTGTTCAAATTCCTGAATCGGGTTGACCGATAATGTGCCTGTTACAGATTCAATAATAAGGCGCGCAACCGTAGCCCACGCATAAAGATGGATGGCAATTTGCAGGGGAGTGCAGCGGGAGAAAAATTTTTTCATCAATAGTATTTCGTCAAATCCATGCCATCATAAAGGTGTGCAACCTGATCTCCATATCCATTGAAAAGCAGGGTGCCACGACGGCTGATCTCGCCGATGCGGCGTTCGGAGGCCTGCGACCAGCGCGGATGATCCACGCCGGGATTCACGTTGGCATAAAAACCATATTCATTCGGCGCAATGCTGGACCACATGGTAGCTGGTTGTTCAGAGGTTAATTCAATTTTGATGATGGCCTTGATGGATTTGAATCCATATTTCCACGGAACAACAAGCCGAATGGGACCGCCATCCTGCGCGGGCAACGCCTCGCCATATAAACCAGTGGACAGGATCGTCAGGTCGTTCATGGCTTCATCCAGACGCAGTCCTTCCTGATACGGCCACGGATAGAACGGGCTATTCGCGCCGGGCATTTGTTCTTTATCGAGCAGTGTTTCAAAGCGGACATACTTCGCATCCGATGCCGGCTCGACAGCCTTGAGCAATTTCGACAACATGAATCCTTCCCACGGGATCACCATGCTCCAGGCTTCGACGCAGCGCAAACGATAGATGCGTTCTTCGGCGGGGAATAACTTCAATAAATCTTCAACGCCATAAGTCTTCGGCTTGTTAACCAGCCCGCCGACCTCAACCGTCCACGGCGTTGTTTTGAAGTCTTTTGCAAGAGGCGCAACGGATTGTTTATCTGTGCTGAACTCATAATAGTTATTGTAATTGGTGATGTCTGTATACGAATTGACCTTATCCCCCAACTCATCGGTTGCATCAGACGTGGGAACGGGTCCGGGTTCCTCGGTGGCGGCCTTCGCGGACGGCATACAGGCCGTCAACAGTGCTGCGCCTGTGGCAAAGGTTGCGGCCTTCATAAAGTCACGCCGCGAAAGATAGACCTGCTTCGGCGTGATCTCTGAGGTTTGGATGGGAATGGATTTAAATAAATGAGACATGAAATTGCTCCTCAACAATAAAAACGAAATATGTTATTGCTAAGACACCACCATTCTAAAAAAACTTCCTTATTGCAAGATGATAGGTTGATTAGGAAATTCGGCTGAATATAAAAAAAATCCCCGCGCTTTTCTGCACAGGGATTTTTTACGAGGGAAAATATTACTTCAATTTCGTCAATACAAAATCATCAAATGTGACGGTTGTGCCGCTTTCCTCATCATCGCTTCCGGCAAAAATGCCAACGCCTCCGCTGGTATAGGAGGAATCAGCCACAGTGTCAATTTGTTGACCGTTCACATACAGGGTCAAGGTACCATTACCGCAATCCAACCCCATTTGAATGGGAGAAGATGAAGCGGAGGCAATCGCATCCGAATTGCCTTCCTTAAGATACTCATCCTGCTGTCCATCTGCAGATTTGATGAACGCATAGTAACCATGAACAGATACACCTGCGTAATAAAATGAAGCTGAGGGACCCTGCTCATTGCAGACAATGCCAAAAAACGCCTCCGGATCGGAGCTTTGATTATTTATGGTGATCTCAACATGGACATTCTCATAGGTTTCAGCATCCGGGGTTGACCAGGTGATATAACGCGGCTGATAGACGATCATCTTCAATCCGCCATCCGCATACTCCACCGAACTGGACTCATCTGTGCCTGTCCCCCACCCGCTGGAGCTAACCGAAAAATCATCCATTTTAAGCAAGCCTGGGGGTAAATTACTTGGATCAAAAACCGGCTCAGAAGTCGGTGAGGAATCTGCGGGCAAATTACCAGCACTCAAAGTCGAGCATGCGAGTGCAGATAATACCAACACGACAAAAAATATATAAGTCCTTACACTTATTGATTTCATGATATTCTCTTTTTTAATAACCGACATTTTAACATCCTTTAACTTAATCAAAGAGTACATTGGAAAATATTACTTCAGCTTCGTCAACGCAAAACTATCGAAGATGACGGTTGTGCCGCTTTCCTCATCATCGCTTCCGGCAAAAATGCCAACGCCTCCGCTGGTATAGGAGGAATCAGACACGGTGTCGATTTGTTGACCGTTCACATACAGGGTCAACGCACCATTACCGCAATCCAACCCCATTTGAATGGGAGAAGATGAAGCGGAGGCAATCGCATCCGAATTACCTTCCTTAAGATACTGGTCCTGTTGTCCTTCTGCAGATTTGATGAACGCATAATAACCGTCAGCCGATACGCCTACGTAATAGAATGAGGTTGAGGAACCCTGCTCATTGCAGACGATGCCGAAGAAGGCCTGCGGATCGGAGCTGTCATTATTTACAACGGTCTCAACATGGATATTCTCGTAGGTCTCCGCATCCGGGGTTGACCAGGTTATATAGCGCGATTGATAGACGATCATCTTCAAGCCGCCGCTCACATACTCCACCGAACTGGCCTCATCTGTGCCTGTCCCCCACCCGCTGGAGCTATCCGAAAAATCATCTTCGATCAAAGGTCCCGACAGCAGATTACCCGCGCTCAATGATGAGCAGGCAAGTGCGGATAATGCCAACACAGCAAAAAACATATACACTTTTACACCGATTGATTTCATTTCATTCTCCTTTTTTGTGACAGACATTTTAACATCTCCATAACGTGGACAAAGGGTACATTAATCCTATTTCCGTTCCACTTCCACGCGCATGGTATTCCCATCTGTGATCACAGAGATCCAACCGCTGCGGTCCGTCCTCAGCAACGAATATCCTTCAAGCGCATCCAGCACATCCTGCGAAGGCAGTCCGTTCTCGTCACCGGCGGCCACATCCAGCACCACCAATTGCGGATTAACATTCTGAACCACATCCGGCGGGTTGGAAGGCAGGTAACCGGAATCTGCCAGCAACAACACATCCACCTTGCCGATAGCATTGCCGAATTCAAGAGACTCTAACATCCCGGCGCTAAGCCCAAGAGGAAGAAGCGCACGGAAATTTTTATATTCGATGACAAGCACGCTTCCTTTTGGACCTGTAGCCTGCACCTCGATAAATGAGCCGCCACCCAGCTCAAGCCTTTGTCCTGCTTCCGCGCGGCTGACGGGGATGCTGTTCTGAGCGAAGAATTTATCCAGCGTTTGAGCAGAGAATGAGGCTTGCACATTCCCGCTCCATAATACATTTTCGGGCGGATACCTTTCCACCACACGCGGAAGCGCGGCGAGTTGTTCCTCCTGCGTGGACGCAATGACAAGCCAATCCAATTTGCGGCTAAAGAATGGAAGCCTTCTTCCCAGTTCATCGGAAAGCTGCGAAGTGCTGGGTCCGCCATTGATGAGGACATTCCTGCCCTCAGGGGTTTGAATGAGGATGGCGTCGGCCGAACCCACTTCAAGGAAGGTAATGTGAAGTTGACCATCCCCCGTCGTTGCAGTGGAGCGCCAGATCACCATCGTGCAGGCAAAAAGGATCGCAAGAATCGCTGTCAGCGCAACGGCACGAAGGGGACCTGCCAGAGATTGAATCCACTCTTTAATGCGCGACCCGTTAAAGGTCACAGCAAAGAGCGCGATGTAAAAGCCGGAAACGATCCAAAGCGAGGAGTCCCCAAGAAAAATCGTCCCGTGCGGAACCTTGTTAAATAATTCCACCATGCGGATCGTATATGCGGAAAAAGGCCACGCGAACCACGCAATGAGTTGACCGAGCGGCTGGAAGATCAGGCTGACAAAAACGGCCAGCCCTCCGATAACCATGACCGCGGGCTG
>Ga0172368_10007736_pt1 | contig 11126 bp, 8 predicted proteins | sample Lak11m_FD_114540 | JGI IMG/M metagenome (GOLD analysis project Ga0172368, IMG submission 114540) | Freshwater microbial communities from Kabuno Bay, South-Kivu, Congo - kab_022012_11m | ecosystem: Environmental > Aquatic > Freshwater > Lake | place: Democratic Republic of the Congo: South-Kivu...
ACCTATGATGATGTTTTGCTCGTGCCGCAATATTCGACCGTAGATTCGCGGCGCAGACTTTCCACGCAGACCCGTTTGACTCGTCAAATCAATTTGCAAATTCCAATTATCTCCGCCAACATGGATGTTGTCACCGAAAGCGAGATGGCAATTACGATGGCGCGCGAAGGCGGTATTGGAATTATTCATCGTTTTCTTTCTATTGAGCAGCATAGAAATGAAATTGAGCGCGTTAAAAAGGCGGAGTCTTTTATTGTGGACGAGCCGATAACCGTCACCGCCGCGCACACGGTGGGCGACTTGAAAAAATTGGTCGAAGAAACTGGCACGGGCGGCATTTTGATTCTTAACGGCGGAAAGAAACTCGTGGGCATTGTCACCACCCGCGACTTATTGTTTGAAGAAGACAACAACAAGCCCGTTACGGAAATTATGCGGAAGAGCGTTGTGACGGGCGCGCCCAACATCAGCATGGCAGAGGCGCAAAAACTTTTACACGATAACCGTATTGAGAAACTTCCGCTGGTGGATGAAAACGGAAATGTTGCTGGCTTGGTCACGCTTAAAGATATGATGAAGATTACCAAATATCCAAAGGCGACCAAAGACTCGCGGGGGCGGTTGCGCGTGGGCGCGGCGGTAGGCGTGCGCGATAAAGAAATGCGCCGCGTGGAAGCCGTCCTTGAGGCGGGCGCGGATTGTATTGTTGTGGATATTGCTCACGGCGATTCAAACCTTGAAATTGAGATGATTCAAAACATCCGCAAACGTTTTCCGCAGGCGCAAATCATTGGCGGAAATGTCGCCAGCGCGGACGGAACAAAGCGCCTGATTGACGCGGGCGTGGACGCGGTGAAAGTGGGCGTGGGTCCCGGCTCCATTTGCGTCACGCGCATGGTGGCGGGGTCGGGCGTTCCGCAATTGACGGCGGTGATGGAATGCGCGCAAGCGGCGCGTGACGCGAACATCCCCATCATTGCGGATGGCGGCATTCGCCAACCCGGAGATTTAGCCAAAGCCATCGCCGCAGGCGCGCAAACCGCCATGATTGGCAGCTTGCTCGCAGGCACGGATGAAAGCCCCGGCTTGGTGATGACGCGCAAAGGTCATCGTTATAAAGCCTCACGCGGCATGGCTTCGCTCGAAGCGAACATTGAGCGCAATAAGCGCGAAGGCAACGACCTGACCCGCGAAGAAATTGAGGATTATGTCGCCGAAGGAGTCGAAGCCGCCGTTCCCTATCGCGGACGCGCGCGCGAGGTGTTAACTCAACTGGTAGGCGGGCTTCAATCTGGCATGAGTTACAGCGGCGTGACTTCCATTGAAGAATTTCAAGAGAAGGCGATTTTTGTCCGCATGACGGGCGCGGGACTCAGAGAGTCTGGCGCGCATGATGTGGATGTGTTGGGTTAAACGGGTAGTTATTTTTTGACTTCAAATTTCAAAGGGTAGTTCTCTGGGCGCTTTAACGCTTGCATCTCAATATCAATATCGAGGCGCTCCCAATAAAAATCCCCGAAGTGTTCGGCGAAGTCAAAAATTTGTTCTACGGTTGCCTGCTTGAAGGCTGGGTATTGCTCAAATGAAATGAAAAATTCGCCGTCAGCAGTGAGCAGCCAAAAACCATCTTTTTCTATATTGGTGATTTGGCTTTTTAACCCCGACTCATTTTGAGAAATGCTTACGCCACTCATGGATAAATTTCTCCTGATTTTCTTTGACTAAGACTTCAATTTCGTTCAGTTCGTGCGTCTTGTATCCTTGATAATCCGCAAGCGCGATGATAGGTTCTAACCAAAATTTTGCTTTGCCTTGTTCCGATGAAACATGAACGTGCTTTTGGATTTCTTCGTTGCTGTTGAAGTAAAAGCGATAAGCCTTTTGGCGGTGAATTGTCGGTGACATGCGCGGATTACACCTTCTTTGCCAAACTCACAAATCTTAGGACAGGTCAACTGCCATAAGGTATCCAAATATTTTTTATCTGCGTTGCGTGACGCAGCAGGTCTTCATCATCGGGCAGAGCGCCGCGCGCGGGCAAAACCCAAGTTTGTTTCATGTTGCCCGCAGAAAGAGTTTGCGCTGTTTTTGCGCCAGCCTCTGAGCCTGCATACCAAAGCGCGTCCACATCATCGTGGGCGGCGAGAGTTTTCACCAGTTCATCTCTTTCGCCGGTGATGATATTAAACGTCCCCGCCGGAACGTCTGACGTTTCGAGGACTTGATAAAAATCGGTGGCGGTCAGCGGCGCAAGCGGGCAGGCAATCACCGTCAGCGCGTTGCCCATTGCCAGCGCAAAGCCCGCCATGCGGCACAACGCCAACAGCGGAGCGTCATCCGGCAGCAAAATTGCCAGCACGCCCAACGCCTCCGGCACAGCCAGCGCGGACGCGCGCATGGGCAGCGAATGAATCGCGCCATCGTATTTATCCGCCCATGCAGCGGCGGAGAATAAAGCCGAGATGGATTGAGTCACTTCGCCCGAAGCAGATGCGGCGTCCGCGCTTGTTTGCTGAATTAGTCGGCGGGCAAATTCTTCTGCGCGGGCGGAGAGATTCTCCGCCATGTAGTAGAGAATCTGCGCGCGGGCGTGCGCGGAAGTCTGCGCCCATTTTTCGGCTGCGCCGCGCGAGGCTTCCACCGCATTGCGAATATCCTTGCGGCTGCCTGCCCCCACTTCCCCAATGCGAATGCCAGACGGGTTATATACCGGCAGCGAGTAGCCGCTGTCGGGGCGAACCTGCTTGCCGTTGATGAAAAACTTTGCCGTGCGGTCTATTGAATTCTGAATTCTGAATTCAGAATTCAGAATTGCACGTTTGGCTTTCGGGGCTTTCACTTCCGGTTGCGGAATTTTCTTAACGTATTCCAACAAGCCTTCCTTGCCGCCTTCTCTGCCAAAACCAGATTCGCGGTAGCCGCCAAAACCCGCCGCCGCGTCAAATATATTCGCGGAGTTAATCCACACTGTTCCGGCTTTAAGTTGCGCGGCAACATCCAGCGCAAGGTTTATATTTTCGCTCCACACCGAGGCGGCGAGTCCGTAGCGGGTGTTGTTGGCGAGTTTCACCGCTTCGGCGGGCGTGCGGAAGGTCATGGCGGAAAGCACGGGTCCGAAGATTTCCACTTGCGCGAGGGTGGAAGCAGGCTCGACATCGGTGAACAAAGTCGGCGGGTAGAAAAATCCGCGCGGCGGCAGCGCAGCGGAGGGCTGCCAACAGGTCGCGCCTTCTTCTTTTCCCTGCCACACCAGCGACTCAATCCGCTCTAATTGAACGGGCGCGATGACCGCGCCAATATCTGTGCATTTATCCAGCGGGTCGCCCACGCGCAATTTTTCCATACGGGCTTTGAGCTTGCGATACACAACATCCGCAATGCCTTCTTGCACAAGCAGGCGCGAACCCGCGCAACAGACTTGCCCCTGATTGAGCCAAATGGAATCAACCAAGCCTTCCACAGCCGAGTCGAGGTCGGCGTCTTGAAAAAGAATGAAAGGCGATTTTCCGCCAAGTTCCAACGAAAGTTTTTTGCGAGCGCCTGCTGTTGCCTTGCGGATGATGCGCCCAACTTCGGTGGAGCCGGTGAAGGCGATTTTATCTATGTCGGGATGTTGCACGAGCAGCGCGCCGGTTTCACCATCGCCGGTGAGGACGTTCATCACGCCGGGCGGCAGAATCTCTTGGCAGATTTCGGCGAAGAGCAGCGCGGTGAGCGGCGTAAATTCCGCAGGTTTGAGGACAACGGTATTGCCGGCAGCCAGCGCGGGCGCAACCTTCCACGCCAGCATGAGGAGCGGAAAATTCCAGGGGATGATTTGCCCCGCCACGCCCAACGGCTGATAGCCGCGTAGCTCAGAATCCATCAACTGCGCCCAGCCCGCGTGGTAGTAAAAATGCCGCGCCACTAGCGGAATATCTATATCGCGCGTCTCGCGGATGGGCTTGCCGTTATCGAGAGTTTCCAGCACGGCGAAGAGGCGCGCGTTTTTTTGAATTTGACGGGCGAGCGCGTATAAGGCGCGTGCGCGGGCGTGCGCGGGCATTTGACTCCACTGTGGGAAGGCGCTTCGCGCCGCTTGCACGGCGGCATTTACATCCGCCTTGCCAGCTTGCGCCACGCGGGCAAGCGGTTCGGACGTGGCGGGGTTGAGGGTGTCAAAATATTTTTTTGAGGCGGGCGCGCGCCATTCGTTTGCAATGAAGAGGTTAAATTTTTTTCCGCGCGCGGAGAGCCATTCCAACGCGGGGGCGGCGGATTCGGGCGCGGGGGCGTATTCAAGGTTTTGTGGAAGTTTCATTTTATTTCAGCAATCCGGCGTCTCTTAAAACGCCTTCTAAAAATTCAAGGCGCACAGGTTTAATCAAAATTGCCAGCGCGCCGTTTTTTAAGGCGAGCTTGCGCGTTTCCGGCTGGTCGTCTGATGTGACAATGAAGACCGGCGCGCGCAAAAGGCGCGGCTCACGTTTGAGGTAGGCGAGAATCTCGAAGCCGTCCAAGCCGGGCATGTTGATGTCTAACAGCACAAAGCGCGGAATAAAGCCGCTCAGTATTTCCATTGCGGCTTTGGAGCCGTAAGCAACGCGGGCAGAAACGCCCAAGCCGTTCAACATTTTTTTTAGCGCGTCTGCGGTGGCGCGGGTGTCGTCAATAATCAAGCCTTCCATTATTTATCCTCCAAAATCCATTGACCCATTGGGGAAATATCGTAGCCCGAAAGTTTTGATACGGCGGCGCGAAATTCGCGGGTTTGAATCACGTCAAAGAGCGGGGCGAGCAAGTCGCTTTCCGCGTGGATTTTTGGGATGACTAAATCGTAGCGTTCTTGAAAGAGCGGCACGAAGTTCAAGTTCAGCGCTTGGGCGGCGGAGGCGATGCCCAAGCCGCAATCTGCCCGTCCGGAGGAAATGGCGGCGGCGACTCCGAGATGGGTATATTCTTCGCGCTCGTAGCCGCGAATCGACTCGGCGGCGAGATTCAACTTGCCCAGTTCGTAATCCAGCAGCACGCGAGTTCCCGCGCCGCGCTGACGGTTGATAAACATCACATCGGGGCGAGTCAAATCGCGCAGGTCGTGAATCGCTTTGGGGTTGTTCTTCTTCACCATTAAGCCTTGTTCGCGCCCGACCAGCGCCATCACTTTGACGGGGATGTTCGGCATGTACTGGCGAATGTAGCTGATGTTGTACTCGCCCGTTTCGGGGTTGAGGAGATGCGAGCCAGCCAGATGCGCCTCGCCGCGCCGTAGCGCGATGAGTCCGCCCTGTGAGCCGACATTGGACGAGGCAAAGCGGCGGTCGTAGTCGGAGAGGAATTGCGCGAGTAAATCCAAAATTAAATCATGTGAGCCGATGCAGAAGATGGTTTTTTCTAAATCGGATTTTGAGCGATAGAGATGAACCTTAACGGGTTCGCCCGCTTCCAGCCCTTGAGCGCCGCGTGGGATGATGGCGATGCCGTCCGCTTGCACCAAGGAGGTGATGACTCCTGCTCCGCGCGAGAGCGGCGCGGCGAGCAGTTTTTCGCCCACGCGCCCAGCCACCACGCGGACGTAATCATCATCTCCGGCGGGCGAATTAATTTTGCGCGTGAGGGTTGCGGTTTCGGTGGGAAGTTCCAGCGGCTTGCGCCCCAGCCATTTGGCGAGGACGGGTTCGGCAAAGATGTCTATGGTCAGCGCGGCGGAGACGGGGTAACCGGGAACGCCGATAATAGGTAATTGGTGATTGGTAACTGGTGATTTGATGAGTCCGAGAATGACAGGATGTCCCGGACGAACCGCGACTCCATGCACCAGCAGCGCGCCGAGTTTTTCCACCACGCTGGATGAAAAATCTTCCGCGCCGGCGGATGAACCCGCGTTGAGTAAAACCAAATCATGCGTTTGCGCGGCTTCTTGCACGCGCGCGCAGATTAAATCAAAATCATCTTGGGTGATGGGAAAGCGAGTCGGCTCGCCGCCCATTGCTTTCACTTGCGCCGCAATCACCAACGAGTTGTATTCGAGAATATCGCCCGCTTTGAGGCTGCTGCCAATGGGGACAAGTTCCGTGCCTGTTGGCAAAATTGCCACTTTGGGTTTGCGCGAGACTTTAATCTCTTGATGACCGGATGCGGCTATCGCGCCTAAATCCGCTGGGCGCAGGGTGTGACCCGCGGGCAAGACCAACTGCGTGGCGACAATATCCTCGCCCAGCGGGCGGACGTGACTCCACGGGGCGACAGCGGCGCGAATGCGAATTGTCTTCGGCGCGCGAATCGCTTTGGTGATGTTGCCCTGCTCGTCCAGCGATTCAACATTCTCAATCGGGATGACCGCGTTTGCCCAATCGGGAATCGGGTCGCCGGTATCCACATATTTGGCTTCGTCCTGCTCGATGATAAATTCAATCGGTGAAGAAGGCTGCGCGCCCGCCGTTTCTTCCGCGCGGACGGCAAAGCCATCCATCGCGGAGGCGTGATAATGCGGGGAGGATGTCCGCGCCCATACGGGTTCAGCGGTGACGCGCCCCAGCGCATTTTCATCCAGGGGAATGGTTTCAACGCCGAGCGTCCGCCATAGGTCGGCGGCTTGCAGGGCTTCGCGCAGTTTTGCCTGCGCTTGCGAGAGGGGAATATCGTGAAGGTAAAGGGACATGGGAAGGTTAGGGATTAGGGAGTAGGGATTGGGGATTAGGAGGAGATTTTAACACCATCGCCGCGCCTCTGTGCGCTCTGTGGTAAAAAGGCTCTTGCCATCGCGTCTAGCGCAGCGTTTTAACTTCCGCAAATGGATTTTTGCCCTCAAATAAAGTGGACGCCGCGCCGTTGAGAGTCGCCTCAAAAAAACTCAAAAGATAAGCGTTGCTAATTTCAATCACGCGCTTGCCGTTGAGCGGTCCCTTCAAGCCCAACTGCGGCGCAATGGGCGAGAGCAGCGGCAGGTCGCTATAATCATGGTGCTTCGTGCCGAGTATCTCAATCACGCCGAGATTATTTTTTGCCGTCCCAATAAATTGATGAAAGAGCTCATTGTTGCGGCTGGCGGTATCATCCACCCAACCTTGACTAAACATAAAAAATGACGGTTGCAAGACTCCTTCCGCAATGACTGTTTTCGCAACCGGACGCAGGAACGGGTCCATGCCCAAAACCGCCTTACAGCGCAAATCATCCGCGCAAAATTGAATCGCCGCGCCGCCGCCGGTGGAATGTCCATATACGCCCACGCGCGAAAAATCTATCTGCGCGTTCAAAAAAGCGCCCGCCTCGCTGGTTGGGTCTTCCAATTGATTCAACGTATAGGCAAGGTCGCGCGACCATTGATTGACCAAAATTTGCGCCGTCTCTTCATAACGCGGCGCGTTATCATCGCTTGGCAGCGCCTTTGGGTTATTGGGCGCAATGTCCCCATTTTCAAACACGGTGGTAATTGCGCCGTAGGTGTGTTGAACGGCGACCACCACAAAACCGCGACTTGCCAATTCTAACGCCTGCCCGGTATTTTGCGCGTTAAAACCCTTCCAGCCGTGCGAGAATAAAATCAAAGGGAAGGGCGTTTCGCCCGTAATCAGTTGCGCGTTTTGATACGCGGGAACTTTCACCAGCGCCAAATGATTCAGAAAAAAAGGCGGCAGTTCAAGAAAGGTAGAAATCACCGGCGCGTAAACATCCGCGCGCGGCATCCACGCCGCATTTTTATCCGTAGGCTTCACCGCCGCCGGATACCAAACTTGAATCATAAAACGGCGCGCCTCATCCTTGCCGGAATAAATTTCCTTGCGTGAAATATCCGTCATTTCATAAGCAGCTGTTCCAATCGAATAATTTCCGCTGGGCTTGGGAATATTGGGAACAGGCAGCAGCGCGGGCAGCGCGATGGCGACTGCAAGTACAGCCAGCGCAACATAGCGGACGGGCGAGGGAATCTCCGCATGGAAGAGAATCGGCGCCGCCAGCAGAATCGTCAGCGCATACAGCGGAATCATCTGCCAGCGGTAGCCTTCCGCCGCAAGATGAATCAACGCCAGCAGCAGCGCCAGCGCGGGCGCAAATTGAACGGCAAGCGGACGCGGCTTGCTCCAAAATAAATAGACGGCGAGTAAAATAGAAATTGCAATTTCCAACGGGCGCATAAAAATTTATCCTTATGAGGTGAATATGATTTCAATCTTTGATACGGACGCGGCGAGGCAATCTATCTTACGCCGCATTCCATTGGAAGACGCGGTTGTTCCGCCTGCTATGCAAGAGCGTTTGCAAACTTTGTTCGGCGAGCCAATCTCGCCTTATGAGGCGGTGACGCGCATTTTACGCGACATTCGCGCCGAAGGCGATTCTGCATTAAAACGCTGGACGGAAAAATTAGACGGCAGAGCCGCCGATTCGTTCCGCGTCCCGCCGCAGGCGCTACGCGCCGCCTTAGAATCTTTGCCCGCGCAGCAGCGTTCCGCGCTGGAACTTTCCGCGCAGCGCATTGCCGCGTTTCATCAAAAACAACCGCTCATCTCTTGGATGACTCAAGAATTAGGCGGAACGCTGGGTCAGTTGATTCGTCCCATGCAGCGCGTGGGTCTATATGTGCCGGGCGGAACCGCGCCGCTGCCTTCCAGCGTGTTGATGTCCGCCATCCCCGCCAAAGCGGCGGGCGTGAAAGAAATTGCCATTGCCGTGCCGCCGCAGCGCGGCACAGGCGAGGTCGCTCCCATTGTACTGGCGGCGGCGGCATTGGCGGGCGTGGAAGAGGTCTATGCAATGGGCGGCGCTCAAGCCATTGGCGCCTTGGCGTATGGCACGCAGAGCGTCCGCGCGGTGGATAAAATTTTTGGTCCCGGCAATTTATTTGTCACCATTGCAAAAAAACAGGTCTATGGCGCGGTGGGCATTGATGGGTTGGCGGGTCCCACTGAAACAATGGTTATTGCGGATGAATTTGCAAACCCCGTTTGGGTTGCCTCCGACTTGCTGGCGCAAGCCGAACATGACGTTCTCGCCTCCGCAATTTTGCTTACGCCTTCGCGTGATTTAGCGCAAGCCGTTCAAGTGGAAGTAGGCAGACAAATGGAAACGCTGCCGCGCGCCGAAATTTTGGCGCAATCGCTGCCCAATAAAAGCGGCATTGTGCTGACAAAAAATTTGGATGAGGCAGTGGCGCTTTCCAACGCTTACGCGCCGGAACATTTATGCTTGGCTGTGCGCGACCCCTGGGCGTGGAGTTCCAAAGTAAACGCGGCGGGCGGAATTTTTATGGGCGAATATTCTTTTGAAGTGCTGGGAGATTACGTCGCCGGTCCCAGTCATGTCATGCCAACGGGCGGCAGCGCGCGTTTTGCTTCCCCGCTCAACGTTTGGGATTTTGTAAAAATTATCAGCCTCATCGGCTTGGATGAAACCGCCGGACGCGAACTCTCCAAACAGGCGGCGCTGATTGCCCGCGCCGAAGGGTTGGAAGCGCACGCCCACTCGGCAGATTGCCGCTCCGCGTAAAAAAACGCCCCGCATTCGCGGGGCGTTTTTTTATATCTACTTAAAAACCGGCGTGGGCGCGGCAGGCGCAAAGCGCCCGGCTTGAGCGCGGCGCATGGCTTTGGTAAAAGCGCGCTGCTCCGCTTTTTGCGCGTCAATCTTTCGTTGAACATGCGGGGCAAAAAATCCCGCGTAGCGTTTTTGCAATTCTGGAATTTGCCAGTCGTTTCCGCCTACTTTATGACGGCAGGTTGGCGCGCCGCATAAACATTCAAACTCATCGTAGGGCATGGTGTCGCTCATCGCGTAATCAAAACAAACTTCTTCGCCAACTTGAATATCTCGCATTGCAACGAGTCCAATCTGGCCCGAAAGACCCGCATTCGGGTTGCATGAGTGATTGACATAATCTCCTTCGCCAATGGGGCGCGGCACCAAAAAGTGGCGGTCTTCCACTTGAATGCACAAACTCCGCTCGCGTTCAGGAAGGTGGACAAAGGTCTCCCATTCATAGACAACGCCGCCGAAAACGGCAACTAACTCGCCCTTCTTAATGGGTTCAATGGCGAAGATGCTGTTTCCGCTTTTATCGGCTTTCAGGCGACCTTCTAACTTAGAAGACAGATAGGAACTTGGCTGCTTGGACATTCATAAAACTTCCTTTCAAGTGAATTAAAGATTAACAGCGCCTCCCCCGGTGGTCGAGCCGGGAAAAACGCCATTGATGCGTCTATCATACTTGAAACGCCCCGCATGTAAAGGTTTTTTGTTTATTTATTTTTTTGCGTTTTTGTAACGATTCATCACGCAATGCAAGCGTATTGAGATAAAAAATTATTCCGCCGCGCGATTAAGATACAATTGCGCCTATGACTCAAAACAAGCGCTTTATTCTCTGGCTGGATTTGATTCGCGTCCTCAGCATTTTCTTCGTCATCTTAATTCACGCCGCCAGCCCCATCTACAACGATTGGCAACTCCCCTACAACGTCTGGTTTACAGGAATGATTTTCAATACGCTGGCGCGCGTTAGCGTGCCGCTCATGTTCATGGTCAGCGGATACTTGCTGTTGCAGGGTCAAGAGGAAATTCACTCCTTCTACTGGAAGCGCTTTCGCAAGGTGGCGCTTCCGCTTCTACTCTGGTCGTTGATTTACCTGTTATGGAATAATCACGGCTACGTCAATTTTTCTCCGCTTAACGCGCTTAAATCTATGGCGCTCGTTATTTTGACCAAACCCGCCGCATACCATCTTTGGTTTGTAACCACCCTTCTGCAAATTTATCTCTTTGTCCCCGCCTTGCGAGCTTTTACGCGCCATGCGGATGAAACTCAAATCCGCTATTTGGCATGGCTATGGCTTTTGCTCGGTCCCGCGCTTAATTATGTAGAACAGGAATTTTTGGCGTTCAAGACCATTATAAATTTAGGCTTCTTTACGGAATATATTGGCTTCTTCTATTTGGGCTATGTCTTGGGGCGCATAGAGATGAATTCGCGCTGGGCGTGGGCGGCGGCGCTGGGCTACGCCGCGCTCTTCATCTTCACTGCGTATTCTGCCCAATATTGGAGTCTCGCCAAAGGCGCATATGTGGATTTTTATCATCACTACCTGCGCTTAAATTTGGTTCTAATGAGCGTTTGCGCCTTCCTGCTTCTTAAGTATGTTGGAGAGCGCTGG
>Ga0172368_10007737_pt1 | contig 11124 bp, 9 predicted proteins | sample Lak11m_FD_114540 | JGI IMG/M metagenome (GOLD analysis project Ga0172368, IMG submission 114540) | Freshwater microbial communities from Kabuno Bay, South-Kivu, Congo - kab_022012_11m | ecosystem: Environmental > Aquatic > Freshwater > Lake | place: Democratic Republic of the Congo: South-Kivu...
AAGGACCTGCTCTTCCTCGACGAGATCCAGGCCTGCCCGCGGGCCATCGTGGCACTCCGGTACTTCTTCGAAGACGCTCCCGGCCTCCACGTGATCGCCGCGGGTTCGCTGCTCGAGCTCGCACTGGGCGACATCTCGGTGCCCGTCGGCCGGGTCCAGTACCAGTGGGTCTACCCGATGACATTCGCGGAGTACCTGCACGGCATCGGCAACGGCATCGCTGCGGATGTCGTGCGTGCCGGGCCTCACCCGGTCAGCGAGACGACCCATCGCCTCCTGCTGGGTCACCTCAGGGACTATCTCTTTGTGGGAGGCATGCCGGCGGCTGTGGCGGCCTTCAAAGACACGGGACGCCTGCTCGACGCGTTCGCCGTCCACGAGGAGATCATCGCGTCCTACCGTGACGACTTCCTCAAGTACACACCGCGGACTGGCCTGGACGTCCTCGAGGACGTCTTCGTCGGCATCGCGCGATCCGTCGGAGAACAGATCATCGTCAGCAAGCTGAGCGAGCGCGGGGCGCGGGGAACGGTGAACAAGGCTCTCGTCCTCCTGGAACGCGCGCAGATCGTCCGCCGGGTCTCCGCCCTGCATCACGTGGGCCTGCCTCTGGACGCTCGCCCGGCCAAGCGCTTCAAGGCGATCGTCGTCGATGTCGGTCTCATGCGTCGCCTGACCGGGCTGCCGGCTTCGATCGAGCTCAGGGCGGCGGACCTGCTCGCGATCCACAACGGCGCGGTCGCGGAGCAATACGTCGGTCAGGAGCTCTCCGCGAACACCTCGGGGCAGGAGAGCCTTCACTACTGGGTGCGAGAGGCCCGCAACAGCACGGCGGAGGTCGACTACGTCACGCGCATCGGCACGCGAGCGCGGCCGCTGGAGGTCAAGAGCGGGCCCGCGGGTCGGCTGCGCAGCATCCACCTGCTTCTTGCCCAGCATCCGGAAGCGGCTCCCGGGATCGTCCTCTCGACAGCACCGTACGCCGAGCTGCCGGAGCAGGACCTGGTCTTCGTGCCGCTCTACTTCGCCGGGTCCCTGGACCAGCCGTCCCCCGGTCCCCGCGCACGGTAGCCCCCTCCGGGGGGGCTGTGGTAGGTTCCGGGCTCGACTTCTCCCGCCGCAAGGAGGCGCATCGCATGGCCGTCGGACTCATGGACATCAAGGGACAGTACGCCGAGCTGCAGGACCGCATCGAGCACGCCGTGCTCGACGTGCTGCGCAGTGGCCGCGTGATCCTCGGCCCGAACGTCAAGGGCTTTGAGGATGAGGCCGCAGCGTACATGGGCACCGCCGGCTCGGTCGGCGTCGCCAACGGGACCGACGGCCTGACGATCGCGCTCCGCGCGCTGGGGATCGGGCACGGCGACGAAGTCATCACCGTGCCCTTCACGTTCTACGCTACTGCCGAGGCGATCGCCCAGTCCGGGGCCAAGCCCGTGTTCGTCGACATCCTGCCGGACACGCTCTGCATGGACCCGGCCGCCGCCAGGGCGGCGATCACGCCGCGCACCAAGGCGATCATGCCGGTCGACCTCTTCGGCCTGCCGGCCGACGCCGACGCCATCCGCCAGGTGGCCGAGGCACGCGGCATCGCCATCGTCGAGGACGCCTGCCAGGCCTGGGGCGCCACCTACAACGGCCGCCGTGCCGGCAGCCTCGGAGACATGGGCGTCTTCAGCTTCTTCCCGACCAAGAACCTCGGCGGCTACGGCGACGGCGGCCTCGTCACCGCCCACAGCGAAGTCCTGGTGCAGCGCGCCCGCGAACTGCGCTTCCACGGCAGCAAGGACAAGAAGACCTTCACCGACATCGGCTTCAACTCGCGGCTCGACGAGCTGCAGGCAGCGATCCTGCGCATCGAGCTCGAGGTCATCGACGAGTGGAACGGGCGGCGGTCCCTGGTCGCCGAGTGGTACGACCAGTACCTGCCCGACGAGGTCGTGCGGCCCGCCGTGCCCGACGGCCACACGCACGTCTACCATCTCTACGTGATCCGTCATCCCGGTCGCGACGCCATCGCCGCGGTGTGCAAGGAGCGCCAGGTCGACTGCGCCGCCTACTACACGACACCGGTGCAGCTGCAGCCGGCGTTCGCGGACCACGGCCACAAGCTCGGCGACTTCCCCCGCACCGACGAAGCCGCCGCGCAGAACCTCGCCCTCCCCATGCACCCGAACCTCACCGAGGAGCAGGTGCAGGAGGTAGCCGCGGCGGTCGCCGCCGGGCTCGCCTGACGGCGGCCCGTCAGCGTGACGCAGCCGGCGTGAACGAGCCGGCGCTCGCGAACGACCCGGACCGCCGGTCCCAGTCGACGAGAAAGACCTTGGACCCGGGCGAGCGGAAGGTGAGCAGTCGCCGTCCGCGATCGTCCACGACGCTGGCGTTGTCGCGCTGGTCGCCGCCGGTGCCCCTGCCCGTCGTGTTGCAGACGACGAGCGGCAATCCCGTGATGCGGGAGTCCCGCTCCCAGACGCCGTGCGGTCCCATCTCGCCCGGCGCCCAGCAGGCGGACGAGACCAGGATGTCCGCGCCCGCGTCGGCGGTCTCACGCGACGGGCGTCGCGGCCAGGCGTCGGCGCAGACCAGCACCCCCGCCCGGACGCCGTCCAGGTCGAAGACCCCGGCACGGTCGCCCGGCTGCGCCCAGCCCTCGACCGCACCCGGAATGACGTCGCGCTTGTGATACGCGCCGAGGACCTCGCCCGTCTTGTCGATGACGACGACGCTGTTGCGCAGCCTGCCTCCCGTGCCGTCTCTCGTCGGCAGACCGACGAAGAGGCAGACCCCTTCGTCGCGTGCCAGCCGCGCAAGCGCGGCGACGCGAGCAGACGCGAGGTCCTCGATCCAGCGCAGTCCGATCCTGCTGCGGAACTGGTAGCCGCTGAGCGCCAACTCCGGCGTCACGCACCAGTCGGCGCCGCGGCGAGATGCTTCGCCGACCGCGGCGCAGATCAGTCGCGCATTGTGATCGAGGTCGCCGGCACGGGGTGCGAGATGCAGCAGCGCGATACGCAGCGTCTGGTCCTGCGTCGGCGAGGAAGCAGACGCCGCCGGCGCGTCGCCATCGCCGGCACACGCCGTCAGGGCGACCGCCGCCATGCAGGTGACGACCAGCGCGAGCGCCACCACGAGAACGCCGCCGGCTCCGCGCCGGCGGACCTGCCGCCGGAGTCGCATCCGCTCGTGTCGTATCTCGCCGGGCATGGCCTCTCCCTCCGTCTGGGGAAGAGTATCGGCAGCCAGGACGCCGGGGACGACCGTGGCGCCCTGCAGGCGTGAGAGCCCGCGCGCCGAAGCGATGACGGAGTGAGGATCTGGGTCGACATCACCGACGCCTCGGCGGTCGTCTTCTTCGCGCCCATCGTGCGCCGGCTCGAGAACGCCGGCCACACGGTGACGCTCACGGCGCGCCGCTTCGCCGGCGCCGATCTCGTCCTGCGCCGCTACGGCCTCGGCGGCGTGCTCACCACACAGCACCGGGGCGGCGGCCTCGGCACCCGCGCCGTCGGGCTGGTCAACCGGACGGCGCAACTCCTCGGCTCCGCCTCGAGCGGCCGTTTCGACGTCGCCGCCGGCAGCCACGCCAGCGACTTCGTGCTCACCGCCTGGACGCTGGCGATCCCGCAGATGACCTTTCTCGATCAGGACCGCCTCGGACGCAGCAATCTCGTCAACGTGCGCCTGGTGGACGAGGTCGCCGTCCCCGAGGCGATCCCCCTCACCGCGCTCACCTCCACCGGCGCCCCGGCGCACAAGCTGTTCCGCTACCCGGGCTTCAAGGAGGAGTACTACCTCCACGACGCCGAGCCGGACCCGGCCGCGCTCCGGCATCTCGGCGTGGAGCGGCGGCGCATCGTCGGCGTCGTGCGGCCGGCGGCGACGCACGCGAGACCGCCGGCCGGCGAAGCGGCGCCGGCCGACGAGACCGCGCTCACCGACCTCCTGCGCGGCCTCGCCGGGCGGCGGAACCTCACGCTGATCGTCGCCGCCCGCGACGCGGGGCAGCGGCGGAGCCTGCTGGGCTTGCAGCTGCCCGGCGTTCTCGTGCCCGACGTCCCGGTCGACGGCGTCGGTCTGCTGGCCGCGGCCGACTTCGTCGTCGGGCTCGGAGGCGCGATGCTGCGCGAAGCCGCCGCGCTGGGCACGCCGGCCTACACGCTTTCGCCCTCGGCCGGCGCCGTGGAGACCGCGCTGCTCGCCGACGGCCGCCTGAAGCGCGTGATGGGACCGGACGACATCGTGCTCCGCGCGAAGGACACGCGCACGGCGGCCTTCGAGCCGCGTGACCCCGGGCTCTTCGCCGACCGGCTGCTCGAGCTGGCGCGCCGCCCCTCCCGGCGGGCGCGCCTCGGCCGCCTGGTCCAGGAGGCCGGCGACGAACCGCCCACGCCGCTGGTCTGAAGCCCGCGTCCTCGTTGCCGGACCGGCCGCGCCTCCCTCTGGCCGCCACCGGGCGTCCTGAGATAAGCTCTGCTTATGGACATCCGCCAGATACGGCTGTTCTGCCGCATCGTCGACCGGCGCAGCTTCTCGCTGGCCGCCGACGAGATGCACATCACCCAGCCGGCGGCCAGCCAGCAGATCCGCAGTCTCGAGCGGGAGCTGAAGACGACGCTGCTCGACCGCTCGCGCCGCACCGTCGTCCCCACCGACTCCGGCCAGGTCCTCTACCGCTACGGCCGCGAGATCCTCGACCTGCACGAGCGCGCCGTCACCGACATCCTCGACCTCAGCGAGCTCGTCGTCGGGCGTATCGTCGTCGGCGCGTCGACCGGCCCCGGTGAACACGTCCTGCCCGGGATGCTCACGCAGTTCCGGCAGGAATACCCGGGCGTCTCCGTCTCGCTGCACGTCGACGACACGCACGCGGTCATCGAGCGCGTGCTCTCCCGCGAGTTCGAGATCGGTGCCGTGGGCGCCGTCACGCCGCGCCCGGAGCTGATCGCGGAGCCGCTGGCTCGCGACGAGATCGTCCTCGTGTGCGGCCCCATCCACCCCTGGGCGACGCGTGGCGCGGTGACCCTGCAGGATCTCGTCGCCGAGCCGCAGATCATGCAGCAGCACGGAGCGGGGGTGCGCACCGTGGTCGAGAACCACCTGCGGCGCGCCGGGATCCGCGCCGAGAAGCTCAACGTCGTGATGGAGATGGGGCTCATGGAGTCGGCAAAACAGGCGGCCATCGCGGGCGGCGGCGTCACCTTCGTCAGCCGCTGGGCGATCGGCCCTGAGGTCGAGCACGGTGCGCTCGCGATCGTGCCCATCGAGGGCTTCCGCATCCTGCGCGACTTCTACACCGTGCGCTCCAGGACCCGCGTGCTGAGCCGGGCCGCGGAGAGCCTGCTCGCGTTCTTCCGCGAGCAATACGCCGCGGCCGGCGGCCCGGAGAACGCCGGCGGCCCGACGGCCGGCTGAACGGCCGCCGGGCTCCGGCGCGCCCGGCGGCGCGAGGCTGGCGCGACGGCCGAAGATGCCGGCGCGGCGGCCGATGCCGGCCCGCCGGGCCGGCTCAGGGTGCCCCGCGTCCATTCGCATTTCGTATCTGAGCGCGCCCATGTATCGGGTCTGCTAATGCGAATCGCGGCCGCAGGCGTGACTCCGGCTCGCCGAGTCCCGGCCGCCGCATTCCATTCTCTGAGCTTATTTGACAGATAAGAAGAGTGCTCCCATACTCACGGCCATTCGGGCGCCGGTACCGGTACCGCCGCCTCCACGCCGACCTGAGGACGCATGACCGAGAGCGAGAGCAACGTCGTCGTCGCCGAGCGCTCACCCGTTCTGGCGCCGCCGGACAAGGCAGCCGGCATCGCCACCGCCGCCGGCGTCTTCGACCCGGACATCGACGACACGCTGCCGCCGTTCCGCCCCGGCCCCGAGCCCTCCGGGCTGACGGCCGGGGCATGGCTGCGGCGCTGGGGCGTCGGCCTGGCCGGCTGGTGCCTCATCGTCCTCGTCATCTACCTGACTCTCGGCCAGAACCTCAACGGCTACCTGAGCCTGGCCGGGCTCATGATCGGCTTCCTGGTAGGCCTCACGGGGATGGGCGGCGGCGCCCTCATGACGCCGGTGCTGATCTTCTTCTTCGGCTTCTCGCCGACGATGGCGATCGGCACCGACGTCACCTACGCCGCCGTCACCAAGATCGCCGGCTCGTGGAAGCACTGGCGCCAGGGCTCCGTCGACATCCCCCTGGCGCTCTGGCTCGCGCTCGGCAGCATCCCGGCCTCGCTGGTCGGCGTCGCCTCGGTCGCCTATGCCAAGGCCCACTACGGCGACCTGATCAACACCGTCCTCTACCGCGCCATCGGCTCGGCCCTCATGATGGTCGGCGTGCTGCTCATCGTGAAGGTCGTGATGCACGTGGACAAGGCGCACCGCCGTGAGAACATCCCCATGACGCCGCGCCTCAAGGTCATGACCATCGCGCTCGGTCTCTGCACCGGGTTCATCATCGGCTTCACGTCCGTCGGCAGCGGCACCTTCCTCGCCGTGTTCCTCATCCTCTTTTACCCGCTCACCACCGACCGGATCATAGGCACCGACATCTTCCACGCCATGATCCTGCTGTGCGTGACGGGGCTGGCGCAGATCGGCGTCGGCAACGTCGACCTCTGGATGGTGGCCTCGCTGCTGATGGGCTCGATCCCCGGCGTGCTGCTGGGCTCCCAGCTGACCGTCAAGGCGCCCACGCGCGTGCTGCGCAGCGTCCTCGCCGTGGTCCTCTTCCTGAGTGGTCTCGCGCTGCTGTTCAAGGCGTAGCCTCTGGTACCATGCACGGAGCGCCGCGACGAGCGGCGCGCGACCCCGGGAGGATGATCGATGTTCGAGTTCCTTACGCTCCCCGAGCGCACCACCAAGCCGCGCGAGAGCGGTCTCACGCACGTGCTCGACAAGGGCTACAGCCTCGATCAGGTACGCCAGCTCATGGAGGTCTCCGGCGAGTACGTCGATATCGTCAAGCTCGGCTGGGGCACGGCGGCCGTCACGCCCAACGTCAAGGAGAAGATCGCTCTCTACCAGAGCTACGGCGTCCCGGTGTGCTTCGGAGGCACCTTCTTCGAGGTGTGCCTGCGCCAGAACAAGCTCGAGGAGTTCCTTGCCGTGGTGCGGGAGTGCGAGATGGAATGCGTCGAGGTGTCCGACGGCACCATCGACATCCCCGAAGCGGAGAAGATCGCCATCCTGCGCCGGCTGAGCAAGGAGTTCAAGGTGCTGAGCGAAGTCGGCAGCAAGGACGAGAGCGTTGTCATCACACCGTCCACGTGGATCGACTCGATCAAGCGCGAGCTCGAGGCCGGCGCGTGGAAGGTCATCACCGAGGGCCGCGAGAGCGGCACCGTCGGCATCTACCGGCCGAGCGGCGACGTCAAGGACGGCCTGCTGGAGGAGATCCGCGAGTCGTTCGACGCTTCGCAGCTCCTCTTCGAGGCGCCGATCAAGAAGCAGCAGGCCTGGTTCATCACCCAGTTCGGCGCCAACGTGAACCTCGGCAACATCCCGCCCGAAGAAGTCATCTCCGTGGAGACGCTCCGCGTGGGCGTGCGCGGCGACACGCTGCTGCACTTCCACTGATGGCCCCGCCGGCACGCGCCACCCCGTGACCCTCCATCTCATCCGCCACGGCGAGACGGACTGGAACCGCGAGCCCGCCCGCTGCCTGGGCTGGGCCGAGATCGAGCTCAACGAGAACGGCCGCGCCCAGGCGCGCGACCAGGGTCGCGCGCTCAAGGGGCGCGGCATCCGTCTCATCGTCACCAGCCACCTTCTGCGCGCCCGCGAGACCGCGGAGATCATCCGGGACGAACTCGACGAGGGGACCCCGCTCGTCGTCGACCCCCGGCTCGCGGAGACGCACCGCGGCGACTGGGAGACGCGCCTCTTCGCGGAGATCATGCGGGAGGAGCCGGACGTCTGGCGCGCCTACCGCGAGCACCCGGCCACCTTCCGCTTTCCCGCCGGCGAAAGCCTCGCCGAGCAGCAGCAGCGCGTGCTCGCCTGCGTACGCGACTGCGCCGCGGACGGCCGCGACGCCCTGCTGGTGACGCACGGCGGCAGCATCCGCCTCGTGCGCTGCTTCCTCGAGGGCCACGGCATCGAAGCGTTCCACACGACGAAGACGGCCAACGGCGGCGTCGACGAGATCGCGACGGACGACCTCGCGGAACGCATCACCGTCTTCCTGTCTCCGGGCGACTGAGCGTGACCGGGTGACGCCGGATCCGGCCGCGGCAGCCGTACCCGCCCAAGCCCGGCAGGCCGCCGTCCCTGTGGTATCGTTCAGGTTCACGCCGAACCCGTGTCCGCCTCGACTCCCGCGACCGCGATGACCCCACCCGAGCCCCCCCATCCGACCACGCCCTCCGGCGACGCCGCGCGCGCCGGCACCGGACCGCGCGCGCCCGGAGAGCCCGGCTGCCCCTCCGACTCCAGCGAGGTCCCGCCGATCGACGATGCGCCGCGGCCGGTCACCAAGCTCAAGCCGCGGCTGATCCCGGACCCGCCGGAGATGGACCAGGCCAGGGGCGGGCGGGCCTTCGTCTTCGTGCTGGTCCTCGTGCTCGTCACGGCGCTGATCATGGGCGCCGTGCTCACGCTCAACGTGATCGCCGACCCGTACGGGTCGGTCGGCACGCATCTGTTCCCGACCGTGACCACCTCGGACCGCACGGTCAAGGCGGACAAGATCGAGCAGCTAGAGGAGCCGCCGGAGCTCGTCGTGCTCGGCAGCTCGCGCTCGATGCGCTACGAACCCTCGTATCTCGAAGAGAAGACGGGGCTCAGGACCTTCAACGCCGGGGTCAACGGCATCGGCGGGACCGCCGACGCCTGGGCGATGACCCAGTTCATCCACGAGGTCTGGCCGGACTCCAGCCCCGCTTACATCTGGCTCGTGGACGTCGAGTCCTTCGTGCCCTTCGAGGTGGGCGCCCGCACCGCCAACGAGCCGCGGCTCGCTCAGTACGTCGGTCAAGCCTCGGTTGGCAAGGGCGCGCGCGAGCTGGTCCGGGCCCTCTGGGAGAACCGGACCACGCTGCTTTCACTGGACACGGCCAGGGACTCGGTCAGGCTGCTGCTCTACAGGGAAGAGGCCAAGTCCAAGCAGAGCAAGTACCGCAAGCAGATCCTCGACGACGGCGTGCTCAAGCAGCGCAAGTGGAGCGAGAAGGAGTGGAAGCGCCGCTTCCCCAACTCCGTCGAGCGCTACAGCAACCTCTACAAGAACGTCTACAAGAAGATGGACCCCACGGCCGAGGATTACTTCGAGAAGACAATCGCGTTCATGAACGACCAGGGCGCCACGCCGCTGATCGTGCTCTCCCCGATCAACCCGAAGCTGCGCAAGGTCCTGGCGCCTCTCGGCTGGAGCGTCCGTCACAAGCAGGTGGCCGCCTACATCGAGTCGCAGCAGGAGACCTACGACTTCATCTGCATCGACATGACCGACCCGCGGGTCTTCGACTTCGACCCGGACGAGTGGTACGACGGCGTCCACATGACCACCGTGAACACGCGGCCGGCGATCGACCACATCCTCGAAGAAGCCGGCGGCGTGCCGCCGGCGCACGGCGAGTAGGGCCGGCGGCGTGCTGCTGAACAGCTACAGTTTCCTGCTCATCTTCCTGCCGCTCGTCGTCGTCCTCTACTGGGTGATCCCGCGCGGCTACCCGCGCCTGCTCTTCCTCATCGCCGCGTCACTCGTGTTCTACGGCCTGTGGGACTGGCGCTTCATCCCGCTGCTGCTCGGCACGACGCTCGTCGACTGGGTCGCCGGCCACTACCTGGCGCGCACCGAGGACGAGGGCGCGAGCCGCCGCCGCAAGCTGCTCCTGGCGGCGGCCGTCGCCGTCAACCTCGCGGTGCTCGGCTACTTCAAGTACCGCGGCTTCTTCGTCAACTCGCTGGACGGCGTGTTCCGTCTTCTCGGCGCCGGTGAGCCGTTCCCGACGCTCAAGGTGCTGCTGCCGATCGGCATCTCGTTCTACACGTTCGCCGGCATCTCGTACGCGGTCGACGTCTACCGCGGCATGATCAAGCCGGCGAAGAGCGTGATCCACTACCTCGCCTGGGTGACGCTGTTCCCGTACATCCTCGCCGGCCCCATCATCCGCTACGGCCACGTCGGCGCCCAGCTCGAGCGCGCGCAGCAGCGCTTCCGCTGGGCGCTCATCGGTACCGGCCTCTTCTTCCTCGTCATGGGACTCGCCAAGAAGATGCTCGTCGCGGACATGATGGCGCCCTATGTGAACCAGCTCTTCTCGCACCACGCCCATCTCGGCCTTCTCTCCGGCTGGGGCGCAGCCCTGGGCTACACGCTGCAGCTCTACTTCGACTTCTCGGGTTACAGCGACATGGCGGTGGGCATCGCGATCATGATCGGCCTCCGCTTTCCGCAGAACTTCGACTCGCCGTACAAGGCGGTCAACCCGTCCGACTTCTGGCGCCGCTGGCACATGACTCTCTCCGGCTGGCTGCGTGACTACCTGTTCATCCCGCTCGGAGGATCCCGCGGCACAACCCTCCTCACCGTGCGCAACCTGCTCATCACCTTCCTGCTCGGCGGCCTGTGGCACGGCCCCGCCTGGACGTTCGTCGCCTGGGGCATGCTCTGGGGCATCTACCAGTCGGTGCACGTGGTGGCGAAGAAGCACGGCTTCACGCCGAAGCGGGTCTGGCTCAACCGGCTCCTGACCTTCGTCGCCGCCGTCGTCGCCTGGGTGTTCTTCCGCGCCTCGTCCATGCGCGCCGCCGGCGACGTCCTGCTGGCCATGTTCGGGTTCAACGGCGTCGGCGGCGAGGACACCCTCAAGGTCGCACCGATGCTGGCCGCCTTCATCGTCGGCGGTCTCCTGTGGGTCAACTTCCTGCCCAACACGTGGGAGATCAAGCCCGAGCCCAAGCTGCGCTACGCGCTCCTGCTCGGGCTGCTGTTCGCGGCATCGCTGCTGGCCCTGAGCAAGCCCAGCGCCTTCCTCTACGTCCAGTTCTAGGGGGAAGCCGGTGAGCCGCGCTCCGAGCCGCCGGCCCGATCTCTGGGCCCTCGTCGTCCTGCTGCTGGCGCTCGGGCTCGGCGTCGGACTGCGCCTCTACGCGCAGAACGAGAGCCCCAACGTCCAGCACGACGAGGCG
>Ga0172368_10007738_pt1 | contig 11123 bp, 6 predicted proteins | sample Lak11m_FD_114540 | JGI IMG/M metagenome (GOLD analysis project Ga0172368, IMG submission 114540) | Freshwater microbial communities from Kabuno Bay, South-Kivu, Congo - kab_022012_11m | ecosystem: Environmental > Aquatic > Freshwater > Lake | place: Democratic Republic of the Congo: South-Kivu...
GAGGCGGCGTGCTTCCAGGTGTGCGGCCAGAGAGGCGACGGCACCTCGACGTGCCGCAGCGTCTGCGGCGCGGACACGTCCGACGGACAGGCGGCGTGCTTCTGGCTGTGCGCGGTGAACCACGACGGCACCTCCACGTGCCACAGCATCTGCGAGGGCGACACGCCGTGCGGACAGCGTGCCTGCTTCGCGCTGTGTGCGGCCAACCGCGACAGCACGTCGACGTGCCGGAGCGTCTGCGGGGCGTCGACCGCGTGCGGACAAGTGGGCTGCTACGGGCTGTGTGCCGCCAACCGCGACAGCGCCTCGACCTGCCGGAGCATCTGCGGCTTTTCCGCTTCCACGTGCACGGCATGCGGCGAGACCACGTCGGTCGCGGAGGCCTGCGAAAGCCACTGCGCCACGACGGGCGCCTCGGCGTCGACGTGCGCGTCCGTCTGCTCCCCGTGAAGTCCCGATGCACTGCAGCAGCGCTGTTGCCTTGCTTGATGACGGCGCCGATCGCCTGCCGGTGCAGAGGGCCGGAGCCGGGCGCCTGCGGGCCGGAGGTCGAGGCCCCGACCGGAGGCGCGGCAAAGTGGTATCGGATCGATTCGATCGAGCTGCCGCGGCGCAGCAGCGACTTCGCGGACGATCTGGACGGCGACGGCCGGCCGGACAACCAGCTCGGCAACCTCGTGGCGCTGGCGGCGGCCGCGGGCTACGAGCCCTCGCGATCGGCCCGCACGATGCTCGCTGCCGGCGCTCTCTCTCCACGTGTGGAGGTCGCGACACAAAACGGTCGTGCCGCCATCCGGTGGCATGCGGACGCAGGCGGCGAGGGCACGCTCTTCGCGGCGCGCGTCGACGCGGACGGCGCGATGCGCTCGGATCGGATCCGCTGTGTTTCGCGCCGGATTCCGACCCGAATCCGATTGCCGCTTCTTCCGGATGCCGACCCCGTGGCGCTGACGCTGGAGGCCGCCGAGATCGATCTGTCTTCGGCGGCGGAGGGGCTGACCGGCGTTCTGCGCGGGGCCGCGCTTCCCGCCGGGTACGAAGAGGCGACGCACCGCGCACTCGCGACGATGCTGCGAAGCAGGCCTGCGGAGCATCGCGTCGCATTGCGTCTTCTCGACCGGGACGGCGACGCGAAAGTGTCGATGGACGAACTGCGTGCGAGCCCCGTGTTCGGCTCGTTCGCGCTGCCGGATCTGCGACTCGGCGGCGCGTCGAAGCCCGTCGCCCTGTCGGTGGCCTTCGCCTTCCACGCGAAGGAGTGCGGGACGCCGGAATGCACAGCGACAGCGCTGTATCCCTCCTGCGACGACCGGATCCGCAACGGAGCCGAATCGGACGTGGATTGCGGAGGCGAGTGCCCGTCCTGTGCCGGCGGCGCCGCATGCCGAGCGGGCGCGGATTGCCAGTCGGGCTTGTGTCCCGCGCTGGCCTGCGCGGAGCCGACGTGTGACGACGGCCGGCGCGACGCGTCGGAGAGCGACCTCGACTGCGGAGGCGCGTGCCGGCCATGCGCCGACGGCGGCGCGTGTCGCGACGGCGACGATTGCGCGGGTCGTTGCGCGGCCGGCGTCTGTGCGGCCTGCCGGACCGATGGCGACTGCCGCAGGCTCTTCCGGACCACCTGTTCCGCGGGGCGCTGCGTCGCGCCGTCGTGCTCGAACGGCCGCCGTGACGGGCGCGAGAGCGACGCCGACTGCGGAGGCGGCGACTGTGCGGCCTGCGAGGACGGGCGCGCGTGCCGCGACGAGGCGGACTGCACGGGCGGCGAGTGCGAGAACTTCCGCTGCCGCGAGCGCGGCGAGGAAGAGGACGAATAGCCCCGCAAGGTGGGCCGGCGCCCGCAGTCCAACCGCATTTCATCACGGAGAGCACGGAGAACACGGAGGCTTCGGGCCATGAAAACCAAGAAAACTCCGTGGTCTCCGTGGGCTCCGTGGTGAACAGTTCTTCTCGACTCTCCGCTCCCTTCGGCTGTTCAGGGAATGCGCTCGACCCTGTATCGCACCGCGAACGCGCTGCCCCCTGTTTCGCAGCGCTCGCCGCCGGCGCAGTCGCGATCGGTCACGCAGGGCAGGCGGCTCGCCGCGCAGCTTCCCCCGTCCGAAGTCGTTGCGTTCGCAACGAATGCAGCACTGCCTCCGGGGGCGCCGAAGTCCGGTCCGTCGAATTCCGCCGCCACCTGCCCGGGATACGACGGGTCGTTCGTCGTCTGCAGGCACGCGACGAAGCCGCCCAGGGCCAGCTCGTCCATGCTCGCGCGCAGCGCCTTTCCGAACATCGTGTCGATGCAGCGCCGGCTCGAGCCGTTGACGAACAGGCGCATCTTCGCGTCCGAGGGCAGGTACTGGTCGAACGTGATCGACTGCGCGACGGGACCCGCGATTCGCACGTCGTCCAGGCCCGCGAGGCGCCGGAACTCGCCGTTCAGCGAGGCCTGCAGGACCCATCCGGGCGCCTCGCGCACGACCGGCGTCGCGGGCTTGAGCGGGTTGGAGATGTCCACTCCGTCCATGGTCACGCGCACGTGCACGAGCGGGGTCGCGTCGCCGCTCCATCCGGCGAAGAAGGTCCCTGCGAATCCCGTCGGCATGGCACCGGAGGGCGCGGGCACGGTCGTCTCGACGGTCACGGTGAGGTGCGGCTCGGTGTCGTCCGAGTGTACGACCACCGAGAAGCCCGCAGGCACGGCCGGGGCGGGCTCGCGCGGCTCCAGGCGCCAGACGGGCACGCCGGCGCCGGGCGGCCGCGGCGGCAGCGGCAGGTCGAACTGGAAGTCGTACGCGTTCACGCGCGCCAGCGGCTGCGACAGCGGGTAGCAGTCGGAGCTGAACAGCAGGTCGGAGTAGTTGTCCTGGTGCGTCATGAGGCACCGATCGCCGGCTCCGCCGCCGTCGGCACCGACGAACACGTCCGCACGCGTCGCGGGCTTTGCAGCAGCGCTGCCGGGCAGCACGGTCCCGCGCCCGCGGCGGATGGCGGCCGTGGCGACCGGCGGGTGCAGCTCGCTCGAGTACTGGAAGTGCGCGCCTTTGCACATCTCGTCGGCGGTACACGAAGGACAAGCGGGAGCGCGACAATCGGAGTCGACCACGCATGGCCGGCCTGCGGTCGCCGAGCACGCGCCCGGCGTCGCCTGGCTGTGGCCGCAGTCCCACATCCAGCGCCCCATCGCGACGATGCCGTCGCCTTCGCCGGGCCAGGCCCATTCGGGCCACTTGCCGCTCTCCCACTCCAGCTCCAGCGTCGCGTGAGCGCCCCCGTTGCCCGTGCCCAGGTACCCGCGCTCGGAGTCGATCAGCTCGATGGCCACGCACGCGTCGCTCGACCCGTGATCGCCCGGAAAATCGCCGCCCGTGTCCCCGTGCGAGCCGTGCGCGATGCCGTGTACGAGAACGGGATCCGCCTCGGGTGTGGTGCCTTTCACCACCGGCGCCCAGTGCGGGTTGATGTCCATGAGCTGGTTGACCTGGCGCAGGATGGGATCGCCTGTCAGCGGCGCCGCATGGCACCCGCCGCCGTAGCCGACCGCGCCGCGGTCGCTGTCGACGGGCTGCGGCGGGGCCAGCACGGGCGGCAGTCTCGGCACGTGCGGCGCGGGCGGCTCGTCGCAGGCGCACCCGGCGAGCACGAGAGCAAGCGCGGAGGCGGCGCCGATGCGCCTGCGCATTCCGCGCAGCGGGACAACGCCGTGCTGCTTGTCGAGCATGCCGGGCCTCCGGGCGGAAGTGTATCCGCCTGCACGTCCGCGGGCGAGCGGTCTACGCGAACGTCGCGACCACCGGCGCGTGATCGCTCGCGTCCTTGCCCTTGCGTTCCTCGCGATCGATCGACGCCGCGGTGCACAGCTCCGCGAGCGCGGGGGTGGTCAGGATGTGGTCGATGCGCAGCCCGCGGTTCTTGGGGAAGCCGAGCATCCGGTAATCCCACCAACTGTAGTGGCCGGGCTCCCCCGGGTGCAGGCGCCGGAACGTGTCCACAAGAGGGAATGCGCACACGTCCGCGAGCGCCGCGCGCGCCCTCGGGTGGAAGAGCACCTCGCCCTCCCACGCGCCCGGGTCGTGGACGTCGATCGCCTCGGGCGCCACGTTGAAATCCCCGCAGATCGCGAGCGGAATCGCAGGAGTCGCAATGCGGTCGAGCCACGCGCGCAGCCTCGCCAGCCACGCGAGCTTGTACGTCCACTTCTCACCGCCGACGGTCTGACCGTTGGGGCAGTAAGCGCTGGCGATGCGCACGCCGCCGACGGTGGCGGCGACGAAGCGCGACTGCGGGTCGTCGGCCGCGTCGCCCAGGCCGCGCTGCACGTCCGAGAGCGGAAGCCTCGACACGATGGCGACCCCGTTCCAGGTCTTCTGCCCGTGCACCGCGCATTCGTAGCCGCGGTCGCGCATGTCGTCCGCGGGAAAGAGCGCGTCCTCGACCTTCAGTTCCTGCAGGCACAGCACGTCGGGCTTCTCGCGCTCCAGCCATGCGACCAGACGCGGAAGCCTCGCCCGCACGGAGTTCACGTTCCAGGTGGCGATTCGCATCGAATCCGGAGGGCGTGCGTTTCTCGTCCTCCGTCCTCCTTCCGATGTCCGCGCCCGGACACGCGCGCCGCGGCGCGAGCACGAATGTAGCCGACGGTGCGGCAGGGCGGGGAATCGTCGTCGCCCCTACTGCCCCCAGCCACGCACCGCGTGGAACCTGCACCGCTCGACCCAGTCCGCCGCGTTGGCGTCGTCGGCCTCGCGCCCGCCCGCTTCGCGCAGCGCATCGCGCTCCCGCCGCGCGTCGTCGCAGCGTCCGAGAACGGACAAGGCCCGCACCGCGAGGCGCAGGTTCTCCTTTTCCAGGGCCGCGTCCGCGAGGCGTCCCTTTGCGCGCAGCAGCAGTGAAACGCCCTTCTCCGGGGCGTCGCGCTGCACGAGCTGGCGGCCCAGCAGGTACGCGACGAGCGCGTCGTCGGGCGCGGTTTCGAGCCGATCGCTCATGCGGAAGAGCTGGGCGAGATCCGCCGACGCCTCGGCCAGCAGCGGACGCAGGACCGCAGCCCTGCCGGGGTCCGACAGTGCCGCGAGCCGTGCCGTCGCGGCCCGTCGCGTCGCCTCGTCGGCAGGCAGTGTGGCAGCCCTGCCGTACCACCCGTGCGCCTCGTCCTCGCGCCCGCCCTTCCACGCGGCATCCCCCATGTCGGTCAGCGTCTGCGCGCGCAGCTCCGGATCCGCCTTCGGATGCGCGAGGACCCGCTCCGCCGCCGCACGCGCACGCGCGCCGTCACCTGCCTGGAGCGCGGCGCTCATGAGCCCCCGCAGGAGGGCGGGATCGTCCGGTTCCATGCCGCATGCCTGTTCGGCCGCCGCGATCGCGCCCTCGCGGTCGCCCGCCGAAGCGAGGTCGTGTACGCGATCCGACAGCGCCGCCACCTCCCGCGCGCACCGGCGGTGGAACACGCTCGCACGCGCATAGCGCCGCTGCGCGGCCGCGCGCTCGTCGGCGTTCACCTCGACCGCTCCGAGCGCACGATCGAACTCCGCGACGAGCTGCTCCGGAGGCGCCAGCTCCGAAAGCCGTCCCGTCGCGTACACCTTCAGCACCGCATCGCGCCCGCGCGTCCGGCCGAGGTATTGCAGGAACGCTCCCGCATAGCCGTAGGCCCGCGCGGCGGCGCTCGTCAGGAACGCCGCCGGCGACAGCAGTGCCTTCAGGTCGGGCGCGAGGCCCAGATCCCGCATGGCCCGCGCACGCTGGGCCAGCGTCAGTCCCTCGGGCTCCGTGTCAAGGGAGACAGCGAGACCCTCCACGAGAGGGCTGTTGGGGAACACGCCTCCCGGGACACGGAAGGGCCACGGCGCGAGCGCGGAGGCGTACGCATGCACGAGTTCGTGGCGCAGTACCGGGTGCGGGACTCCCGACGCGTGGACGTGAATCTCCCTTCGCCACGGCTTCGAGAACGACGTGGACGACGCGCCGACGAGCCGCCGCTTCTCGTCGGCGCTGCGGTAGACCCAGATTCGCACCGGCTCGTCGGGGACGCCCAGGTCGCGGCGCACCTGCGAGGCGCGGTAGGCCGCGTCGCGCGCGAACTGGAGCACCGTCTTCTCCGGCCATTCGCGCGGATGGCGGATCTCGAGCGAGCCCTCGCGCCGCAGCCCGCCCAGCGACTCGGCGAGCGAGGCGTCCGTGGTGCGCAAGCCGATGCGGGTGCCCCACAGGAGGCCGATCGCCAGCGCGCCTACCGACAGCGCCGCCGCGCAGACGCCCGCCGTCCGCGTCCGAGGCGAGCGGCCGGAGGCCGTGCAGCCCAGCCAGGCCGCGGCCGCCCACACCAGCGTCAGGAACCGGAACGCCCCGAGCGTCGGCGTGATTTCGACGACCTCGTCGTATAGAGGCCCCGGCAGATAGCCGAAGAAATAATCGTACAGATAGAATGCCGGGCCCGTGTAGAGCGTCGAGAGACCGAGGACGAGAGAGCCACCCTCTATTGCGATGATAATCGCCGCGGAGCCGCGCGTCGTCCGCGCGCGCAGCCGCGCGAGCGTTCCCAGCGCCGCCGCCAGGAGCGCAGTGGGAAGGGGCAGCGCGAAGAGCCACAGCGCTCCCGCACTGCCTCCGCACGCGGGATGCCGCAATGCGTTCGCGGCGATGACCAGCGCCGCGGGAACGAGCGCCGCCGCGGCGAGGCCCATGGCCGCGATTGCCGCGCGTCCCGGTGCGAAGTCCCGTTCACGCGCCCGCTCCAGACGCGCCGCCGCAGCGCCGCCCGCCGCGGCCGTGACCGCGGACACCAGGGTCAGCACGGCGGCGAACTCGAAACCGAAGTGATCCGCGAGCGGAGCGAAGGCGCACGCGACGGCTGCGATGCAGGGTCCCGCCGCCGCGGCCAGTCCGCCCGGCGAACGCACGAGCGCCCGCAGCCGGGGAGGAATCTGTGGGCGGGGCACCCGCATCGCGGGGGCAGTCTAGAGCGGAGCGGCACCGCGCGTCCGCGGCGGCGTGGCGCGTGCGCGGCGGGCGGACCGACCGGCTACTGCTGCAGGTAGACCACGAAGTCGAACTGCGCGATCTGCGGGCACCCGCCGCCCGGCTCGTTCGCCGGGCAGTTGCCCGACGTGCCTCCGTGGATCCAGGGTTCGACGTAGTCGTTGGCCGCGAGGTACATGGGGAACTCGGCTCCGTACGACGCGTACGGGGTGATGTTCGTGACGCCGCCCCAGTAGCGCTGGAAGGCGCCGTTCAGGTAGACGCTCAGGAACGCCTCCCAGCCGGGCGAGGGGACCGAGCGCAGCAGGTGCCAGTAGCCCACCTTGTACACGCCCGCGACCGGCGCCGTGAACCGGATGTTCGGCGACGTCGTGCCGGCGCTGCCGACGTTCGACACGACGGAGAAAGTCCCCGTCTGTTTGATTGCGGTACCCTTGTAATAGCAGTATCCGCTGTTGCGCACGTGGAAGAAGGGCCGGTTGGGCATCGTGACGGCGCCGGAGGACTTCACGACCAGGTTGCCCGCGACGTCGAGCTGGCCGCCGGGCGACGCCGTGCCGATGCCCACGTTGCCGTCGAAGTCGATGAGCATGCGCTGGTACAGCGCGGGGCTGCCGCCCATGTATCCCGTGAAGAACGCGAGCTGGCCGCGGTCCCCGTACGTGTTGTCGCCGCCCTGCGCCTGGATGCGCGCCGCGATGGAGTTCCCGGCTCCCTGGTACCAGTAGTTGTTCCCGTTGAAGTCCATCGAAACGATGGGGTTGCCCTTGCCGGCGGCGAAGTTCGTCGTCGACACCAGGCGCAGGGGCGAGTCGCCGAGGGTCGACGTCGCCGCCGTGATGCCCGTGCCCGACGGCGAGGTGGTCCCGATCCCGACGGCGTCGGACACCACGAGCGTCCCGGTGGAGACGCGCCCGAGCATCGTCAGCGTCACGCCGAACTCGCCCCCGTAGTGGCCGCCAGCCGTCGACGTGCTGTGAAGCCAGCCCGCACCTCCGCCCGCGTCCGTGAACCCGCGCACGACATATGTTCCGTTCGTCGCCGCCGCGGCGTCGGTCGCCGAGACCGTGAAGGTCGTGCCCGGCAGATCCGCCGACCAGTCGGAAGAGGCGATCGCGAACGATCGGTAGCTGGTCCCCTGGTACGAGACGACCTCGATTCGGTAGGCGTTGATGGTTGCCGTCCCCACCGTGCGCGGCGGGAGCGAGAGATTGCCCCGCACGTCGAGCTTCGCGCCGGGGCTGAGCGTGCCGACGCCCACGTCGCCGGCGGCCGTGACGCCCACCCGGTCGGCGCCGCCGGTCTGCACGCGCAGCGTGCCGATGCCCTGCGTCATCTGCAGGGCGGCCGTGTCCGTGCCGGCCCGGAGCTGGTACGCGACCTGGTGGCTGGCGCTGGAGCTCGTCGCGAGCGTGATCCGGTTGTGCCCCGCGCCGGACACGAGCAGGCCCGCGCTGGTGGAGTCGCCGAAGTTGGTGCCCTCCACGCCGTCGACGACGAGCCTCGCGGCCGGGACGCTCGCGCCGATGCCCACGTTGCCCGCGGCGTCGATGACCACTCTCCTGCCGCTGCCCGCGCCGTTCTTCGCGAAATTGAGGCGATCCACCGACTGATCGAGGCCGATCTCCCAGTCGCCGCCCGCGCCGCCGGTGCTCTGCAGGCGCACCGAGGGCTCCGCGCCCGACAGGTGCAGCGTCGGCCCGCCGACGAATCCGAACGCCGTGGCGGGCGCGGCCGTGCCGATTCCGAGGTCGCCGCCCGTGAAATACGAATCGCCGGCGGCGGTCGAACGCACCAGTCCGCTCAGCGCGCCCCCGGCGGGGAAGGCGTCGGTGATGCCGTACCCCGCGAGCGTCGTCGGAGTTCCCGAGACGCCGCTCCAAGCCACGCTCCCCGCGGATCCCGTGATGCTGATGCCCGCGGGGATGTCCGCGGGGGCCAGCGCGCGGAAGGCGGGCGGCGCGTCCGCGGCGCCCGCGGAAGGGCCCGCGAACACGGCATGGGGCGCCGCTGCCGTCGCCCCGGTGCCGCCGCTGGAGGTCGCGAGGGCCGAGCCGAACGCCGGCGCGGCGGTGAAGGTCTTCGCACCGCCGATGGTCTGCGAGCCCGTCAGGTCGAGGTACCCGGAGGACAATCCCCCTACGTCGGCGATTCCCAGCGACGCGGGCGCCCAGTCGGCGCCGTCGAAGCGCAGTACCTGGGCGGCAGCGGGGACGCCCGACGCCACCGGCACGCCTTGGATGCGGGCCACCTGCGGGCTCGCGTAGGACCCCGACAGATCCCCCGTGCAGACCGTCGCTGCCCCGTATTTGGCCTCGAAACGCGTCCAGTCCGTCGAGGAAAGATACCCGTCCGACGACGGCGAAGCCGCGCCGAGCGAGATCTCCGGGTTCGAGGACCCGTTCCAGACCGCGAGCGGCGCGTGCCCCGTGAGGCCGGTCACGGTGCCGTGCGAGTCGGCGTCGACCGCGGGCGCCCACGCCGCGCCGTTCCACTTGAGCACCTGTCCGTCGGCCGGCACGCTAGTGGCCACGGGGAACGACTGCAGCCTCGTCACCCGCGGCGCCGGCAGGGTTCCGGACAGGTCGCCGCCGCACTGCGCGCCCGAGTCGAGCTTCGCGTCGAACGAAACCCAGTCCGTGGACGAAAGGTATCCGGCCGAGTCCGCTCCCGCCTGCGCGAGCGAGATGCGCGGCGTCGTCGTCGGGTTGCTGATCGACAGCGGTCCTGCTACATCCACCTGCGTGACCGTGCCGGCCGGGGCGCACTGCCACGACGCGGCGTCGCGCACGAGGGACTGCCCCGCGGCGCAGGACTGCAGCGAAACGGCCTGGTTCGCGTCGATGGAAATGCCCGCGCCGGCCGTGTACCGCGCGGCGCCCACAAGACGCCCGCCGGCGTCGACGACGGTCTGGCCGGCCACCTTCAGCGAGGTCACGTCGGCCGGACCGGACACGCTTCGTGCCTTCTGCGCGACGAGCGCATAGGAAACGGCGCCCATCTGCTGGCGCGGCGAGAGGATTTCGGTGCCCACGGCCACCTGCAGCCACCGGGTCGCGCCGTCGAAGAGCGTGTCGGGCACGGCGGAGTCGAGGCCCAGAAAGGTCGCGTAGTAGCCGTCCGACAGGCCCAGCGTCTGCGACTCGGTCCACAGCAGGCTGCCGCCCGACGCGGCGTCGTGGATGGAGAAAGTGACCGAGGCGGTGCCGGTCGCGGCGGTGCCGTCGGCCCGCAGCAGGCGCCCCTGGTAGCCGAGCACGTGCGGCACCTGGGCCCGCGCGTCGGCGCCCGCCGCGGAGACGAGCAGGAACGGAACGAAAACAAGGCCTCTTCGAAAGCGAGGGTGCATGACGCTCTCCGGGTGCGCGCGCATGTCAGGTCGCTCGTGCGCAGGGTCGAATCGCGGGCTGGAGCCGAGCATGCGGGGAGGGAAAAGGCAAGCGCTCCATGCGGCGATGGCGGCCGGACGACGGCAGGCTGCGACCGAATGCCGCACGTCGACGGCGCGGTGCCGCATTGCGCCGCATGGCACACGGACTCCCCGGGGCGGACGGTTGCATTGCCCGGCACCAGGTGCCGGCCATTTGACCCCGGAGAACGCGCCCGGTATCGATCGGGCGGGCCGCACGGCCCCGGAGGGCGTCATGGGCATCGAGAACCGGCGGGACCCCCGGGCGCCACTGGCGCTGCGCGTGCAGTACCGCCACCTCAACACGTTCCTGGCCGACTACACGCGCGACCTGTCGAAGGGCGGCACGTTCATCCGCACGACGAGCCCGTTGCCCGCGGGGACGCGCTTCGTGCTCGAGCTGCAGGTTCCGGGCTTCGCGTCGCCGGTGCGGTTGGAGGGCGAAGTGAGCCGCTCCATGAACAGCGCCCAGGCCGGCGCCGCGGGCGTCGAGCCCGGCATGGGCGTGCGCTTCACGTTCGACGACGAGGAGCGGCGCGCGGCGTTTGAGCAGACGGTCGAGAAGACCATGGTCGACACGCTGGGCGAGGACATCTACCGCGGGCTCGTGGCGCGCAAGTAGCTGCGGTCCGCGGGGCGCGATGTGCTGCGCGTCAGTTGACGGTCTTGCGGCGCAGGCGAACGCGCTTCCGGGTCACGACGGCAAGCTGTCCATCCCATGTATTGAATGGACTCGCCCGGATCACCTCGA
>Ga0172368_10007739_pt1 | contig 11123 bp, 10 predicted proteins | sample Lak11m_FD_114540 | JGI IMG/M metagenome (GOLD analysis project Ga0172368, IMG submission 114540) | Freshwater microbial communities from Kabuno Bay, South-Kivu, Congo - kab_022012_11m | ecosystem: Environmental > Aquatic > Freshwater > Lake | place: Democratic Republic of the Congo: South-Kivu...
AGTCTGGCGACAATCCTATAGCCAAGAAAATCAGTGTAGTTGTTAGCACGGATGGTTACCCTCTGAACATGAGAGATGATCACAGCGAAGGCGCTCAAAAGATTGGTCAGATTCCGGATGGTACGGTTTTAGAAGCGAAAGAAGAAATAGAAGGTTGGTACAAGGTCTCTTATGATGGAAAAGAAGGATGGATTTCCAAGGAGTACGCAAAACCGAAGGCGAGCGTGGTCAGCAAGAAGGCAGTAGTAGGCAGTACGACGCAGACTTTTCAAAGCACAGGTTTTACCTTCAAGTATGACAAGAATTGGTATGCGAAAGAATATAAAAAATCAGATGGCACATCATGGGTGGCTGTTGCCAGTAGTCAGTTGCCCCAGGCAGCAAAAGAGAGTTCATATTTTGTTCCTATAAAGTTGAAGATTTATCCTGCAAGCCAAAAGGCTTCAGATGGCTTCAGATCAAGCAAATCAACAAAGAAAAGCTCTATGAAAGTGAATGGGATATCTGCTATCCGTTATACTTTTATAGATTCTGAAAGTTCCACAGAAATAAATGTTGTGGAGTTAGAAAAAAGCGGTAAGGTTTATGATTTTTATGATAACGGAGGGTATCTGGAGGATTTGAAAAAGATATTATCAACTTTTTCATTACTCTAGATTTAGATTATGCTGAGGGATTTTTTTTCACCCAAATCAATAGCTGTTATAGGAGCTTCTCGAAACAAGGAGAAGCTTGGCTCTTTAGTCTATAAGAATATTCAGAAGTACGGTTTCAAAGGCAAAGTATATGGAGTCAATGTAAAGGGAGGGAGTATTGGCGGAGATAAACTCTATGAGACTCTATCTGGTATAGAAGGTACTGTTGACTTAGCTGTAGTTGTTGTGCCGGCGAAGGCGGTCTCAGCTGTCATCCGAGACTGTGGCGAGAAAGGTATAAGGTCAGTAATAATAATCTCAGCTGGTTTCTCAGAGACAGGAGTAAACGGCAAGAAGCTGGAAACAGCTATAATGGAAACAGCCAGCGAATATGATATGAGAATCTTAGGCCCAAACTGTCTGGGTATTATTGATAGCTGGAGCAAGATGAATGCATCGTTTGCCGAGAGTATGCCGGATCCTATGTCTATATCACTATTATCTCAGTCTGGAGCAATATGTACCGCAATACTGGACTGGGCAGGTTATAACGAAATTGGTTTTTCCAGGTTTGTTTCAATGGGTAACAAACTTGATATAGATGAGAATGATATTTTAGATTTTCTATATCATGATGATAAGACAAAAGTAGTGCTAGGATATCTAGAAAGCATACATGATGGTAAAAGATTTATGGAAAATGCCAGAAAACTTGTCGCAAAGAAACCTTTGATAATAGTCAAATCAGGCAAAACGAGAGACGGAGCAAGGACTGTATCTTCTCACACAGGCAGTGTGACAGGATCTAGTGTAGCGGTCAGTGCTGCTTTTGACGAGTGTGGTGTTGTTCAAGCAGATAGTCTAGAAGACCTTTTTGACTTCGCTCGTATTTTCTCTTTTTCTCCTGAAATGAAGGGGGATAGAGTGACAATAATATCAAATGCGGGCGGTCCGGCTGTGATGACAGCGGATGCTCTAGATAAGACAGCTCTGAAGTTAGCGAAGTTTAGTCCAAAAGTAAAAAGAGTTTTGGTAGAGAATCTTCCAGCCGAGGCAGCAACCGATAATCCGATAGATATTTTGGGTGATGCTCTATCCGATAGATATCGTCTGGCGATAGGAGAAACCATAAAAGATGAAAATGTGGATGCATTAATTGTTATTTTGACTCCTCAAGTTATGACGGAGGTAGAAAAAACGGCCAAGATTATAGTTGACGCAAAGAAACATGGAAAGCCTGTTGCGGCTTGCTTTATGGGAGGAACAAGGGTAGAACCAGTGGTAGATTTCTTAGAAGAAAACAAAGTAGCGGTGTACAACTTTCCCGAGAGGGCGGTAAAGTCTCTGGATGTACTTTATAAATATCATGAGTTTAGAAAAAAGCTGAATGAAAAAAGTGAAAATGTCGGTCAGGGAAACTATAAAAAGGCCAAGGCAGAGAGAATAATCAGAGAAGCTAGTCAGAGAAAAAGCAGAAATGTTTCTCAGGGGGAGTATGGAGTTTTTGATGTTTTTGATGCCTATGGTATAGAAACAGTCAGGAGAGCCTATTCGGAAAATTGGGGTCAGCTCAAAGAAGGTGCTATCAAGGTGGGATATCCGGTAGTACTGAAGACTGCTGTAAGCGGAGTGGTACACAGAACAGAAGTCGGCGGTGTAGTAGTAGGTATTGAAGATAGGAAAGCCCTAGCCCAAGCATATAACTCTATCAAAGGAAAGATTGGGAAGGTTTTTCCCCATGAGAATTCACAGGCAATGACTGTCTATAAGATGGAAGAGGAGGGAGTAGAGATATTTATAGGAGCGAAGAGAGACTCCAGTTTCGGTCCTGTTGTAGTGTTTGGCATCGGAGGTATATACGTAGAGGCATTTCAAGATCTGTCATATCGAATAGCTCCAGTTTCCCGTACCGAAGCTTTGAAAATGATAGATGATATCAAAGCAGCTAAAATATTACATGGATTCAGAGGCAGGCAGAAGTGTGATATAGACAAGATAATCCGGTCTATCATGGGTATTTCCCAGTTAATGATAGACTTTCCGGAAATAAAAGAAATAGACATAAATCCCCTGAAAGTTACTGATAAGAAGTGTGTAGCCGTGGATGGTAAGATTATTTTGGATTTACAGTTAGAACGTGTAAAAGAACTAGTATAAAGATTTACTTAAATTCTGACTTTAATTTTGGACGTGTAAATACATATATCCATAACGGAATGCTCAAAAGGGTTACTATCAAGGTAAAATAACTCCTTGTTATCCATTCTTCACTATCATGTAAATGCGGTATTAGATACCTTGTCTCATAAAGATATTCATAAAGTATTTGATGAAGAAAATAATAAATCAAAAGAACTAAAAATGTTTTTCTAGACCACCCCTTACATTTAATCAGGCCCAAACCTATTAAGATTTCAATTGGACCAACAATAAAGCCTCTTAACATTCCATAATTAAAATAGTTGTCTATGTCGACGCCGACGCTAGAATAATATTCCAAAATACTTTTTCCGGTTCCGTCAATTGTTGCTGACCCAGTTAAGAAGGTACCTGCGGAAATTATTGAGCCGACACCTGCAATGATTGTTACAGCGCCCGCAATCTTTATAAGTTTTTTTGCGCCTATCTGATTTATTATTTGATTAATAAGACCGGTCTTTGGTGTTTTGGTTGTCATTTTCGTATCCTTTTCTAAATTATAGTTTAGAACATAAGTATTAACAAATTTTTTATTTTTCGATTGAATGTTAGTGTGTTAGAATTGGGTAAATAAGGAGGGTTTGTGGTTCCAACTAAGACAAGTACATCTTTAATGACCGGAAATGAGGCAGTGATAAAGGCGGCCTTAGCTGTCGGTGCCGATATGTTCTGCGGATATCCGATAACTCCATCAACGGAAATACTTTCGCATTGGGCTCAAGCAGCCAAGAGTAATAAAAGTTTAGTATTTCTTCAGGCAGAAGATGAGCCGGCATCCGGCTTTGCTATGATAGGCGGGATTACAGTAGGAAGGAAAGCTTGGACGGCGACAGCTGGAGTGGGTAATGTTCTAATGCAGGATCCACTGTCTATGGCAGAAGCGATGAGAATCCCCACAGTGACTTATATTGGTCAGAGAGGGGGACCTTCTACAGGGACTGTAATATACTCACAGCAGGAGCTGAATCTGACACGTATGGGAGGTAACGGAGAAGGTCTCAGGGTAGTTTATGCACCTTCGAACTCGCAGGAGCTCTATGATATGACGATAAAGGCATTCAATACGGCGTGGAGATATAGATTTCCGACGTTTATTCTTTCCGATGGATATCTAGGGAAGACTTATAGTGAAGTTAACGCCTGGCAGCCTAAAAAGGAGGAGATTGTTTCCACTGAAGCATTCTTTTTAAATCCAAGATTACAACCGCAAAACTTAAGGAACTGCTACTCACAGGAACATGAGTTGTACGAAGTACTTCTGAAACATTTCGAAGAATATACAAAAGCTTCGGAAAAGATAGTAGAGTCTGAGACTATAGGGTCAAAAGACCCCGATGTTTTGATATGTGCTTGGGGCGGGGTAGCAAACTCAGCCAAGACAGCTATAGAGGAACTGACAAAGGAAGGATTAAGAGTCGGTCTTTTTAGGCCTCTGACGATGAGGCCATTTCCCACGAGGGCACTTCAGAAGGCGGTCAGTGGGGCAAAGAAGATACTGATATGTGAGTCAGCAAACGGGCAGTTCGGTCGTATAGTTAGAGAGACTCTATATGGTGTATGTGATATTGAGATAAGACGCCTGTATAAGCCTGCTATAGGCATAATGCCCGAGGAAATAGAACAAGAAGTGAAGGAGATGCTCTAGTGATACAACCAAGATATACAAGTTCAATAAAGGAATCATCAAAGCCGTCAAACTTTTGTCCCGGTTGTGGTCACTCAATCATCCTGAAAGAACTAGGGAAGCTAATCTCTGAGATGGGGATAGAGAAAAAGGCTATATTTGCCATTGATATTGGTTGTTCTCTACTTTCTTGGGATTTCTATGACGTTGATACTCTCCAGACTCATCATGGTCGGACGACAGCATCGGCGGTAGGTATGAAGATGGGTAAGAAAGATGCGATAGTTATAGCCTATATGGGAGACGGTGGAGGCTACTCCATCGGACTTCAGAACCTTATACATGCTTGCTACCGGAATGATAATATATCTGTGATATTGGTAAACAACACTATGTTTTCTATGACCGGAGGACAGATGGCTCCAACTACTATGTCACATGAAGTAACAGACTCTACTCCCGAAGGAGCATTTACCCATGATAAACCCTTTATGGGGCCGGAAATACTGAAGAGCGTAGCTCACGAAGGTGCTTATTTGGCTAGGTGCGCTGTATCAAGTCCGCCACAAGTATACCAGTATATGAAAAATGCACTTGATAATCAGATAAATGGTCGTGGGTTTTCTTTCGTTGAAGTTTTATCTTACTGTCCGACGAATTGGAAGACAGATGCTAAAAAGACTTGCGATTTCTTGGACAACATGAAGAAAGAGTTTCCTTTGGGAGAGATAAAAAAATGAAATATTTAAAGAGAATTTTAATAGCTGGAGAAGGAGGACAGGGAGTTCAGGTCATATCAAAAGTCTTGACTGATGGAGCATATCTATCGGGGAACAAAGTCTCCTATGTTGCTAACTATGGCGTAGAGCAAAGAGGAGGTGTCTCGCTAGGATTTGTTCAAATAGCAAATCAGGAAATAGGCTTTTCGAAGTTTCAATATGCAGATATTCTGGTAGTTTTGGCAGACAGAGCCGCACCAAGGATACTGAGTTGTATCAAGAAGGATACAGTTATAATGTATGACCGAGATTTGGTGTCAGAGGAAAGCCTGTCTAACATTAAAAACAGAAAAGTTCCTGTTGTAGCCATGTCTATAGCAAAAGAGAAGATGAATGTTAGAGCTTTCAACGTTATTATATTGGGAGCTATCTTAAGTCTGATTGATGGAGTCAGTATAGGCAATGTTCAGAAAGCTCTGGATAGTAATCTTGCCCGTGCTTATGTAAAGCATCCGGAGATGGAACACTTCAACAAAAGAGCACTGGAGATGGGTATAAGTAGTATGACCCACAAGGAGAGTATATATGCGTGACTTTAAGCCGAAGACATTCTCAGAAGGAAAGAAAGTATGGACCAACTTTGATGCTCTATGCAAAGGTTGTGGATTATGTATAGAAAAATGTCCTCAGAAGTGTCTGGCTTTTGACGGGCAAAGGAATGGTCACTTTGGTACGCCCGCAGTTAAGTGTGACATCAGTAAATGTATAACCTGTGGTATATGTGAGATACACTGTCCTGATCAGGCGATAAGAGTGGATAAGAAATAAGAAAAGCCCGATTATGAGTCGGGCGGTTGCTACAAGACTATGGTAGGATTATCTACGTGTTCTCTTTAGGTTTTGAATATAATTTTTCATATTTATCCCCCTTAATCTTTCTTTCTCGTCACTTGCATCCATGCAAGGAGGGCAAACCATGCTTTCTAGATTTTTAGCTACCCTAACTACTTTCAGATTTATGTTGGGCAACATCCTGAGGGTCTCTATGATTATCTCATCGCTTCTATCATTGCGTCGAGAGTAAAAGCATATTGAGATATGAGGGATAGACTTCTTTATAGAGGATTTCCCCAGTAACACATGAGGAGGTAAGAGAGTTCCCAATTTCTTCCTTTCATCCATTTTTTGTAGCTGGTTAAGTATACTTTCTGTAGATATTTTATTCAACCTTGAGCATGTTGGATTTTGTATACTTACTCTCAACTCAAACTTCCGTTATAATGTAAAGATATGACGGATTTCCTAGATGATTTAAATGATATGCAGAAAGAGGCGGTGAGGACGACAGAAGGTCCTCTTTTAATCTTGGCAGGTGCTGGAAGCGGTAAGACAAAGACGCTTGTTTATCGCATTGCATATCTTATCTCCGACAAGAAAGTAGAACCAGAGAGAATACTGGCGGTTACTTTTACAAACAAAGCAGCAAAAGAGATGGTCTCTAGGGTGGAAAGGTTAATAGGGCACACAGGTCGACGACCCACGATGGGTACTTTTCATGCTATTTGTGCTAAGTTATTGAGAAAAGAGATAGGAGTTTTGGGGTATAAGTCTAGCTTTACTATCTATGATGACGGAGACTCTACAAGGGCAGTAAAGATAGCTATGAGAGAGCTCCAAATAGATGAGAAGAAGGTAAATCCGAAAACAATACGCAACTATATAAGTTCGGCAAAGAATGAACTCATTAGTGATAAGGAATATGTTTCTCTATCACAAGGATACATGCAAGAGACTGCATCGAGAGTATATATACAGTATGAAAAGATGCTTCGGGAAGCGGAAAGTCTGGATTTTGACGATCTTATAATGAAAACGGTAGAAATATTCAGAAAAAATCCGGAAATTTTAGAGAAGTATCAGCGACAGTTTAAGTACATACATATAGATGAGTATCAGGATACAAATCATGCTCAGTATACTTTTGCCCGGTTGTTGGCGGAACGCAATGAGAACGTTTGTGTAGTAGGGGATGACTGGCAGAGCGTATACTCTTGGCGTGGTGCGAACTTTCAAAACATCTTAGACTTTGAGAGAGATTATCCGAATGCCAAAGTTATCAAACTTGAACAAAATTATAGATCAACAAAAACTATTCTTGACGCCGCACATAGTGTGATTAAAAAGAATGAGAACAGAAGTGACAAGGAGCTTTGGACGGACAATGTTTTGGGCGTACCAGTACTTCTTTTTGAAGCGCGGGATGAGCAGGAAGAGGGTCGGTTTATTATAGAAGAGATTGGCTCCATGGCGCGGGACTTAAGTGACTTTGCTATTCTTTATCGGACAAATGCTCAATCACGAGCATTGGAGGAGCAGTTCTTAAAAATAGGTATCAAGTATCGTATATATGGTGGTGTGAGATTCTATGAGCGCAAGGAAATCAAAGACGTTGTTTCATATCTTAGATTTATTGAGAATCCGAAGGACTGGGTGGCACTTGAAAGGATTATTAATACTCCGCCTAGAGGGATAGGGGCAGTATCTCTTAAAAAGATAAAAGGATTTTTTGAGCAGGGTATCAGGTCCGACAGTAGCTTGGCGGATATTCTAGAAAAAGTGAGGTTAGATAACATTCTTTCAGGGAAGGCATTCTCGGGGTTTGAGTCATTTCTGAAAGTCATTATCGATTTGGAAAAGGAGAAAGATAGTGCCTCGCTTGTGAAGTTTATTGAAAAAGTTATGAAGAAGAGTGGCTATTTTGACTCGCTTGATGACAAAACTATACAGGGAGAGGAGCGACAGGAAAACTTGAAGGAACTTCTGTCAGTTGCAGAGGAGTTTGCAAAAGGGAAAGATGAGTTCAATCTAGAAAACTTTCTAGAGGAAGTAGCACTTATTTCTGATATTGACAACTATTCTGAGGATGAACGTTCAGTGACTTTGATGACACTTCATGCAGCGAAGGGCCTTGAGTTCCCGGTTGTTTTTATAGCTGGTTTAGAGGAAGGTATATTCCCGCACTCCCGCACTCAACTTGACATAGCAGAGATGGAGGAGGAGAGACGACTTTGTTATGTCGGAATCACCAGAGCAAAGGAGAGAGTGTACATGGTACATACAAGAAGGAGGCTTCTATATGGAGGTTATCAGTCTAATCCGCCATCGCGTTTTATTTCTGACATCCCAAGTAGTCTAAAGAAAAATATCAATAGATTTGAAGTAAATCTAGATGCTAAGGAATATGAGAAGAAAGTACCACAGTTTCAACCCGGAGAGAAAGTTCTTCATGATAAGTTTGGAGCAGGAATTGTTCAGGACGTGAAAGGGGATGAGATGAGTGTAGCTTTTGAGAATGTCGGTACCAAAGTGCTCTCAGTGATATATGCGCCAATAGAGAAGATGAATTAAATGTTCTAGCTGTTCAATTTGTAGAAAATGTTAAAGATATAAAATGCAAATCCAACAATTCAAACACTTCTAACATTCCAACTTTCAATAAAAGTGCTTGACATGGGATAGGGATGTGGGTAAAATGGGCAACGTGTCTAAAAAAGCAGGACATAAGGGTAATAAAAATGTATACCCCGTGAGTATTGTGTAAAAGGGTAGGTGTTCATTTTAAGTAAGACAAGAAAATACTTACTATCTTCAAATATTAAAACTAGATCAGCTATTTCACTCTTGGCTTTTATGCCTCTGTTTACTGTTGCTTTGTCGCCGATTGCTATGCCGCAGAGTAACGCAGAGAGTCCATCAAACAAGGTCAGAGTTTTTTGTGATGGGAGAACTTATGAGATTGGAACTGATAACGATACAGTCCATCAGGCAATAGAAAAAACACAATGTGTTTTACAAGAAAATGACGTATCAGAACCTTCTCTCAATGAAGGGATAAGAAGTAAAGCATTAGACATATATGTATATAGAGCTACTCCTGTGGTGGTTATTGATGGTAAGGATGTGAGGACAGTGAGCAGTGGCTATAGAGACCCTAAGGATATTTTATCCAGCATGGGCATCAAGCTGTATTCGGGAGACTTCATCAAGTCAGATGTACCGCTTCCTAACTTTAACGAGAGCAATCCCAGAAGAGTTATTACCATAGATAGAATGCCAGAGATAACTATAGTTATTGACGGAAAGAAGAAAGTATTCAGATCCCGGGGAGAGAGAGTGGGAGACGTTTTAACTGAAGCAAAGATATCCTTGGATTCCAACGATAAAGTTTCTCCTACCATCGGTACATATGCTCATAACGGACAGAAAGTTGTAATAGTGAGAATGAATAAAACTAGGCGTGTGGTGAACGCAATAATACCTTTTAGAACTATTGTGAAGAAAAACTATAATATGTTTCAAGGTCAAAGCAGGGTTATAAGGTCAGGATCAACGGGAATGATTCAGAGAAAATACTATGTAATAACCAAGGGTGGTCGCGTTATAAAGAGAGAAGCTATATCAAATAAAGTTATAAGACGGCCTCATAATGCAGTAGTGGTTCAAGGAGTGAAGCCCTACTCACATGGAGATCTCTGGAATCTGATGGTTCAGGCTGGGAAGAAGTATGGTGTCAATCCTGCTGATATGTATAGTGTAATGATGTGTGAGAGCGGTGGTGGAGTATTTGCACAGAACTCAGGTGGGTATAAGGGCCTCTTTCAGTGGGATAGCACATTCTACTACTGGACTAGCGTGGCTGGTGTTCCAGCAAACTACTTCAGTCCGAAGTCACAGATATATGCAACAGCTGCCAGAGTAGGCTCAACTGGTTGGAGTGCATGGAGTTGTCAGCCATAGTGTAGGATTAGTTTATCAGGTGAGCAGAGACTGATTGACAGTCTTTTTTTTAATTTTGGAGGCTAGACTTTTTTGACCATTGTTACTTGGTTATTGGAGCTTGAATTATGTTAGGTTGTTAATTGTAGCTAAAATACATCGATTCAGCTATAATAAGAGAGCATTCAAGAAGGCAACCAATGGATTTGACAAACATAACTTCATTAAAAAGCTTGCTCAAGGCATATGGTGCCTGGCCAAAAAGGGATTTAGGTCAGCACTTTTTAACTGACAGGGCTGTTCTGGAAAAAATTATAGAATCTTCAGATTTAGGCAAAGACGATGTAGTCATTGAGGTTGGACCGGGGGTGGGGGTTCTGACGAAGGAGCTATCAAAAAGGGTGAAGAAGGTTTATGCCGTGGAGATAGATATGAAGATAGCTGAAATACTTTCAACCGTATGTGTGACTTGTCGTAATGTAGAGATTAAGCGAGAAGATATAAGGAGTTTTAATCCTAGTGGGATTGGCAGATATAAGGTAGTTGCAAATATACCATATTATTTGACCTCTCATCTTCTGAAGAAGTTTCTGGAGGAAAAAAACAAGCCTACCAGTATGACCCTTCTCATACAGAGAGAGGTTGCAGAAAGGATATGCGCAAAACCGGGGAGAATGAGTATACTTGCTGTGGCAGTACAGTTCTATGGGGTACCTGAAATAGTAGAAATGGTAAGACCAATATCATTTTTCCCTGCGCCGAAGGTATACTCAGCTGTGCTGAATATCAGGGTTTTCAGAAAGCCTATTTTTGAAGACATTGATGCTAAGTTATTTTTTCGTCTTGTGAAAGCAGGATTTGGGGAGAAGAGAAAGATGTTGTCGAACTCTATGTCCGGAGGATTGGGCATAGATAAAGATATGGCGGAGAAACTGCTAAAAGGAGCGGGGGTGGAGCCTATGCTTCGAGCAGAAAGACTATCTCTAGATGACTGGCGCAGGATCTATCTGGTTTTTACTAAGTATTTGAAGCTCAAAGGAGATGGAAATGAAAAGAGTACTGATCAAAGTGACTGGTGATGTTCAAGGAGTCTTCTATCGTTATAGTGCAAAAATAGAGGCAGAGAAACTTGGAATAAACGGATGGACAGTAAATGAAGCCGATGGAACG
>Ga0172368_10007741_pt1 | contig 11119 bp, 6 predicted proteins | sample Lak11m_FD_114540 | JGI IMG/M metagenome (GOLD analysis project Ga0172368, IMG submission 114540) | Freshwater microbial communities from Kabuno Bay, South-Kivu, Congo - kab_022012_11m | ecosystem: Environmental > Aquatic > Freshwater > Lake | place: Democratic Republic of the Congo: South-Kivu...
GCCATTTACCTGGTAACCACGAAATCCCCGCTGGTTTCCGCGACCGACCGCGCGCGGCTGGCGGACAAAGGACTCGAAGCCGTCATCATCCACGGCACTGCGGCTCAACTGTATATCATTGCCAACGATATGCGCGGCCTCTCCCACGGCGTCTATTTCTACCTCGAACAGATCGGCATGCGCTGGCTGCTGCCGGGCGCCAACTGGACGGTTGTACCGAGCCGCAACGACGTGACGCTTAAAATCGACCGCCTGGAAGCGCCGGCGTTCTGGTCACGCGATTGGTCCGGCACCGGCGGATTTTACAGCAACCTGTTCGGTCGCCAGTATACCGGCTCGGCGCCTCGCGAGAAAGGCATTGCCGATTTTGAGATCGATGAAAATGCCTGGCAGCGGCGCCTTCGCCTGGGCGGACAGGCACTCGGCCATGCCATGGGCGAGGCGTTCGTCTCGGATCGAACTATCACTCCCATCCTCGACGCGCACCCGGAGTACCTGGCGAAGATCGACGGCAAATATTCAGCACTCTATCTCCCGGCGAAAAACGGCGACTACGTGCTGAATGCCGCGACGAATCGTTATGTCAAGGCGGTTCCGCCGGGGACCGGCACCTGCGAGTTGAATACCATCGTCAAGCTGAATGCCGGCAATCCGGATGCTGTGAATCTGTTTGCCAACTGGATTCTGAACAATTTCCGGATGCGCCGGAACTCTCCCGGCGGCTACGCGTACCAGACGGTCAGCGTGGAGCCGGCGGACGGCGGCGGGGAAGGCAACAACTACGACGAATTGAAAGCCCAGGGTGTGGGCGATGGATCGGAAAGCGACCAGGAGTTCTACATCGGCAATCAGTGCGCGAAGCTGATACGCCAGGAGTTCCCCGACACCTCGGTCGTCATGCTCGCTTATTACACGCGCTCGGACCCGCCGACCTTCCCGCTGGAGTCCAATTTTATCGTCCAACCCGCCCTTGGTCTGCGTGTTGGAACGAAGACCGCCGATCTGAGTATGGATGAATGGCTGGATGTCTGGTCGAAAAAAGCGAACAACATGGCCCTTTACACCTACTGGTCCATTCCGGATTGGAGCCATGACGAACCGACCTTCAACTATCTCGAGGTAGCGAAGCAGTTGCGCGCGTGGCACGCGAAAAACATCAAGGGCTTGAATGCCGAAACCACCTGGAGCGGCGGCGCCATGGGCCTTGGACATTATGTCGCCGCGCATGTGATGTGGGACCTGAAGGTTAACGAACACGCGCTCATCGAGGATTGGTACGATAACGCATTCGGTCCCGCGAAAGCCCCGATGAAGCGCATGCTCGAACGCTGGGCTACCGGCTACCGTCCCATCTCCACGGAACTCGGCGCCTCGTTCCGCGATATTGAGGAAGCGGAGCGTCTGGCCGCGGGACATCCCGATGTCATCGCCCGCGTCGATGATTACGCGCGCTACGTGCAATACCTGCGGTTGCGCAACGAGTTCCTCAATGCCGAAGATACCGCCATGAAAAATCAACGAGCAAGCGCGCTGGCGGAGTATGTATTCGACATCAACGACTCGCGAATGGTGCACACGATCCGGGCCTTCGATCTCCTCGCATATCGCGGTTACCCGGCGCTCAAGGAGGAATTCTATCTGCATGGCAACGGCACACTGCCGGGCGATCCGCCCGACGGTCCCGGCTGGGCGCGCGTGCGCCCGCTCACGCATGCCGATGTTGCCGCGCTCATCGCCGACGGGCAGAAGACTTATCCACCGCCGGACTACACGGTCAAATTTTTCACCGGCCCGCTGGTGCCGCTCGCTCCCCTCAAATGGGCGCCGCCCGCGGGCGACCCGTGGGGACCGGCCGTGCCGGCGGTTGCCGACGTGACGGTTGATCTGCAGATGCTGCCCGGATTGGCGAATTTCCCGCTGCGCGTTTCACGGATGGTCGACAATAAGGTGACAATCGCCAATGCCACCGGACAGACCGTCTACCAGCACGTGACCACAGCCGCGACGGGAACCGCCGAGGAGAAACAACAGGCCTGGGATGAGCTGAGCATCCCGCTCGCACCCGGCCATTACACGGTGCACTTCAGCCCGATTGGGGGACGGGCCAGCGGATATTTTACCTTCCAGACCTGGCGAGGCGTGCCGCTCATTCTGCGGAAATACATCTCGCCGAAAGGCGCCGGTTCGCCGAAGCTCTATTTTTACGTGCCGCGCGGCGTGCGCAACATCGCATTCTATTTCCCGCTCACCGACCATGCCGGCGGCTTCGAAACTCCGGTCTACCTGCCGGACGGCACGCGCGCGACGGTCGACAACCGCGACAACGGCAAGGTGATGGTGGTGCCGGTTCCCGCGGGGCAGGACGGCAAGGTGTGGTGGCTGGACCGCTTTATCCAACCCGACGAACTGATGGAAACGCTGAATATCCCGCAGGCCTTCTCCCTCGAACCGCGGGTGCTGATGGTGCCGGGAGATGCGCTGAAATGACGGTGATATACCGCGGGTTCCGACTCGACGGTGATAATGAGTTCATGCTTCCGCCGTCTCCTCCGCGATCAGCCGCACCGGATCGACCGACGGGGTGGGGTGGATGACGCGGCTGGTTTTCCAATGTCCAGAGTTTGCCGGTTATTTATAGTAAAATGGTAATATGACAGGACGGAGACGAAGATTATGCAAGCTCTTCGGGTTGAAAGGATTGTGCAAAAAGATGGTTCGCTGACGGTCAAAGATCTGCCGTTTCAAACGGGCGAGGTAGTTGATGTGATCATCCTGCCCCAACGCTCGGTTACCGCTCCGTCGAAAGCCTACCCGCTGCATGGGACGAAGGTTGAATACTACGAACCATTCAAACCTGTATCCGAATCGGATTGGGATGCGTGCGTATGAATTTTATCGAGCTCGTGGCTTGGATTGTAGTATTAGGCTGTCCTGTTACAGCCGGTCTTGTCGCGGCGATGGAGAAGGCGGGCTGGTTCACCATTCTTTTTGTTGCTATCGGATTAGCTGTAGGTTATGCGTCCGCCATGGGGATCGGCTGGTTATCATATATATTGACTTCTGCCGAGGACAGGTATTCAAATTCATTTTGGAGTTGTGGTTTATTTATTGCCTATATACTCATCCCTCCGATGGCAGCATTCGGTGCAATGGCAGTCACCGGTTGGGTAACTGTGTTTATTATTAAACTATTATTCTGAGTTGGAACCGCTTCTGTCCCCTGTGAGGAGTCTCTTATCATGAAATACCATGCCGACCTTCGTCCATACGGCGGCGTGCCGACCGTCTTCGTCAATGATGCGCCGGTGTCTTCGCTGATGATCATGCATGAGGGGCGCCCGTTTCTCACTTCGGTCTTCCCCGGCATGTACCTGATCCACCAGCCGCCGGTAATGGACGATGACGGCGGCATTTCACCGCAGTTGGCGGAGCGCATCGACTGGGTGCTGGAAAAGGAGCCGGAGGCGCTGCTGGCGCTGTATACCTTCCCGTGGGCGCCGGCGGAGTGGGCGGCGGCGCACCCGGAGGAGCTGCAACAGTTCGAGCCGGAGGTGGAGGAAGCAGGACTGGTCGCGCACCGTTTCCCGTCCTTCGCCTCGGAAAACTGGCGGAAGCTCTTTACGGCGTATTACGAGAAGTTCGCCCGATTGGTGCATGAGACCTATGACGGGCGTGTGATTCTACAGAACTTCGGCTCCGGCTCCTGCGGTGAGTGGAACCCCTGGGGCGCGCCGGATTTTAACGGGCGCTGGTTTCTGGAGGATCTGAGCCCGGCCATGCTCGATCATTTCCGCCGCTGGCTGCGCGGGCGCTATCATGACGACCGCGAGGCGCTGCATTATGCGTGGAGCGATCAACAGACCGACTTCGACACGGTTTCCGTGCCCGGGCGGGAGGAGCGGCTACGGACGGACTGGTTCACCTTCCGCGATCCGCGCAAGCGCAAGGTGGCGGATTACTACGAAGCCTATGCCGATGCCATTGCGGAGTGCATTATCGACTTCGGCACGGCCATCAAGCGCGCGACGGAGAACGAGGTGATCGTCAGCAGCCATTGCGGCGGTTTCCTGGACAACGGTTTCCATGCCTTTTTCTACCATCAAACACTGGTCAATTCACTGCGCCGGGTCGTCCGCACGGGCGCCATCGACTGCTTCGCCGGACCGCTGTCCTACATCGGGCGTAAGCCAGGCGGCAGCCCCAGCCCGATGATTCCCGGCGGCTCGCTGCGCCTGCACGGCAAGCTGCGCCTGCAGGACCAGGACACCCGCACCTGCGCCGCTTTGGGCAGCACGGTGGCCGGCAACGAGGTGTTCAGCTTCCTCGGCGTGCCGACGACGCTGGTGGAATCGTAAGCGGTGGTGAAGCGCGACGCCGGGCGGGCGATCCTCGCCGGCTCCGCCCTCTGGTGGCACGATCTGCCGAAAGGCAATTATGACGATCCGGCGGTCGAACGCTTTATTGCGAAGATCATCGACATTGCCCGCACCGCGGTGCACCTGGAGCGTGGCCTCCTCCCCGATATGGCGGTGCTGGTCGACGAGCGCGCGGTGTTCCACCAGCAGTGCGCCAACCGGATGCTCTATCCGCTGCTTTATGCCCAGCGCGTCGATACCTTCTGCCACGCGGGCATCTCCTGGGAGATCTTCGAGCAAGGCGATTTCCTGGAGCCGAATTTCCCCGACTCCCGGCTGGTGCTCATGCTCAACCCCTTCCTGCTGTCGCGGGGGGAGATCGCCGCCATGCGCGAAAAACTCGCCGGCAGCGGGCGTACCGTGGTCTGGTTCGTCGCCCCCGGCATTCAAAGCCCGCAGGGATTCGACCTGGATGCAGTGCGGGAGTTGACCGGCTACCGCGTGCGTTCAGTCAATGTCGAGGCGAATCCGCGCGTCTCGCTGACGAATTACAGTCATCCCATCACGCAAGGCCTGGGATCGCTGCAATCTCCGCATTCCTTCGGCGCCGGTTTTCTCGGCACTGACGAGCGGGAGAGTATTTACGGCCCGGCGCTCTACATCGACGACGCGGACGCCGAGGTGTTGGGCGTCTCCGATGCCCTGTATCAACCCGGCCTGGCAGTGAAGGCGATGGACGGCTGGACTTCCGTCTACTCCACCGCCCCCCGTCTCTCTCGCCCGCTGCTGCGCAGCCTGGCCCGCTTCGCCGGCCTGCACAACTATCTGGATTCGGAGGATATGCTCATCGTCACGCCGGAATTGCTGCTGTTGCACGGCACCGGTGCCGGCTCGCGCACCCTGCATTTCCCCACGCCGCGCGACGTGGCCGATCTGTGGACCGGTGAAGTACTCACACGTAATGCAGCCGATTGTCAGGTAGCGCTGAGTGCCTGCGATACGAAAATACTTTTTCACGGTGATGTTGCCCGCCTGGAAGCCGCCAGGGAGAAGGGGAGATAAAATACGGCCTGGGAGGCTCGACCATGCGATATAAAACGTTCGGCGGATTACTGCTTACGTTTGCACTCGTATTAGCCGGCGCCGTGCCGGCTGGCGGGCAATCGCTCACCGTCGTCGCGGCCGACGCTGATGTGAAAAGCATCGGCGCGATGACGTGGGGCGGGTGGGGCCTGTGGTCGAATGGCTACCTCGGTTTCTACATCAACGCCGCCGCCGCGGGGCATTACCGGCTGGCCGTCACCGCCCAGAGCACCCCGGTCAACGGCGTGTGGGCGCACATGGCGGTGCAGGTTGACGGCAGTCTGCAGGCGGTCGTGACGGTGGACAAAGCACAGTGGACGCAGTACGATATCCCCATCGACTTGCCGGCAGGGGTCTCGCTGCTGACGCTGGCGTTCACCAATGATGCCTATACAAAAACCGAAGATTGCAATCTATTCCTGCTCTCGTTGACGCTCTCCGCGCCGGAGGGGGCCGTCGCGCCGGCGCGGGCGACGCTGGCAAAGTGGACGGAGGCAGCGCAATTGCGAGAAAAGGCGGCCGTTATGCAGACGCAGCAAGATATCGAAAAATACCGCAAAGGCGACGCCGTGCTGCGCGTGGTCGATGCGCATGGCCGCGCCGTGCCGGGCGCGCAGGTGACCATCGAGCAAACCTCCCACGACTTCCTCTTCGGCGGCAACATTTACATGTTCGACCGCTTCAACGATCCCCAAAAAGATGCCCGGTATAAGCAGCGCTTTGCGGACCTGTTTAATTACGCCACCGTCGGCTTTTACTGGCGCGGGTATGAGCCGCAGCAGGGGAAACCGAATTATCCCTATACGGATAAAGTCGTCGCCTGGTGTACTGAGCACGGCATCGCCATGAAGGGGCATCCGCTGCTGTGGAACACGGAGGACGGCGTTCCGACGTGGTGCAACGCACAGCCGGCGCCGGAGCTGCAGCAACAGCGCGTTGACGCCATCATGAAGCGCTACCAGGGGAAGATCACCCGCTGGGAAGTCGTCAACGAGCCGGCGCACCTGCCGGGGCTGGATATCGACCAGCCTTACCGCTGGGCGCGCGCGGCGGACCCAACGGCGACGCTGATCGTGAATGATTATGATGTACTGGCCTCCGGCGCCCCGGAATTCTTCGAACTGCTCCGGCAGGCCATCGCGCGCGGCGTCCCCTTCGACGGCATCGGCATCCAGGCGCACGAGCCGCGCACCATGCGCTTCCCGCTCGATGGCGTCCGCCGCACGCTCGATCATTACGCCACCCTGGGCAAGCAGTTAAATATCACCGAGTTCACCCCATGCTCCAACAATCAGCCCATCACCGGTTCGCCAGTGCAGGGCGTGTGGGATGAAGCCGCGCAGGCCGAGTATGCGGAGCAATTTTACCGTGTGTGCTTCGCCCACCCCGCGGTGGCGGCCATCACCTGGTGGGACCTGTGCGATACCGGCGCCTGGCTGCCCGGCGGCGGCATGCTGCGCGCGGACATGAGTCAGAAACCGGTCTATACCGCACTGTACCACCTCATCCATGAGGAGTGGCATACATCGCTGACCGCCACGACCGACCGCCACGGCGTAATCCGCTGGCGCGGGTTCTACGGCTCCTACCGGGTGACGGTCGGGAAGCAGGCCGGGCAGCCGCTGCGCCTCGCGCGGGACGGTCACAACGATTTCACGGTCAACCGGGCCGCAAAACCCTGAGGTGTCGGCAATATCGCTTTAATGAGAGGCAATTCACGCACCAGGCGAAGGCATCCTCCCCTGAACGTTTTCGAGCATGAGCATGAGACTCCAGATGCTTATCGTAACATAACGCCTATGCCAATTCCCCCATCCATACTCATCCCCCATCCATCCATTTTTCTTTTCTTCCATTCTTCCATTCTTCCATCCTTCCATCCTTCCATTCTTCCATTCATCCAACCTTCCACTCATCCAGTCTTCCAGTCTTCCATCCTTCCAATCTTCCCACCTTGTCCTTTTCCCGCCGTTTCTTCCCGTCGTGTTGCGGTAATGACAATCTCGGTACAGGGAAGTGCCGCGCATGGAAAAGGTTGATTTGCACCTGTTGGTACGGCGCGCGCTGAGCGATCCGGTGTTCCGGCAGCAGTTGCTGGCGGACCCAGAGGTCGCGGTCAGCGAAGCGGGGTGAGCTGGCGGCGTTGAAGGCGTGGCACGCCAACCTGCGTGATGTGACGAAGTTTGACGAACTCGAGCAGTCGCTGGAGGCACTCATCGCCAGCCGGATGCCGAATGCCTGCGATTGAGCTCGAGATGCACAGCACGGTGATAGTTAGACAGCAGCAGTAATGGATGCAGCCGGATAGCTTGCGCGCGGACGCGCTATCCGTCGTATGAAGGAGCACAGTCATGTTTGGCAACAGTTTTCGCCTTTGCAGGATCAGCGGTATCACCATCAGCGTCGATTATAGCTGGTTCATTATCTTCGGATTATTCGTCTTTCTGCTGGCCCGCGGCTTTTTCCCGCTGGCAGCGCCCCATATGCATGTGGGGTGGTACTGGTTCATCTCCGTTTTCACCTCGCTGTTCTTTTTCGGCTCGGTGGTCGCCCACGAGATGTCGCACGCGTTTGTCGCGCGCCGGCGGGGCATCCCGATCGAGAATATCACGCTGTTCATCTTCGGCGGGGTGGCGCAGATGGAGGAGGAGCCCGGCACGCCGGCCGATGAATTCAAAATGGCGATTGCCGGCCCGCTGGCCAGCATCGGCATGGCGGTGGTCTTTTTCGGCATCGCGCTGTTCTTTGCAGCGGCCGGCTCGCGCTTGTTTTACGCGTCGTTCACCTATCTCTGGTTCATCAACCTGGTGCTGGCGGTGTTTAATATGATCCCCGGGTTCCCGATGGACGGTGGGCGCGTGTTTCGCGCCTTCCTCTGGTGGATACTCGGCAGCCTGCGGCGCGCCACCCAGATCGCGTCGGTCACCGGGCAAGCGTTCGGCTGGGGGCTGATCGTGCTGGGTCTGGGCAGTCTGTTCATCCCGCAATTGCGGTCGGGTGGCAGCCTGATCTGGTTCGCATTGATCGGTTGGTTCCTGGTGAGTGCGGCGAAGAACAGTTATCAGCAAGTGGTGCTGCGCGAGACCCTGCAGCAGGTGCCCGTCAGCGAGGTGATGAGCTCGCGCACCGAAGCAGTGCCGCCGGAGATCACGGTGGAGCGGCTGGTTGGCGAATATTTCCTGAAGGACAGCCCGTCCATGCTTCCCGTGGAGCGCGACGGCATGATCCTGGGCACAGTCAGCGTGGAGGATGTGCGCGCCCTGCCGCGCGAGCGCTGGAATGCGACGATGGTGACCGAGGTGATGAAGCCGCTGGGCGACACCCAGGTTATGCACCTTAACGAGGACGCGTGGGAGGCCACTAACCGCATGGCGAAGACAAACAGCGACCGTTTGCTGGTGGCGGATGGCGATCATGTCGAAGGGCTGGTCACCCGCAGTTCCATCATGCGCTGGTTGCAAACGCACTCGCAACAGGGACTGGCGCCGGGGTAGATGATGAAGGGGGTGAAGAGGTGAAAGGGTGAAGGGGATAGGCAATCCTCTTCACCCCTTCACCCCTTCACCCCTTCTTTATTCCGCCGCGCCGGGTGCTGGCGTCTCGCTTGCCGCCGGAGGCGGCGCGGGAGCGGGCGGGGTGGCCGGCGGAGCGGGCGAAGGTGTGATCATCCGCTGGTCGAAGACCAGGATGCCGCTGGCGACGGGGCGGACCCAGGCGCCGGGGGGGTAGCTGACCGTGACGGCGCCGATGGCGAGGGTACAACTGCCGCCGCCGTCCAGGTTCATCGCGTCGGTGACGCCGCGCGACTTGAGCAGGCCGGCCAGCTCCTCCAGCGTGGCGCCGCCGCCGTACGGACCGGGCGCCTCGACGGCGACCAGCACCACGGTGCCTTGCGCGGTGACGCCCAGCCCGCTGCGGGCAGCGTGGCCTTGCAGGATATCCGGCTTAAAGCGCTCTGCCGCGCCGCTGAGTGCGAGTTTGCCGTCGCGGAGCAGGCGCGGGCCGGCGCCCACCGCGCACGGAAAATCGTCCCATACGGGATCGAGTATGGGCATGATCGTCACCGGCGCTCCCTTCGCCAGCAACGGGTCGAGTGTCATGACGACATTGTCTGCCAGCCGGAAAGCGAAATCGCCGGGAGACAACGGCACCGGATCGAAGGTGCAGCGGAGCACCTGCCCGTTGCGCACCAGCGATGTCAAACCTTGCGGATTCGCCGGCGCCTGCGTGAACTGATTGCCGTGATACGCCACCACGTCGGGGGTCGCGCTCTGCGCGGAGACGTCCAACCCGTCGGGCACGTCCCGCACCGTGCCGTCCGCCAGCGTCACCCGCCAGACGCCGCGCGGATTACCGAGCACGGGCGCGCCGGCGCGCGGGAAGGCGACCGCGGTGCGGCCCCAGATGGGCAGGGAAAGGATGGCGCCGGTCGCCTTCAACAGGCCGACAGGCCGCGTGCCCTGCATGAAATAGCCGCCGTTGATGCCGCACACCGCGCCGGTGCGCGCCACCATCGCGCTCACGCGCTCGCGCTCGCCTTGCGCCGCCGCCACATCGAGATGGACGTTCGGATCGCGGGTGTCGATCTCGACAAAATGCACTACTCGGTAATAATCGTCCGTCTGCTGCTCCACTCGCGTATACGCGATGGCGGGCGAAAGGGCGCGCGCCTCCTCCTTACGGAAGCGCTTGAAGATGTCCACCACCAGGCGGTCGGGGCGATCCCCCTGCGCGGGCAGCGTGAAAACGTTATATTTACGCGCCTTCGCCAGCTGTATGGTCAATTGCGCCTTCCCGCCGGCTGTGGGCGCCACGGTGATGGAGGCGACTACCGGGTCTTCGACGGTGATGGCCGGCAGCGCGGCGGTCAGCGGGAGATCGAGGATGAGCTGCACCTGGCGTGAGGTGGATTGATCGGTGAAGGTCGCCGCTCGCGGCAGATCGAGCACCACCCGCACTGTCTCCGGCGCGGTGGAGTAGCGCACGCTGATCTCCGCCCCGTCCGCGCGGGCCACGGCGAAGGCGCACAGCAAGATGAGAGCAGTAATAGGTGCGGTGAAACGCGTCATCATGGTTGCATGTCCCTTGCTTTTGCCCATTATACCCGGAAATGGGTTGAGTGAGTCGAGTAAGTCTTTACCGTTATGTCTGGCAGGACGAGTTCGTGAGATACTGCAGCCGCCAGAACGAGAAGAACCGTTATACAGCGGTGTTGTTTCGGCCGATCTTTTGATGCTCGACAGTGTTTGAGTATGAGCATGAAATGGGTTGGTTGAGACTTTGGGACAGGCTCTAGTTATTACCTTAAAGAGAAGGAATTATTGCCTTACATGTTAGCCATGGCAGGGCAATCGGTGATATAATGCACAAGGCACATTCATTGCTGATTGCCTCATGCTTTTTTCACCCGCCTTCCCTCTGCACCGTGCAACAGCGCACGGTGCAGAGGGAAGGCGGATGAGCGGACGGCAGCCGAACCGGCGGCCGCTGCTCCATTCCGAGCAATGGTTGGGCACAAGTATATTGCGGACTCATCGATGTCGATTTATGCCAAAACTTTAAGTAAATTCGGGTAACCCCCCGGCTGTGCCGGGGAGACTCCCACAGTTTGACAATTCCAGGAAGTCGCCCATATTCTCTAGTCGTGAACCGCCAAAGTTTACGAAAGGAGAGAATATGGA
>Ga0172368_10007743_pt1 | contig 11116 bp, 15 predicted proteins | sample Lak11m_FD_114540 | JGI IMG/M metagenome (GOLD analysis project Ga0172368, IMG submission 114540) | Freshwater microbial communities from Kabuno Bay, South-Kivu, Congo - kab_022012_11m | ecosystem: Environmental > Aquatic > Freshwater > Lake | place: Democratic Republic of the Congo: South-Kivu...
CATTACGATGATAGCGCATACGTTTTTAGATTAATTGTTTAGACACTTTAATCCTAACGTATGCCCTGGATTTTCAAAAGAGCTTTACATATATGTTAATAATCTCATGGAACTAAACATGTATTTTAATACGTATTAAAGTAAGTACTTCTGCCCTACCGCCAAATCAGCTAAAAATAAAAAAAACCGCCGGCTTGCCTGGCGAAGACAGGGTGGCTGGATTGGGAAAAATAAAGCAGGAGGAAAAAATTTTTAATAAAAAATATTCATTGTAAACAAATCACGCTGTCGGGTCTTTCCAGCTTAAATGGTTCGCCTACTTTAATTATATTTTTCATTTCAGTTATTTCGCCGATAACTACGCACGGCACCTTGTCGAATTTGTAGTCTTTATATAAAGTGTATGCGTTATAATCATCGCTCATAATAAATTTATCGCCTTTCGGATAAACAAACAGGGGTAACCAGTCCTTTTCCTTCGCTTTTTTTATAAAAAATTTATTATAAGCTTTGTTGATTTCCGGCTGATAATTGGTATGCGGTTGAATAGCTTCAAATTTTATAACTGCCTGCCGGCAAAGTATTTTTCCATCATGTGCCTTGTCCAGCAAATTCATCATATTTTCATCCCGGATCCAATTGAATTTTCCCTGATCAAATTTTATGTCTATATCCGATAATTTTACTTTTTTCATAAATTAAGAATTGAAATGTTTTAATATCTCCACCAATTGATTGGAATTCTGGTGCAAATTTACTTTGATTAGCTTATCTTCGCACTGATGAGCTTTTAATGCTTCCGATTCCAGCGAATAGGTGTCGTCATCCAGCCACCGGAAGTCCTGGCTGAAATCAATGGCATCAGTTTTCCAAGCACCCCAATCGGTCATTTTTATTTTTTCAAGCATTGCAGTCTCGTCGCTAAAAAATTTTTTATTTAAATATTCTACAGCGTGATTTTCCCCGCCCCGGCAATGGGTCGTCAACCAAAAACAATTGTGGTTTTGGGTAAGATATTTAAGAAGTTCCAAGGCGCCATTGGCCAAAGCGCCATTGTTTTTTAGTGAATCATGAACCAACACGCCGTCAATATCGATGTAGATATTCATAAATTAAAGAGGATAAATGTTTTACGTATAAAACCACATTTCGTCGGGCTGGTCCATCTCTTTGATGTTGCTCTTGAGCATTTTGTAAACGCCGTCTTCCTGGATTGTCTGCCAGGTGCCTTCGTAGTAGCGCCGCTCGGCGGTTTCACCGTTCCAGTTGCGGGTGGTAAATTTCACGAAGACGGTATCTTTGGTTTTTTCGAACATTTCTGTCTTGATCACTTGGAAATCAATAACATCGACGAAACGGTTGCTCCATTCTTCGAAGTTGGTTTTGGTCAAGTATTGCCGGCTTAGCAGGCTAAAACTTTCCTTCATCCTCCTGGCTTTGAGATAAGTATAGTAGGCTTCGACGGCTTTTTCCGGCGAGATAGACGGATCAACCGTAATTTTCTGGATATCGTTTGCCGTTAAATCGTTCAGGCTCGGATATTCATTGATAAAAAGGGAAAATCCGCCGACGGTTATGGTGTTAATGCCCACCACCGTGCCGCATTGGTCGGTTAGAGGTCCGCCGCTCATGCCCGGCACCAAATTTATATTGGCCTGAACAAAACCGGACTTAAGTTCGCTGATCTTCCGGTAACCGATAAAAGTGCCTTTGAGCTGGGTGGCGGCGCCGGTCAGCTCCGTGCCCATGGCATAACCGGTAGCAAACAGCGGTTCGTTTTCGATCAAGTCGGGTTTTTCGAAATATTGGTTCAAAACCATGTCGGGATATTTATCGACGGTGAAGATTATGGCAAAGTCATGTTCCATGGCTCCCAAAATCTTTCTGGGCGTTACGAAATGGCCGTCCGGAAAGATTATTTTCGGGCTGGGCTCGTCGGCAATGACATGGAAGTTGGTCAGAATTTCGTTGGGTGAAACGAAAAAGCCGGTGCCTTCCGAATAGCCACCCACGATGCGGACAACTTTACTTTTGATCTGATTGTTGATTCCGAATTTATTGAAAGTGCATTTGAAATATTTCTTGTACCAGCCATAATGGGTGTTCACATAATCATAGTTAATAAATAGGGACAGGCCGATATAACCTACCAAAAAAACGATAAAAACCGATTTCAAAAAATTCTTGAGGCTGCGGAAAGGAAAAACAATAAAATCCCTCAGAATTTTCAAAAGGGAAATTATAAGTTTGATGATGAATTTTATCAGGTAATAGAGTGAATAAGTGACGAGCTTGATGGGAAAAAGATAGATAGGATGAAGCAGCCGCTTGATGTAGGCCTTAACTCTAACAGAATATTCCTTTAATTTTATCTTTAACTTATTCAAAACTTTATATAAATCAAGAGGAAAAATGTTTTATAAACTAATTCAACTGTTTAATGTTTTTATAATATTTTTTTAATATGTTTTCCCAATTTTTCGGATATGCTTCTTCATCCGCTTGTCTATATGTTAGCCATAAATTTCTTATGTTGCTATCTTTTCTTTGCTGACCTTTTTTACCTGGAGTATCCAAATAATTCCTGTGAGATTTACATAAAATTTCAGCAACTTCTTTGCTGGGAATTATCCAAAAATCAGGATCTTTTTTAAATTCATTCAATTTAACAAAGGCGTAATAAAAATCATTGGCGTGATATTTTTCGTCTTTTTCTCCAAGCGGAAACCTTTCAACATTTTCCAGGAATCTAGTTTTTACTGATATCTTGTATGTCTTGCCTTTTTGGTTGACCGCAATTATATCATATTTTTCAGCTCTTCCTAAAGTTATAGTAACTACAAAATCCTCTGCAGATAATCTTGATGCAATATAATACTCGCCTGCATTTCCAATGTTTTGCTTTTGCATATAATTATTTTAAAAAATTTATAATTTTGCCAACTGCTTTTTCGGAATTTTTTTTGATTTCATGCTCCCATATTCTAAAAATTTTCCAATTTAAATTTTTATAATATTTACTGACTTCTTTTTCTCTTCTTTTGTTTCGTTCAATTTTTTCTATCCAGTTTTTTTTATTTGTATTTGGCATCCTGCAATGTTTTTTGCATCCGTGCCAAAAACAAGAATCAATAAACACTACGGCTTTATATTTTTTTAAAACCAAGTCTGGTTTTCCAAAATACTTAGTTGAATTTTTACTATAACGAAAACCCTTATTCCAAAGGGCTTTCATAAAATCAATTTCAATTTTCGTGCCTTTGCTCCTGACTTTGCTCATTATTTCACTTCTCTTCTCTTTGGAAACCTTATCTGACATATCTAGTAAATTTCTCTAGCCTCATTAATTAAAGCTAAATTAATAGAAATATTCCAAGCTCTCATTGTTTTGTGCCATTTTCTAAATTTCAAAAATTGCTTCCATGTTAGTTCATACATTTTTTTCAGTTGAAAATTATTATCGATAATAACTATTATTACATATTCAAATTTTTTTTCGGGTTCTATGTTGTCGTCAATATTTCCACAGCCATAAAAAACTCCTGTTGTCTTTGCTGGTTCCGACATCGTTTTAATACTATACCGATCTCCTTTTCTACTTAAAGCATCGACATTTTGTGTTCCTTCCGGTGCTGATTGCAAATTAGATAATCCCGGGGTATTATTATAAATTTCTATTGCTAAAAATTCACCTCTTTCGCCAACGATATTTTTTGTTCGTATCAAATTTCTTTTTTGAAGTTCTATAATTGCTAAAGCATAGGCATTCCAAATATCTTTATCTGTTAACTGTTTTAAATAATTTTTTATACTATCCATATCAATCTTTAAAAAGCTCGACTGGATTAATTTTAAATTGAAGCATTTTCGCGGTGTCTCTTCCATTATCTCCGCCTTTTCTTTGCATGAGGATTTTTCCAATTCTCAAACTGCCTCTGTCCGTTATTCTAATATCGCCGCTGCCAAAAATATTCATCGACTCATTAATAGATTTCAAAATCCAGGTGCTTTCACCGTTAATTTTCAAAATAACAAGGACCCAATCGGCGGAAAATTCTCCTCTTCCTTTTAATAAGTCGGAAATAATCAATATTTTGTTTTTATCAAAAAATTTTATTATTTTTTCCTGATCGATTTCGTCCATTTCTGACAAAAGCATTCTTCTCGAATCTTTAAGTCCTTTTTTCGTCGGTTTTGTTTCGCCAGTGAAAAGTTTCAAAATTTTAACCACATCTTTTGGAATATTCCAAAGCTCAACATATTTATCAATCCATCTTTTGTCAACTTGGTTAAATCCTTGCGGATTACTGACTAATTTAACTTGCAAGTTTTGTAAGTCTTCCTGTGATTTTAATTTTATAATAATTCTTATTCTGACTTGGATATCTGCTTTATATTGTCCGCGAACTTTTACCGCTTTTACATATTCAATATCAGAAATTTTATATCCCATGGCTTTTAACCATTTTTTAGCCACATCGTCTTTTTCCCATTTATTAAAACTCTTAATAACATCTTTTTCGTTTTTAAATCCGCCTTTTGCGGTCTGCGATCCTAACTTAATCAGCTCATTTTTATCCATATGCTTATTCTGCTACATATCTTAATAAATTATTACCAACTTCTTCAATCGCGTTAACAGTCATCGCATTGCCCGCTTGACTTAACAAATAAATATTTAAAAATTTTCCTTTGACTTTTTCAGCAAGTTTTTTTGGAAACCCCTGCAATAATAAAGATTCAAACCCTGATAATTTTCTAAACTTTCCATTTTTTACATACAAAATACCGTGCCTTCCCGTTCTCAATGTTGGTACTTTGTTTGAATATAAACGCAAATCAGATTGGCGAGTATCCAAAACTAAATAGTCATTCATCAACAATTTTTTAATGTCAAATTTTCCTTTATTATATTTGTTATTTAAAAACTTTAAAAAAGTTTCATAAGACCTGACCTTTTCGTCAAAATTTAATTCTTCATCATCAATTAAATACTTTCTGACATCCGGACTTTTTTTAGGAGCTGGAAATTTAAAATCTTCATCTGGAGCCAAGTCTTTTCTTACTCCAACAAAATATACTCTTTCTCTCATTTGAGGAACCCCATATTCTAAACTATTCAAAAGTCTATGGGAAACCTTGTACCCGGCCTTATCCAGCTGTTCTAAAATTATTTCCAAAGTCTTTCCGCCTTCGTGGTTAACCAATCCTTTGACATTTTCTAAAATAAAATATTTCAGGTTTTTTGCCTTCATTATTTTTATGAGGCTATAAATAATTTGACCCCTTTTATCATCCATCCCTTTCCGTTGTCCTATAACAGAAAATGACTGGCAAGGAAACCCAGCAATCATTAAATCAAAATCAGGCAAATCATTTGGATTTATTTTCGTTAAATCGCCAAAATTTTTCTCTTCTTGACCGAAAAATTCACGATATGTTTTTTCCGCATATTTATCGATTTCAGAAAAACCAACACATTCCATACCTAAATTTTGAAGGCCTAATCGACCAGCGCCTATTCCAGCGCAAAAATCCACAAATTTTATTTTTTTGGCGTCCATATTTTTATTTTAGCACCTTTTTAATTATTTATTAAATACTACAAATAATTCATAGTGATATTATATCACTAAAATATACCCCCTACAATATCCTGCCTTGTGGATAACTTTTTACCTTTTCTTCCAATCCCTAATCACCACAGCGCCGTTGATTTTCTTAACAGCAACCCGCTGTTTTTCTTTCCAACCGAGGGAACTTATAATTTCCACGGGTATGGTCACGGCCAGGCTGGTCTTGCCCACCCTGGTAATTTTCCTTATGTTCTTGTCTTTTAGTTTCATACGTATTTAAGTAAGTATTAAAGTAAGTACTTCTATCCTACGCCCAAATAAGTCTTTTTGCAATTTTATCGCGTAAAGTGCTGATGCACCACGCGACTAAAAGAAAACAGGGTACTGAATCCCCTGCTAAAAATTATTATTTCAATGGTTTGATGATCGCCGCCGAATCGTTTCTGGGATTATTAACCAAATTTGAAATTGGATAAGCTTCCATTCCTTTGGCCGGAAAAGGCTTGAGCAATTTCAGAGCTTCCGCATCTGAGATAATCGGATCCAGCCATTTCTTTTCATCTGCTTGGGCTAGGATTACAGGCATGCGGTTATGGATTTTGCCAATTAATGTATTGGGTTCAGTGGTGATGATGGTAAATGAATCTATTTTCTCATTTTCTTTTTCCCAGTGCGCCGCCAGTCCGGCAAACGCGAAAGTTCGGTTATTTTTTAATTTGATGAAGTAGGGCACATGCTTGACCGGTTTTTTGTCCCACTCAAAAAAACCGTCAGCTGGTATCAAGCACCGGCGTTTTTTAAGCGATGACCGAAACGATGGTTTTTCCGCAACTGTTTCGGCGCGGGCGTTTATCATCCGATAGCCGATTTTCGGATCGTAAGCCCAGTGAGGCACCAAACCCCATTTGAAAAGCGACAGCTGTTCGGGATTTTCCATTTCGATGACCGGCATAATTTGCCCGGGTGCGTTGTTATAATGAGGCCTAATTTCCCCCTTGGGCAGCTTAACGTTGAATCTTTTTTTAAGCTCGGCCACAGGCGTGACCAAAGCGAATCTTCCACACATATCGATAATACCTTTAAATATTATGGTTATTTCAGGGATTGACTGGCCATTAAATATTGTCTATAGTGATAGTATATCACTATTTTTACTTTCATGCCAACAGGCACCCTGCTAAAAGTCATTCCAATTCAAAACTTAGGTTCCATTCCCCTTTTGGGTATCGTGGAAGCCGGCTTTCCTTCGCCGGCCGAAGAAGAACTGATCGACACCATGACTCTGGATGAATACCTGATTAAAAATAAGGAGGCCACTTACCTGCTCCAGGCCAGCGGCGATTCTATGATTGACGCCGGCATCCTGCCGGGCGATTTGGTTTTAGTGGAAAGGGGCAAGGAAGCCAAAGACGGCGACATTGTAATTGCTGAAGTCGATCATAAATGGACAATGAAATATCTCCGGAAACGCGGCCAGAAAATATTCCTGCAGAGCGCCAATAAAAAATATCCGCCGATCTATCCGACCGAAGAACTGAAAATCGCCGCCGTCGTCCAAGCGGTCATCCGCAAATATCATAAATAAATCCCCCACCACATAAGCCACTACTTTAAGCTAAAGATAAAGGATTTGAAATTTAATTGCGTATGTGGTGGGGGATAAAATCTATGCCAGCCGCACCTTTAACCTTACACTCGTTTCCCCGGGCCATCTTGCACATTGACGGCGACGCTTTTTTCGCATCCTGCGAACAATCCCGCAATCCCGCGCTAGCCGGCAAGCCGGTCATCACCGGAAAAGAAAGAGGCATCGCCGCTTCCATGAGCTATGAAGCCAAGGCCAAGGGCGTGACGCGAGGCATGAGGCTTTCTGAAATTAAGAAACTCTGTCCGGACGCTATTCTGCTGCCTTCCGATTACGAAACCTACAGCTTGCTTTCTAAACGTTTTTTTTCGATTGTCAGGCGTTATACGCCGGATGTTGAAGAATACGGCATTGACGAGTGCTTTGCTGACATTACGGGGCTGCGTAGAACCTATCGCACCTCCTACATACACATTGCTGAAATGATCAAGAAAGATTTAGACAGCGAGCTGGGCTTCACTTTTTCAGTCGGCCTTGGGCCGAATAAGGTTATCTCCAAGATCGGCTCTAAATGGAAAAAACCTTCGGGGCTCACGGCTATCCCAGGAAGAAGCATTCACTTGTTTTTGGAAAAGCTGCCAGCAGAAAAGATTTGGGGCATCGGACCGGCGACCACTGCTTTTTTGGCTAAGTTCAGGATCACGACTGCAATTCAGTTTGCTAGGCAAAAAGAAGAATGGATAAAAGCTAAATTTTCCAAGCCTTTCTACGAAATCTGGCAGGAGCTTAATGGACGCTTTGTCATCCAGCTGGAAACTAAAGAAAAGGACAGCTACGCTTCCATCCAAAAGGTTAAAACTTTCACGCCGCCCTCCAACGACCGCGAGTTTGTCTTTTCACAACTTTCCAAGAACGTGGAAAATGCTTGCATGAAAGCCAGGCGCTATAACTTGGAAGCCAAAGAAATTATTTTTTTCCTGCGCACGCAAGATTTTTTGGATTCAGGACTCCGGATCAAGTTTTCCCGCCCGACTTCATTTCCCAATGAGATCATGGCTGAAATTGATACGGTCTTGAATGAAATTTTTAATCCTAGGTGTTCTTATCGGGCCACTGGCATCTGGCTTTTCAACCTCAAAAATTGCGACAACAAGCAGCTGGACATTTTCGGCGCACATTTGCGGATTGAAAAAATGTCCAGGCTCTTTGCCAGCATGGACAAGGTAAGACTTAAATATGGGAAGCACACTTTATTCTTGGGTACTAGCTTCATGGCCAACAAATTCGGCCAGCATTTGGGCGACCGCGGCGACCTGCCCGAAAGAAAAACTAGGCTGCTCCCCGGCGAAACGGCGCGCAAGCGTCTGGGTATTCCGATGTTCGTGGGCGAAGTGAAATAAAAAACCCGCCGGGTGGCGGGATTTGCCTATTGGAAATAACTATGATAATATAAAGTAAACTTAAATGATTGTTCCCTAAAAATTTAATAGGCCAAAGGCTAGGAAGGAGATTTTTATGCCAGACGAAACATTGAATAAATACATTGCATTTGGAGAACTTATAAACACCCGCCGGCAAATACCTTCTTTTGTATTTGCTATAGTTTTATTTTTTCTTATTCCGCTCTTTAACGGCCTGGATAATTATTTTCCGCAACTGGGATATATCTCTAGCCCGCTAGCGATGTTCTGTCTAATTCTTGCTACATTCTCATTCGCATTGACATTCCTGCTTTCGAAAATATGGGTTTTGCGTTTATTCGCCATTCCCTTCTCCATGCTTGGTTTAATTGCAATATTTTGCAAATAATCGCTTGCCCATTCGAAGAACGCCTCCACGATCTCTGTGGAGGTTTTTATTTTATAGACGTATGGGAGCCGGTCCATTGCTTCAAAAACCTAAAAATCAAAACCCCACAGAGCGGCGATAAATAAAAAAGCAGGTAGTCTGATCAAGGATCAAAATACCTGCTTAGAGCCTCTGCCTGTGAATATCAACTTAATATTTAGTCGAGGACGGTCCTCGACTTTGCACATCTAAAGCTTAGCACTATTCTGCTTAAAATCAATATTTTTTATTCGGGAGAAGCTAGCCAAGCCGGGCTCAGATGAGCCGGGCCAGGAGCCAAATGATGCCGGCAATGAGCAGTTTTTCGATGACTTTTTCAGCCAGTCTTTCTATTCTTTCCATAATTTGTTACCTTTCTAGTTTTTAAAACAATCAAATTCTTAACTTCTGATATACTCCTTTTTTATTAAGGACTGGAAGACGAACCATAGCTCGATAACCGCTCAGTAGAGAGCGGAAACCGTATCCGCTAAACGATCCGGTAAGTTTAATAGGAATTCCCCATTTACTCTTAATTTTAAACGAATATACGGTCGTAAAGTCCAATTCGCCATAGAATTCCATCGTATCAATAATATGGGAACTGTTGGCATTAAGAACAAAATCCCCTACTGGTCCCCAGCCTAAATAGTAGTCCTCCTGAAAAGAACCCTGCTGCTGGCTGATTTTGAAATCTGTATCAGTCGGATTGACTAAATAGATTTCGATTTTCCAATTGCCAGGTTCGTCAGTTTCAACCATACCGAGAAATAATTTTGTCCAATCAAACATATTTTTTCACCTCGCTTTCTATTTTAATTTTGGTTCAGCTGACATTCTCACATTCTCGAGAATGTGAGAATGTCGTGTTTTTTTGTTTTATTTTTCTTTCGGTTTTTTGGAGATTGGGTTCGGTGGAAAACAAAAAAGCGGCTGAGAGTTTTGATCCAATATCGCTATTGAATGAAATCTCCCAACCGCTAAAGGTTAGTCGAATATCCCACTAGGCCCACCGCAGATTTCCCGGCTGCCTACCTTGCTCTGGGGCAAGGAATTGATATTCGGCATATTTTCGATAAAACATGCAAAATTCTGTGTTTTTAATCTCCCTACATCTCTATTGTATCACATATTATAATACAAATCAAGAGGAAAAATGTTTTAATTATTTATCTTCATCAAACCCGACTTTGAATTTCATGGCCAGAAACGTTCCGCAGGCTACGCCGGCTGCATAAATGATAATCGCCAGGATGCTTCTTTGCTGATCAAGCCTGAATAAAATATTGTAAATGACCAGCATGGTGGTGATTGTCACAAGAAAAGAAAGAAGCACTGCCGGACCGATTTTGTGCTTGGCAATGTATCGCCAATTCAAAGTCACCAGAAAATCCTGCAGTATTCCGACAAAAAAATAAATTATAAGATAATAGTCCATATTTTTTATTTAAAATTTAAAAAATACAGCAATACACAACATTCCAATATTCTTAAGAATATTGGAATGTCCGTATAAATTTATAAAGGATTTGGCCATATGGCGAAAGTTCGTGGGTAACAGCGCGACCTTTGTAGCTTTTGCGTACCAGGCCAGCCTGGACCAGTTTTTGAATATGAACCGAGGTGGTTTTCATATTGCAATTCAGCCGCTCGGAAATGTCGTCAACATTAATACCTTTATTATTAGCGATGAGAAACATAATATCAATTCGCCGGTGGTTGGCGATGCCTTTAAAATGTCTTTCCATCTGTTTCGGTGACTTTTTCTCTTGAGTACTTATTTTACCCCAAGATTTTTTTTTCTTTTTGGCTAGCATAGATTTATATCTACCCTATTTTATTCCCATCTGCTACCAATTTACTATATCACAAAATATAAGATTCTAAAATTCTTAAGAATGTTAGAATGTCGCGTAGCTAAGTAAGACTATTTTGCAGCTTGCGGATATTTTTTTCTTCAAGTTTTCTGGTTGGCATATTTTTATGATGTACGTAATGTATTACTTGTTTAGTTCCATGAGATTATTAACATATATGTAAAGCTCTTTTGAAAATCCAGGGCATACGTTAGGATTAAAGTGTCTAAACAATTAATCTAAAAACGTATGCGCTATCATCGTAATGCAAA